>Ga0180301_10002576_pt1 | contig 14263 bp, 13 predicted proteins | sample GuaBasSediGuay16_FD_121797 | JGI IMG/M metagenome (GOLD analysis project Ga0180301, IMG submission 121797) | Subseafloor sediment microbial communities from Guaymas Basin, Gulf of California, Mexico - Guay16, Core 4569-2, 12-15 cm | ecosystem: Environmental > Aquatic > Marine > Hydrothermal...
ATTTAAGGGAATTGTCATAAAACATTTACTTCGTAGGGGATAATTCTGGTGTTCTTTCTTAATTTTTTCTTATTTCCTTATTAAAAATATCCTTCTCCAAAATCAATCGCGGATTTTGGGAAATAAATTATCTTGACATAAAAAGACAGTTGTGTTAGTTTCTCGCTTAGGAAAGCTTTAGAAATATTTAATTTTAGTCAGCGTGTTAATTATTTAAATGCTGTGTGCAATAATAAAAGGAAGCCTTATTTGTAACGAAACAAAAATCAGAATTTCGGTATTTACTCTCAGAAACTAGCAGAAATAATAGATTGCGGGGATAAAAATGGAAAAGAATAGATATTTTGCTGAGTTGGTAATCCCCCATGTTAACTGCCCGCTTTTGGAGCTAAAAGAGAAATATGGCAGGTCGATCAAGAATGTCAGAATAATTCCAGTTCTGGGAGGAAACGGACGCGAGCAGTACGAGATGCGTATGTCTGTTGACTTCAAAATCTCCAAACAGTTTATAGAGGATGTACGCAAAAAAGAGGGAATAGAATTGATTGATGATGCAATTGGTAAAAATCATCTTGAGGTTTACTGTAATGTAAAAGATGAGGTTCTCAGGATTCTGGACGAAGTAGCAGGGGAAAATGGCGGTTTCTCAATAACAAGATACGACCTGACATCCAATTATAAACCACTCAGGCACTCGGGGGAGTATCTTTATTTGTCTGTACCTGACAGAGAATTTTTTGTTACCACAGTGCTGGATGAGCTGAGAAGGGTCTCTTTTGAAAATAAGATCGATTGGAGATTACAGAAGGGCTGGAAAATAAAAAAGATACCCGCCTTGAGTCTGACAGAACAGTACATGGCTGATTATGCGGTAGAACATGGATATGTTGATAATTTTGATAAAAAGAAACTAACAGGTCTTTCTGAAGAGTTGAAGATGGGTCTCGATGAACTTGCAACAAAGGTAGATGAGGTGTTGGGTGAAATATGTTTCGAGTTTCTCAAGAAGATTCGTAAAGAGACATAGTTAAAGGTAACTTATATGAGGGGTAAAATTGTTTGTGAACATCATAATTGTTGGAAGACAAGTATTACAAAGAAAGATAACCAGTTAGAGATATATATTTATTTTGATCATCAGGAAAGCAAATTCCCAATTCTTTATGATGCCCTCTTTGTTTTTGAGTTCCCCAAAGGTCGCGATGTAAACGAAGTGAAGAGTCTTGTTGAGAATGCCTTTGCTACGACTCCTATATACGAAAGTTCTAATTTTATATATGAGTGGGAAAGAGAGAAAAATAGTATAAGATGTATAGATATAGCCTACCATATGAGAGCTGTATGTAAAAATCAACAACAAGCACAGTCTTATTCTCTTTATCATTTAGTATATCACCACTTAAAGAATTGTATAGCAGTTGCTTCACTTCAGCATTTTCATAAAGTACATCAGGGGTACGAGATAATATGTCCAACCTTTCGTGATGAATCTTCCTATGTAGAATGTGTTGCTAAGCTAACAACGTTAAGCAACGCCTATACAATGATATTCCCAAATGCACTCACCGATTTTAAACAAGATTATACACAGGAATGTAGTATTATGGATCATCCTTTAAGAGAGATTTTTCGTGAAGCAGTGGAAAAGGGTGAATTTATAGACAACCTAAGCAATCTTGAGAAGCGTGTTAAAAAAGATAAAACAAAACTACTTATAGAGCTTTTGCATCTTATACCTATCCGCATCAGGAGGCTTGTAATTGAAATTGGTAAAGCCTGGCTTGAAGAATGAATATTAATTTTCATAAAAGTGTATATTTTCAACCAGAAGAGAATGCTTATTTTATTTAAAAACTGTTCATCCATCAGTCACAGGTAACCAACGCATAAGACTGGTGTGGAGTTGCTGTTAATCTGTCCTTACATAGGTAACCATTTTCTCTATTCACGCCCCAGAGAATCAAAGTAGTAGGATGGGTTCCTGAGACCAGAACCCCAGAAGTACCTTCTCTTGAACCATGGGTATTCCTGCATCAGCTTTTTGGCTGGGTAGTCTTTCAGTTTCTTGACTATATTGGGTAATAGGTGAAATCCTGCGTCCAGCACGAAATGAACACGGTCTTCATCTATGCCCAGTTCCTTGCATTGTATTCCCAACTGGTTAATTGCTTCCCAGAGCAGTTGTTCACAGCGCATTTTTATGTCAGGAATTCCAAATATTTCATGGCAGTACTTCTCTTCAACTAGTACATTCCTCTGGGGATATATCTCTGCCCTTCTGCTTTAAATCCTTACGGCTCAGCGGATATACATGCTTCTTTTCCAATGATTGAGTGGAAGAAGACCAGTACAGTGGTGAGGTGAGTCAGCCGCGGCTGAAAAGGAGAGGAGGGGGATAAACTCAGGGGGCGGAAATCTCTTCAAGCTTTCTCAGAAGCATATCCTTGAATTCCTTATCTTTTATTAACTCATCAAGGATTCTATCCGCCTTCCTTCTCTCTTCATCCCTTTTGATTATATCTACCATTGTTTCTTCATCTAAAACCATGCCGCATTTACTGCAGAACCTGTTTGTAGGCGGATTTATCTCACCACATCTCGGACATACCCTTGGCAGAAAATGCTTATCCTCTGTCTTATCAACCTTTTTAACACCATAGACCCTGCTTAACAGAGCATCGTCCACATCCCTCCCGCTAAGATGGACATAGATGCTTGCCATATCGGATGCCTGTACCCAGCCGAAATACTCCTTCATCTGTGCCTCTGTTAAATAGTTTGCAAGATGGGTTGCCCTGCTGTGCCTGAAGATATGGGGGTAAAGCCTTTTCTTTATTCCCGTCTTTTTGCCCAGGGATTTGATTATACAGCTCGCCCTGTTATAGCCAATAAGCCCCTGAGCACCCAACCAAACATAAGAATCCGGATCTTTTCTGTCAGGGTGCCTGTTTAGCCATTCGGTCAAATACGGGACAGAGGATATTATCCTTATCCTTCTCGGCCCTGTCTTGCCGTTAACCATTATCTGCGCCCCGTACCGGTCAAAGGCTATGTGCCTTATTCTGAGAAAAAGTATCTCTCCAATACGGCAGCCGCTTTCATAGAGCATCGCTATGAAGGCCCTGTCCCTTGGGTTGCTCGCAACAGAAATAAGCTTTTTCACATCCTCCTCTGTAAGGATTTCCTCGGGGAGCTTGATTCTCCCTGTGTTTCGGTTACTTGGTTTTATCCATTTCACCTCTTCTGGATAGTCCTCGCTCTCCCTCAGCCATTTGTATAGCTTTTTAATACAGATTTTGAGCTCTCCTTTGCTGAAATCTACATAAGAACTTCCCTCGATCTTGCTAACAAGAGCCTTTATGTCCTGTTTGCCTGCATCCTCAAAATCCTTTCCGAGCCACTCAGAGAGCCTTAGCAGGTAATACATGTACTTGATGATTCTGCCCTTGCTCAGGCCTTGGGAAAAGCATTCTTCCTTGAATCTGAGGATAATATGTTTATTTCTCTCAGAGATCGGTGAGGTTTTGATCTTCCTTAAGACCAGTTCCAGCCTTCTGTCGTAATCATGGATAGATTCGTTCATGCGATGCACTTTGCAAAAGGATTTATTAAACCTTTGTCTGTGCATCACACTTTTTAGGCCATGCGGCCGGCGGGTATTAATCAATAACTGTGATGCACAGCTTGTTATATATTTTGCTTCACTAATATATAAAAATAATTTATGCAAACTTAATATAGGAATTTCTCGGTGTGGAACATCGCATCAGAATCAAAAATCTTCATGCCTATCGAAGCCTTTCTTATCTTTTTCCACATATTTCATCACCAGTTTCACCCACTCAGGCAGATCCAGGTCTTCCTCTTTTAAGGAATCCATAAGACCACGGAAATAGTTAAAGGCTCTTTCCTAAAATCCCTTGCCCCTGTGCCTGGCGATTAATGCCTTAACCCAAGACCCTAAGAAGTCTTACCTTCCCCCTCACACTTGCCCTCTCTGCCCTGATAAGCCCCAGGTCTCTAAGCTTGTTCACATACTCAGAATAGGTCCTTACTGCTATGGGCTTGACCTTTCTCTGTCTGCATTCCTCAAGGTAAACCTTCCATAAATCACTTGAGAGAATTTCCTTTCTCTTGCTGATAATTCTGTAGAGCATCCTGTGGTGACTGGTCAGTTTGTTAAGAAGATAGGTCTTCTTTATCTTCTTTGCCTCATTCCATGCCTTGTTTATGTGTTTCCATTCTATTTTATCGCTCTCCCTCTCAGCAGAATAGGCAGCATCCTTCAGGGTTTTTATCGCAACCCTGGCATCTCCTTCAGCAAGTTCAGCAATCTTTTCAAGCTCTGCCTTTCCATATGTCCCGGGCATTAAAGCCAGCTCTGCCCTGTGCTTGAGTATGTAAAAAAGCTCATCCACACTGTATGGATCAAACCTTACCTGATTTGCATTGAGCCTTGATTTAACCCTTTCATCCAGAAACTGCAAAAAATACCTGCTGTTGCAGATGCAGATAAGACCGATCTGCTTAAGGCTGCAAAGGTTGTATATCATTGAATTCCTTTCCTTTGGAGAAGGCTGGTCTATCTCATCCAGGACAATAACAAGCGGGTTCTGTCTTACATACCTTAAAAACCTGTCAAACTTAAACCCGGTATCAGGCTTCTCAGCACCGAGAATCCTCAGGTCTGTTATGATCTTATCAAGAACAGAGTAAAAGGTATTCCTCTCCCAGCAGTTCACATAAACCCCCTGCACCCTGGAGGCAGCTTCCAACTGAGAGAGAATATACAGGGCTGTTACTGTTTTCCCTGTCCCGGGTTTTCCATAAAGCCAGGAGTGAATAGGCTTCCTCCTGTGAAAAAGCGGGTCAAGGCAGAACTTAAGCTCCCTGACCTGTGTTTCCCTTGCATAAATGACCTCTGGGATGTAATCCTCATCAAGTACATCCGCATTTACCAGAATACCATGCCGGTCATTCATAATCTGGGATTGTCGGGCTGGTTTAAAAAGCCTAGACTTGGAGGGTGCGTAATGTGCGGATAAAAATGCCAATATTTACCTAACTATTTAAATCACATTGACACATTTTTATATAAATTTATAATTGGTATCAAAAAATCGGTACTAACTATGAAAAAATATAAAAAAGAAATGCCCGAAGAAGACCGCAAAAAAGGCTTAACATCCAGAGAATCCCTCCTGATATCATCCCTTGCCAGGGAAGATAAAAAGATCTTCAGCATAGAGGATGTGAAGAGGGTTATTGAGAAAAACCCCAAAAGGGTGATGTCCTCCCTTATCAAAAAGAAGTGGGTGCTTCCCTTAAAAAGGGGGCTTTATGCCATAGTTCCTCTTGATATCGGAGTAAAAGGAGCAGACAGCTTCATCCTGCACAATTTTGTGATAGCCTCCCACCTGGTTGAGCCTTACTACATAGGCTACTGGTCCGCCCTCAACCACCACGGCCTTACAGAGCAGATACCAAGGACCACCTTCATTGCCACAACAAAACCCAAATTATCCTTAGAGATTCTGGGGGCGGGCTATCAGTTTGTGAGGATAGAGAAAAGAAAGTTCTTTGGCTTTGAAAAAATAGATATCGAAGGCTGGAAGATAAATATCTCAAGTCCTGAAAAAACCATAGCTGACTGTCTTGACCATCCCGAGCACTGCGGAGGCATAGATGAGATTGCCAGGTCAATATACTTCAATCACGAGGAGTTGGATTTAGAGAAGGTATATACCTGTGCTGAGAAGATGGGAAACCTGACCATACTGAAGAGGCTTGGTTACATCCTTGAAGCCACAGGCCTTTTTGAGAAATACAGCAATCTTTTTACCCACTTCAAACTTTCAAAAGGCTATCCAGCCCTTGACCCACTCTCTATAAGAAAGGGAAAACACAACTCTAAATGGGGCTTGCTTGTGAATATTGAGTTAAAACCCGAGGGGTGGATGTATTGATAGACAGAAGGGAGCTCCTTGAAAAAGCCAGGGAAAGAAACCTCACCCTTGGTATGATTGAAAAGGACTATGTCCTTGGATGGCTTCTTTTCGGCCTGGCCGGAATAAAGGGCATGACCTTTAAGGGTGGGACAGCCCTTTCCAAGATATATTTTCCAAGGGTATGGCGCCTCTCGGAGGACCTTGATTTTGTGTCCACAAGGGATTTTGGGGAAATAACAGGAAGCATGGAAACTATATTCAGCAAGGTAAGAGACCTGAGCGGAATATCCCTGAGGATGAAGAGCCGTTACTCAAACCCTGAGTATCTACAGCTTAAAATCCAGTACGAGGCTGTGCTGGGAAGAAACTGGGTCAAGATAGATGTAACAAGGGAGGCTCCTATAGACAGGGTTTTGAACAAAAAGCTGAGCCAGATATATTCTGATTATCCTTCATTCAATATCAGGGTGGAGAGCGTCGAGGAGATCTGCGCACAAAAGATAAGGTCCCTGCTGGAAAGGAAAAAATCCAGGGACTATTATGATGTGTGGCAGTTGGTACAGATGAGGCTTGATAAAGCCAGGCTTAAAGCCCTGCTGGCAAAAAAGTTTGAGTACAAGGGGATTGAATTCAGCCTGGATAGAATATTCCCTGAAGACCTATTTGACATCCTAAAAGGCTATTGGGAGAGGGAGCTTGGAAGGCTTGTTTACCCTGTCCCAGAGCTGGAAAAGGTGATTTCTGATTTGAAAAGGGGTTTGGGAACTCTTCAGTGCTAGTTTTATCTAAACTCTTCCAGACCAAAAACCCTAACCCCTTCAAGGCCCAAAACCTTTTGCGAAAGCCTGTCCTTAAGCCTTTTATCCAAGGCAACAACTATAATCCTGTCAAAGCCTGCCTCAAGGTCTTTCTTAACATTGTAGATAACCTCTGATTTTCCTGTCTCAACCTCTATTGCCAGAGATTCCTCATCCCTCTTTGCCACCAGGTCCACGCTTTTGCCCTTACCCAAAGGATATTCCATAACAACTCTGTAACCCTTTCTCCTGTAGTGCTCTGCAATCCTTCTTTTCCAGTACTCATGCTCAAACCCTCCCTTTCTATGGGACACATTTGGATTAAGCCCCATAAACCTTGCTGCTTTGCATCCCCTTTCAGTGAGCCTTAAAAGCCTTATCCTGCCCTTGGGGAAGGGCAAATCCTTTACCTCTATGAGGCCCTTCATTAAAAGGGAACCCTTAACTTTGTTTCCCTGATAGGAGTTCAGACCCAGCCTTTCATACCTCTCAGAGGTGGATGAAAAACCATGATCAATGATGTCCTTTATCAATGCCTTTTCAAGCGGTTTTATTCCTTCCTTGCCTTCACCACTAACAGCCCTAAAAACCTTATTCTCTTCTGACTTGGGTTCTAAAATCCCCTCTTCATCCCTAAAAACTTCTATTTCCCTCCAGAATCCCTTCATAATGAATTTAATTTCCTCATCCGTTACGGAACCCTTCTCAACCCTTACCAAAGGAAACCTCACAAGAAACGGCTCAAACCACCTTCCCTGAAGCTTGACCATGGCAAAGCCTGTCTCAAGCTTTCCCAAATACCTTGCCTTGTTCGCATCAAGAAGCAGAGACTCTGCTATCATGGTTATGTCTGACCTGTGCTTGAGATTCATAGCAACCGTGCAATATGTGTTTCCCAGGGCAGGCTTTGATATCAGGGAGGGGTGCTGGTCTATAAGGATTATCGCTTCTCCAAGCTCCCTTATCTCCCTCAATATGATATCTGTAACAGCCTCCTCTCCCATTATCTCCTGCTTCCTCTTGAGTAATATGTGGTGTGCCTCCTCGATTATAATGGCGTGATTGAACCTTTCCCTTTCTCCCTGGGACATCCTGTAGTGGTGAATCCAGAGAAGAAGGGACTCTATGAGGAAGGTCTTGTCCGAATTGGTGAGGGCGTCCAGTTCGAGAATCACATTTTTCTTAAGCAGCTCGTCTAAAGGCATATCCACCCTTTTGTTTAAAACCCTGCCAACCTCCCCAAAGCACAAAACCCCAACAGCCCTTGCAACAGAATCCATCCATGAGGCTTCCCTTCCCTTTGTCTTATATCTGTAAAGCCAGTCCCTCACATCGCTTATAGTGGGGAATGTCCCCGACCCTTCATAAACCCCGTATTCCCGATAGACAGAATCAATTGCCTTTTGCAAAAGATAGGCAACCCCTTCCCCAAGAAAATATGAGTGGCACATTATCTCTATTATCTTTTTGAGCCATATGGTTGGAGGCGTTCCCGGGGGTGGTTTTAAAGGATTAAAGTAAAAGGGAGAGGTACCCCTTCCCACAGTGAAGATCAGGATTTTGTTCCCAACCAGGGAAAGCAGATCCCTGTAATTCCTTTTCCAGTCAAAAATAAGGAAGGGCTTCCCCTTCCTCAGGAGATCCAAAACAACGATAAAGGCAGCATTGGTCTTACCGCTCCCTGACCTTCCGAAGATCCCCAAGTGCTGAATGAGCTCATCCTCCCTCAAACCAAAGAGATGGAATCTCTCCTTTCCGTAATAAACCATACCTAAAGGATATTCCCCCGCTGACAAATCTTCCGGAGGCGGCTCAAGCAAGATATCCCTTTCCTCAAATGTATGATCCAGGCTCTGGGCAAGTATTATCTTAAGGCTATCCTCTATCGCCCTTTGGGTCTTTGAATCAGCAAGGATATACTCCTGCCAGAGCAGGTCTATATCCTTCTCCGCGATTGGCTTTAATTTATGAAAAATGTCTTCGATTTTCATGGTTACTGTTTTATTTTTGCCGTGATTCAAAATCTCCTTTATTAAGTCATCGCCCTTTTCTGGAACAAGTTTGAGCAGATCCTCTTCATTCCTGATTTGGTATTTGTCAGAGAAAATCCTCTGCAGTTCCTAGTAAGGCTTATCAAGTAGGGATACTCATCTCTTCCATAGTAGATTCTTGCCACGGGTTCATCCTTAAAGTAGTAGTTTCACAGATAAATTTTCCCTCAAAACATGTCTTTTCATCCCCATAGTAAATGAGTTTATCAATATCTATCTCTTCCCTATAGCACGCACAGACAAGCCTGTATTTTTCGTTCATGAAAAGATGGTAGAGCAGGAGATTTTTAGGGATTTTGGGAAAGGCTTGCGAAATGTGCGGTTAAGGCTGAAATTTACTTGGTGAGTATTATATTTTAGTAATCTAGCACTCTATAAAGATCTAGCTGAGAAAAATTTAATTTTGATTTACCGATTCTTTTTAACTCATCAAGAAGAACACTCACTAAATCTTTAATGTCAAATATATCAATACTGAGATTACCATAATTTGCTTTGATTTTTTCAAAAGATTTTCGAACGTACTCTATCTTTTCTATATTTTTGATAAAGTTAATACCATAGAACAGTTTCCTAATTTCTTTTTCACTGCATAATTCTATTTCCCGCCATATTTTTTTAATTTCATCAGATTGGATTTTGGAATTTTTCAAAAAAATGGCACATTTGTTTTTTATATGGATATCAATATCAGGCTTATGTTGTTCAAGTATATCATTTAGCTTGATATCATATTTATTTTTTGCTGATTTAATACATTCTAATAAATCTCTGAATCCAGGTGGTGTTTTTTCATCGATTTTGCCACATTCAAAGAATTCTTGGCATAATTCATGAACAAAATATTCTGAAAAACTTCCAGCAAAAGATGATGTCATGATTTTTAACGTATAGTCCTTTTTATCCACCATTTCGTATTTAAAAAGCCTCTCTACTGCTTTTAGAGACCTTGTAATCTCTGTAAACACATTTTCCTCCCACTCTTGACCTAATGATAAAGCTCTTTTGTTTACTTCTTCTCTTAATAAACAAATTTTAGCAAAAACATATAATAAAGACCATTCTTCACTGTAATATTTTAACAATTCATCCGAAAGTGGCACATTTTCTTTAAATGCTTTTATAACGAGAAATTGTTTTATTTTATCCATCACAGCCCACGCTTTTAAGATATCTTTATCAGAATAAGCTTTTCTATAATATTCAGCAGTCAATTTGTCTATTTCTTTTAGTGTTATCATTATTTTTACATTTTTATCATTTTGTTTTTCGGGGGGTAAATCTTTAATAAATCTTTTAGCATCCTTTAATGATATTTTGGAATAATTTACCATTTCTTCTGTTATTTGATCTATAATTTTCTGAGCATTTTGTTTTTTCTCTTCTAATTCTTCAAAGAACACAAACTTAACCAAAGAGTGCAATTGTTTCTTTCTAAGTTTATATAAGGCTTCATAACATAAAGAAAGCAGGTATGGGTTCTTGATAGACTTATTTTTCAAAATATTTAAAAACGATTTTATACAACTTGCTAAGGCTTCCGATTCACCGATATTTGAATATGTGATTTTTAAATTATTTATTTTCTTATCATACCGATTCTTTACAAAAATATAAACAAGATTATTAATCAGAATCTCAAGCTTCTTCTCTGAATTTATCCTTGCTATTGGAAAATAGATCTCCATAAAATTTATAAATTCCTTTTCAATATTACCAAAATCTATAAACTGACTTTTTTCGCCAATTTTTATTAATGCGACTTGGTATGTCCCTAACATATTCTCAAACTTATCGGCTAGATATGGACGAAGGTTATGCCTATCAAGCAGTTTTGAAACAGCGTTAATAATAGAACTTAATGATCGAGTTGGATCATTATGTAAATATTGAAATGACTTACTCCACAAATAATTATGTTCCACATGAAGTAAGTTTACTTGATCATTTTGTTTTTCATACTTTTTCTTAACTCTTTCAAATTCGTCGTCCAATTCTTGAAAAAGATAATCAGGGGGGACTTGTGGATTTTCTTGTAATACATACTTATTTATTTTCGATTTAATAGAATTGAATTTTTTCTCAATTTCTTTGGGGCTCTCTTTAACTTCAAATTTCATATTGTCTATCTCTTTATCATAAATTTTAATTCTTTTTACTTTACCCTAATTTCAACAATTATAATCCTTGTATTTTCATTTTATATTTAACCTACATTTTAGTTTTATCTATGAAATAATCACGTGCCTAGCATCTCCCTCGTATTTACCAAATTCTCATATTCCATAACCAACTCTCTTTTCTTTTTAAGCAGTGAAACAATATCCTCCCAGGCCCTGAGGCTCTCGCTCCTCTTTTCCTTCCTAAGATTCAGAATTTCCCTCTCCAGGCCAAGCCTCCTGCGCTCTATGCTGTCCTCGCAACCCAGAGACCAGTGCTCAAGTTCTTTCAAAAGGAACTCCAGCCTTGAAATCTCGATATCGATTTTGGATTGAAAATAGTAGCTCATCTTTAGCCTTCTCTTGATCTCCCGATCCAATTCCTCTATAGCATCGGCCAATATTTTAAGCTTTTTAGAAAAACTACCGGCAAGCCTTTCTGGAATATTAGGTTTTTCCCTTGAAATGGCAGATTCTTTTCTATTGCTTTGGGGTTTGGCTGCGTTATCAAAAATCCACTTGACAGTATTAAAATCACCATTCCATCCGCCCTTTAAAGAAGATTTATAGGGCAAATCCCATGTGTAGAGGTCTTTGACCTTATTTCTGAACTTCTCCATGTAACCCAAGAAAGGGATTAAGACCAGGAATAAAAATGGCTGACGGATGGAAAGAAAAATTTGTGCGCTTGTTGCAGATCAAACCCCAGCCTGATTTTGTTTTACTGTATCACATGCTCCCCTTTGGGCTCAGGTGCCTCTACAATCTCTCCAAACTTTTCCTCATACCTTTCCAAGGCAATAGCCAATGTCTTCACAATTCTCTTTAAATGTCCAGGGCTGATGATGATCCTGGCATTTACAATTCCACCCGGTGGAAAGATATTCACAAAATCAAGTATAACTCTTCTCTGGTATTGATTACATTCATCTGGTTGGCATACACCCCCTTCAATACATCATCGGTGATTTTTACCTTGATGTCTTTCTTTTGCACTTGGTTTGACATATCCCCTCCCTTATTGTCGAGTATTATAAAAACCTGTATACTCATGAGCCCCTGAAGAGTCAAGGTAATTAATCCGGGCCTTATTATATATTTACTTTGCTCTGATTAATCCGCTTTCTTTAGATTTAACTACTTCCAAAATGTAAAAGAAATAATAATTTCTCACATGGAATCGATACTTCTATTTATTTGGCAACTATAACAAAACAAGCTCATTCTTTTATTTTCTTCAAAAAACTTTGATTTGCTCCATGGTATAGTTACTGTCCGGCCAGTGGCACAGTTAGCCGTTAGCCGGTTTGGCAGTTAACTGTTAACAGTTCCAGTTATCCTTTCAGGAGGTATTCTTTATGGTAGGGATTATTGACACAGACACTTCATGATTTGGTAGTGGGATCTCCAGAGGCCCCTGCGGTCCCTTTTTGCCTCCTGTTCGAGAGAGATGAACTTTCTCATTATCGTGGTTGGGAGCTCCCTTGATTTTTCATAGACGCAGGCGTAGCCGTCTTTAATGATTTTTTCATTATAACAGGTTCCATCCAGAAGATATATTAGAGCTAGGGATCTTCCGTAATAGCCCTTGCCATACACTACCACCCTGACCTTCTGGCCTTTATGCAACAACGACTTAGCATAGTACGTTGCCTCCTGTCCCAGGTTTTTCATATAACCCTGAGAGACACCGCACTCTCGGGCATCCCTGGATAATTTTTTGCTTTTAAACTTTTCAGGGGTGTCTATGCCCAGTAAACGAAGTTTTACTCTCTGGCCATCCATTAATACCCATACTGTGTCACCATCGGAGATTTTCAGGATGGTAGCCTGATGTGAAGATTGAGCAAAGGAGAAAGAACTGGCAAAAAGCAACACACCCAGACACAGTAGCGCCAGTTTAAGTTGTCTCACGCCTGTCCTCTTTGTCCATGTTTGAGCCATAGGTAAAGTAATGGTGCATTTTGCCTCCTTTCTGTTGGTAGATATCTTATCTAAGCATGTTTAATTAATGTCGTCTATATCTACAGTAAATTTCTGAGTCAACAATAAACTTTGTATTCACTAAATATGACTTGTTGGCTATAGCACTTTACTTATTTAACATCATCTTTCCTATTTTTTAGTTTACCAGGATTAATGGTTTGGAAAACGTTTTGTGATTTTTATTCAAAAGTGATAAACTTATAAGTCATAAAGCAGAAATAAAAAATTGATGTAGAAATCTAGGAATAGAAAATGATCGCAAGAGACCATATTGAAAGTATTAAAAAGAAGTATTTAAACTCAGATACAGACTTTGTTTTGCCATCGCTCAATAGAAGCATAGATAGAATAGAGAAAGCTTTTCCAAGGTACGGTAGTTTCTTAATGGAGTTTATCCAAAATGCTGATGATGTAGGCAGTGGTTCTCTCTTAATCAAAATTGATAATCGCTTTATCAGGACATTCAATGACGGTCGTCCATTTTCTAGAGACGATGTGAATAGTATATGCAGAGTTGGTATGTCTTCTAAAACTCCAAAAGATTACATCGGTTATTTGGGTGTTGGTTTTAAATCAGTATTTTTGATATCTGATTCTCCAGAGATTTATTCGGGTGATTATAGGTTTAAATTTGTCAAAAATGAGTGGCCTGAGCCACAAAAAGTTCCATGGCAAGTGATACCAATATGGATAGAACAGCCTATAACTTTACCATCCAACTACAAAACATTATTCAGATTACCTGTAAAGGACGAAGGGTGTATTAAAAAATTGCAAGAAGAAACTACACCAGAGCATATAGGCAATAGAATGTTACTCTTCCTCCGCAATCTGAAAAATATAGAAATTAAAGACAAGATATTAAATAGAACAAGACTGATTAAAAAATCTTTGTATAATCGAATAAATGATTATGAAATTTATTTAATTGAAGAATATTTCAATAAAGAAGTGAAAACACAAGAATATTGGCTAGTATTTCGTTCTATTTGTGCTGTACCACCTAAGGTAAAAGAAGACAGAACAACCAAGGAGTGGGAAAGAGACCAGGTTGATAAAAGAGAAGTTGTCGTTGCTTTTAGGCTAGATGAAAAGGGAAAGCTAATAATCGAAGAAAAAGGAACGGCTCATATTGGTGTTTTCAGCTTTTTACCATTAAAAGAGGTTCCAAGTGGTTTAAACTTCCTAATCCAAGCAGATTGGTAGTGTCCCCATATATGTGTAAATTTAAAAATTCCTGACAAGCTTACCCTCCCAATTTTCATTTTGCAACCTAAGTAAACTATATAAAATTCTAATACAAGATTCCTCAGTAGGAAATG
>Ga0180301_10002577_pt1 | contig 14263 bp, 12 predicted proteins | sample GuaBasSediGuay16_FD_121797 | JGI IMG/M metagenome (GOLD analysis project Ga0180301, IMG submission 121797) | Subseafloor sediment microbial communities from Guaymas Basin, Gulf of California, Mexico - Guay16, Core 4569-2, 12-15 cm | ecosystem: Environmental > Aquatic > Marine > Hydrothermal...
GATTTTTCCAGCACACTCCAGCGGGGAATTGGGGGTTATCTTTGGGCTAGCCCTATTGTTGTTAACACCCAATGCTTTCTTAATACGGGTATCGTTTGCTTTCAGAGTGCCGGACCCAGTACTCCATCACTCATGGATGTGCTTTCAGAGTTCTTGCAGAAGAATGGATTTCCTTTACATCAAAAAGAATTCATATCCCACCCGATAAGATGGTTTCACCCTTCATGTGAGTTCTCCGGCGAAAGGATTATCCTTGTTGGGGACGCTGCAGGAGTTGATCCGTTTTGGGGAGAGGGGATTTCTTTTTCACTGGGCTATGGAGATGTGGCCGCAGGTGCTATTTTGCACGCCCTTGATAGTGGGGATTTTTCCTTTAAAGACTATAAAAGCAGGCTCCTTGCGCACGAGATCGGTCAAGTAATGATGGAGCGGCTGAGGCAGGCTGATGATATTTACAGATCCAAAAAGAATCTGGATTTTAAAAGTGCACTACGATCCTTGTTGCTCAGAGGAAGTGAAAGTTTGGCAGGTGAAGTGCGCGGACATGGCAGGGGATAAGCCAATAGCGGTATTTTCCTCTTCGTGAGCTTAATTTGCTAAGAAATTGACAAATGCTTGGTTTTATATATAATTTTTCTTAGTATCTCTCGTTTGTTTCACAACAACGCTGGCAAAAAGGGCTAACGTGGCGCAATATGATATAAATCTCAGGGAATACTGGCGTATTCTGAGAAAAAGAAAATTTGTCGTCATTCTTGTCACTATTATTGTGGGAGCTTTCAGCACTACTTTTGCAATGCTTAGAGCACCCAGTCCTCTTTACTCAACAACGTGTTCCGTTAAGTTCGAAAAACAAAACACACTTGAAAGTGTTTTTGGATTGACTATTTCCTGGTCTGAACCTCAGGACATAGACACTCAGATTTCTGTGGTCAAATCCTACCCTGTTTTTCAAAGAGTAGCTGCGAAGCTTGGTCTGATTTCCCCTGCGATTGCCGGGGGGAATGAACTTATAGAAACTCGCCTCGTGTCCGTCATTGAGGGTCTCCAAAATAAGGTAAAGGTTTCCAGGCAAGGGCTTACCAACATAATTGATATTACAGCCACTGACAGGGATCCTGTTTTTGCTCAAAAGCTGGCCAATACGGTCGCTGTGGCATACAAGGAGTTTCATTTTGAACAGCAGATGAAAAGAATAAAGGAGACGCTCAAGTACATAGACAGCCAGCTCAAGGATGTGCGGGAAAAGTTGAGAAAAGCTGAGGAAGAGTTCAACAGATTCAGCCAGGAACACGAGTTGATCTCTATTGATCTGCAGAGTGAAAGCCTCCTTGCCAGGAAGCAAGAGCTACAAAAAGAGATCCGCAACCTCCATGAGCAAAGGAATGAGCTCCAAAACCTGGTCATTAAGGTTAAAGAATTTATTGAAAACCCTTTTAGCCCTGAGCGCGATTTCTACTCTTCAAAAGCTGGCAGCCAGTATCAGAGCGCTAATGATGCGTTGGTTGGACTCTTGTTAAAGCGGGACACCTTGCTAAAGGATTTTACACCTAAACACCCTGATGTCGTGGCGGTGAACAATCAAATAGTTGAAAATGCCCGAAAGATGGTTCTTCTTCTCCAAGAACAGCTCCGGGGCATTGATAAGAGGGAAGCGGACCTCAAGGCTGAGCTTGAAAAAGTGAACGAAAAAACCAGGGTCTTGATGGATAGGAAGCTTGAATTTGACCGACTCAAAAGAAAAGTGGCACTATACAGTGATATGGTCGCCCTCCTGGAGAAAAAGAACCAGGAAGCTCATATAAAAAGTGCTGAAAGACCTGAAGAAGTTAATATCGTCAGACCTGCCCTTTTGCCTACACTGCCGATCAACCCTCCGAAAACGGCAGCCACCGGAGCCATGGGAGTTTTTATCGGCCTGGTTCTGGGGCTGGTGATTGCCTTTGTCGTAGAAACATTTGATACTTCCCTTGGGGCTATCGAAGACGTAGAGGAAACCCTGGGAACACATGTGCTCGGGGTTGTGCCCCATGCCGACGTTCAGGATCTCCGTAATAACTTGAAGGAGAATTATCCGGACAAAATAGGGAAGCGTTCCCTTGCACATGCTGCCAGCCTTGTATCCCATTTCTCGCCGAAGTCAATGATGGCAGAAAGCTTTAGGGCACTCAGGACAAATGTCAACTTCAGGAACCCTGAGAAAAAGATAAAGACGATCGCTGTCACAAGTGCTTCCTCCGAAGAGGGGAAAACCCTTGTTGCCACGAACCTCGCCATCACCATGGCACAGGGGGGGATGAAGACCCTTTTGATAGGATCCGACTTGAGGAAACCGGTGTTGTGCAGAGTATTCGGTGTGGAAAAGACCCCGGGGCTGACGGATATTTTGCTCGGTAATCTTCCATGGCGGGATGCTGTCAAAACGGTTACTGATCTCATCATGGGGAAAATGTCTCTGGATGAAGTAACTCTCACGCCCGGTCTCGACAATCTTCACCTTATAACAAGCGGTGCGATCCCCCCCAACCCAACCGAACTTATAGAGTCCAAGTCCCTTGAGGATTTTATTAAAGAGGCCAGAAAAGAATACGACATCATCATCTTTGATTCGACCCCAATCCTGTCAACAGCAGATGCCGCAATACTTGGAACAAAGGTGGACGGCGTGCTGCTGGTCTATCGCGTTGGGTCCGTATCAAGGGGCTTACTCAAAAGGGCGACATCTCAACTCAACCAGGTAGAGTGCAACCTGCTGGGAGTGGTGTTGAACGGTATGAAGCCTGATGTAAGCCCGGATTTTCAGGACTATAAATACTACAGCTACTACTACGCTTATGGCGAAGATCACAAGAAAGGCAAAAGGAAGAAAAAGAAAAGGGGGTTTGCTTTTACAAGTGAGCCGGAGGAGAGCTTTGAAAGCACCCAGGTGATGGGTATTGAGAGGCCCGGGGAGCGTGGTGATCAAGCGAGGGATCATCATTCGCAAAGGCTGCTTCTCTTGCTTGTCGGTGCATGCTTTCTGGTAGGGGGCGTATTGTGGCAGAGTGGTACAGTAAATTTTTCAGGATGGGCCAGGGAGGTAATCCCATACGTGAGAGGCCGCGCTAACATTCCTCCCAAAAAGGAACCACACAGCAGCCCTGCACCCAGGAAGGAGGAAACCACTTCCCCAGGCGCAAAAAGCGTGGTCAAGGGCACTGCGGGAGCAAGAGTGCAAGGGTCCATAGCTTCTTATGAAGAGAAGGGGAATCCTAAAGGTGTGGCTCTTGCCGGGTTACCGGAAACAGCATCGAAAGAAGGGAAAGTAGTCTCTCCAGGGAAAAGTCCCGCAACTGCAAAGGTTCCTGGTGCCCGGCTGCCTGCACCATCTTCTGCTCATATTGAAACTGCGGCCAGGGAGGTTGTGGCTTCTGCTCCCGGGTCTAAGCCAAATAGAAGGGCCATTGAGGCCCACAAGAGCCCTCCCAGCAACAAGCCAAAGTATATCCCAAAGCCCTATTCGCTCCGCCTAGGTGCTTTTCGCACTCTTGGGCAAGCAGAAAAGGCCGTTTCTTCATTCAAGCGAAGGGGGCTTTCAGTATACTGGGCAAAGGTTGACCTGGGGGATAAGGGGACATGGTACCGGGTTTTTGCCGGCAGGTTTGAAAGTGCAGAAAAGGCGAGAGAATTCAAAGAAAAACACAAATTAGAAGGCTCTCTTGTCAAGAAGGCTCCATACGCTGATCTGATCGGGGTTTATTCAAACCGCGAGGACCTGGAAAAGATAACGCTTTGCCTTCGAAAACTCGGGTTTTCCCCTTATGCAGTCAAAGATCTTGATGGCAAATACCGGGTGCTTGTGGGTGCCTTTATGACAAGGGAGGGCGCCGAACAACAACGGGTAGAGCTTGCATCCAAGGGTATTAAGAGCCGAGTCGTTAACCGCTAAGCCACCTTCCTATTAGAGGGACTCTTATCAGCTTTTGCATAAAATAACGAGCAAGGCCGTGGCGGAGAGCGAAGAGGGGCCAGGTGTTTTGGGGCACTAGATTTCTTGATTAAGGAGCCACAAAGGTAACGCATGGGAGAGACGGTTCTAAGAGCTATCAGGGAACAGGTCAAAAAGGAGGACTTTGCGCGCAAGATGGGCTTCCGCCTGCTCAACGTCCAGCCGGGTTATGCTCTTGTTGAGATGCCGCCCCGGGAAGATACATCGAACATATTCGGGATGACCCACGGTGGAGCAATTTTCTCCCTCATAGATGAAGCATTCCAAGTCTCGTGTAATGCACACGGTACTATTGCCGTTGCCCTAAACATGACCGTAACCTATCACCGCGCACCCGAGAAAAACAGCTTACTTCGAGCCGAATCAAGGGAAATTCATCGCGCACGCAAAACCGCCACCTATGAGATCAGGGTTACGGACGAAAAGGACTCCCTGATAGCCTCCTGCATGGCCCTGGCCTACAGAAAGAAGGAAAAGCTTCCCTTCTTGCACCAGTAGCTCCTTCCCTTCCATATTTATCATATTGACACAGAGACATACATTTTATAATATGTTATATTAGTTCTTAATTATAGGTTGTTTGTTCAAATTTTTGTCATTTAGTCACATTACAGAAAATAAGGAAATCCAAAGCTCTTCCGGTGGCCACAGAAATCCTAATACCCCACAAGGCTATTCGTGCCAGGGTTCAGGAACTTGCCCGGCAAATATCTTCCGATTATGCAGGGAAGGAGCCTGTTTTGATTGGAATATTGAATGGAGTCGTGTTCTTTTTTGCGGATCTGGTAATGGCCATGAGTATTCCGTGTAAAATTGATTTCATTAGGGCAGCGAGCTATGGCTCCGGTATGAACTCGAGCGGAAATATTAAATTGGTAAAAGACATTGAGATACCTGTTGGGGGAAAGGACGTCCTTGTGGTAGAGGACATCGTGGACACCGGCTTGACCCTGAACCATATAGTTCGCGCCCTTGAGGCCAGGGGCCCTCTCTCGGTCAAGGTTTGCGCATTAATTGACAAGAAAGAAAGACGCGAAAAGAAAGTCACCATTGATTACTGTGGATTTGAGGTCGAAGAAGGTTTCTTGGTCGGATACGGGCTTGACTATGACGAACAATACAGGTATCTACCCGACATTTGCGTCCTAAAGTGAAATGGGCAGCGGTAGTTACAGTACTGGAGGATAAAAATGATTATTGAATGCAAAAACTGTGGTTCTAAATTCAGGCTTGACGAGGGCCTGCTCAAGAAAAGCGGGTCAAAAGTTAGATGCTCTGTCTGTAACAATGTGTTCTTGGCATACCCGCCCGGCATGGAGTCAGCGGAAGAAACTGATCAATTCTTGCTTGGACAGGATATGATAGAGACTGAGGCCATTGGCCCGACCCCACCTTTCGCAAAGAAGAAGGAAGCGGAAGAGGCGATTGAAGAAGACTTTGGCAAGGCATTCGAAGAGGCTATGAAAACGAAGCCTGCGCCGCCTGTTCCAGGGGAGGGGGTTTCCGAAAAAGGGAAGAGCGGCAAGGAAGAAGAGCCTGAGGTGAAACCCGAGGAAAAGAAAAAGGAAAGAAAGGCGAAAAAGGCAAAAAAAGAAAAAGAAGAGAAAGAAGTTCTTGCAGAAGCCCCCGAGGAGAAGAAAGCCGGAAGGGTAAGGGTTCTCCCTATTGTCCTTGTAATCATCCTGATTATTCTGGGAGGAGCGGTAGCGATTTATGTCTACGCTCCCGGGCTTATCCCTAACTCCCTTTCTTTTCTAAAACCCACCAAAACAAGTGAGATAGGGGACCTGGGAGTCCGAAGGCTCTCGTTCAAAGGGGTATCAGGGTCTTTTGTTCAATCAGAGACTGCCGGGCAGCTCTTTGCTATAAAAGGGATAGTAACGAACAACTACCCGAAAAGCAGAAGCTTTATCCTCCTTAAGGGCACCATTCTTGATGACAAGGGCCAGGTTGTGAGGACAAAGCTGGCATATGCAGGGAACGTTTTTTCTGAAAAGCAGCTCAAGCAGGTGTCCGTGGATAGAATTAATCAGGCGATGAAGAACCGGTTTGGAAAAGGCCGAATTAATGTCAACGTGAGACCTCAAGGGTCAATTCCTTTCATGATCATTTTCGAGAATCTCCCTGAAAACCTGAGTGAGTTTACAGTAGAGGCTGTCAGTTCCTCTCCAGGAAAGTAGTTTTCCATTGACCTGCCAGGAGAAGGGATGAGCGACTCCGCCCGCCTTTCTTCTCAAGAGATATTCCCATGATAAGAATTGACAGTAAAATATCCTCTCTTGCGCCTCGTAAAATATTCAAGGGAATCTTTATTCTGTTTGTGATTCTTTTCGCCGGAACAGCCGGATACATGATAATAGAGAGATGGAGTTTTCTTGACTCATTGTACATGACGGTGATCACAATCACCACCGTAGGGTATAGGGAAGTGGGGAAGGTCTCGGAAGCAGGCAGGATCTTCACCATATTTGTCATTTTTTCTGGGGTGGGCATCATCGCCTACATTCTGGGCATTGTGGCCCAGGCAATGGTGGATTTTCAGATGAGATCCATTATAGGGAGGAAGAGATTGGGATTGAAAATACGTACGATGAAGAATCATTACATAATTTGTGGGTTTGGGCGATTGGGCAAAATCATTTGCCGCGAACTAAAGGCAAGCAATACCCCCATCGTGGTCGTCGACAACAACCCTGAGAACAGGCAAGTGCTTGAAGACGAGGGGATTCCCTACATCAATGACGACGCCACAGTGGAGGATGTTCTGATAGAGGCTGGTATTGAGCGTGCAAAGGGTCTGGTGTCCGTGGTCGCGTCAGATGCCGACAATGTTTTCATTACAATGACCGCAAGGGGTCTGAACCCCTCGCTCTTTATTCTTGCCCGTGCTGATGAAGAGCGCACTGAGAAGAAGCTTATTCGAGCAGGGGCTGACAGGGTGGTAATGCCCTATCTTATAGGCGGGCAGAGGATGGCCCAGACAATCCTTAAACCAGTTGTTACAGATTTCTTGGAGTTGACTGTGCACAACAGACAGATTGGTCTCGAGATGGGAGAACTGGAAGTGAGCGAGAACTCGAGGCTGGACGGCGTTACTTTAATTGACTCAGGAATTCGCCAGGAGATGGACGTTATAATCGTGGCCATCAGCAAGAAAAGCGGTGAAATGAAATTCAACCCTTCTTCTCAGACACGCATAGAAGCTGGAGATACCTTAATTTCGCTGGGTAAAAGCGAGGACTTAAGAAAACTGGCCCAAATTCTTTCTCCTGAAGCTAAATAAGAAACGTAATTAGGACTTTGAAAATTGAAACAAAATGTTTTATTAGACAAATTGAAAGTTTTTCCCTGAACCTAAATCTTGATACTTCTCTTCACATAGCATTCAGACGGGAAAGAGGCTGGAGATTTTGTGACCAGGTCGAAGAAGCAAGAAAACTTGTCGAAGAATCATTTAAGCATTGAAATCAACAGGGACTATTGCAAGGGCTGCGGCATATGCGTTGCGTTCTGCCCCAAGGGAGTTCTGGGTATGGATGATCATGAAAAGGCTGTTGTCGAGGATCTGGAGAAATGTAACGCCTGCCGCCTGTGTGAGCTTCGCTGCCCGGATATAGCCATTGAAGTCATTGTGGGTTAGCTCTTGATAACCATATCAAAAGGAAAGTTGTCGGGAAATGAGCAAGAAAACTCTTTTTCTCCAGGGTAATGAGGCATGCGTTGAAGGGGCACTTTACGCTGGTCTCGACTTTTTTGCAGGCTACCCCATCACTCCCTCGACTGAGATAGCCGAGATGCTTTCCATGCGGCTGCCTAAAAAGGGGGGGAAATTCATACAGATGGAAGATGAAATTGCCTCCATGTGCGCCATAATTGGGGCTTCCCTAACAGGGCATAAGTCCATGACCGCTACTAGCGGGCCAGGCTTCTCCCTTAAGCAAGAGGCAATAGGGTATGCCGTAATGGCAGAAGTGCCCTGCGTTGTTGTGGACGTTCAGAGGGGTGGCCCTTCCACTGGCATGCCCACCAAGGTGAGCCAGGGAGACGTTATGCAAACAAGATGGGGAACACACGGTGACCATGCAATCATTACCTTGACAGCTTCAAATCACCAGGATCTGTTTGCCATTACTGTAGAGGCGTTCAACCTGTCTGAAACCTACCGCACACCTGTCATTTTGCTCCTTGACGAGGTCATTGCCCACATGCGTGAAAAACTGGTCATACCTGAAAAAGGTGAAATACCCCTGGTAGAAAGGCTGTGGACCTCGGTCAAGGAAGGCACGGATTATCATCCATACTTACCAAGAGAAGACGGCAGGCTTCCTATGTCTGATTTTGGCGGTGTCCATCGTTATAATGTAACCGGACTTGTGCATGACATGTGGGGGTTCCCGTCAGAAGATCCTCGAATTGCATATGGCCTCATGAGGCACCTTGTTGACAAGATTGAGGGCCATGTTAAGGAGATGACCCACGTTAAAGAGTACTACCTGGATGATGCAGACGTTGTGTTGATCTCTTACGGCTCTTCTGCCAGGTCCGCACTCCATCTGGTAGAAAACCGCAGGGCAAGGGGCGAAAGACTCGGATTGCTTGAACTTCAGACACTTTGGCCCTTTCCTGCTGAGGCGGTAAGAAAGAGCTGTGAGCGTGCCGAGTACGTGATTGTGGTGGAGATGAACATGGGTCAGGTTACAGAAGAGGTCAGGAAAGTTGTTCATGACCACGAAACAGTATTCTTGGCCAACCGGATTGACGGAACATTTATCAGCCCCACTGACATCAGGAACATCCTCCGGGTGGTGCAAGGGAAGGGGGTGTGACCTATGTCTGTAAGGGAGTATTTGCGCGAAAGGTTCATGCCCCACCTCTGGTGTCCGGGATGCGGGCACGGGATCATAATGAACAACCTGATCCGTGCAATTGAATCTCTCGGAATTAAGAAGAATGATATCGTAATGGTAACAGGTATAGGGTGCTCTTCTCGGATATCGGGATACCTGGATTTTCACACCCTTCACACCCTGCACGGAAGAGCACTGGCCTTTGCAACAGGAGTGAAACTGGCCCGCCCTGAGCTGAAAATCATTGTTCCGATGGGGGATGGAGATGCAATTGCGATAGGGGGAAATCATTTTATCCACGCAGCTCGCAGAAATATTGATATAACTGCCATCATCATGAATAACAGAGTCTATGGAATGACGGGGGGACAGTTCTCTCCTCTTTCCGGGTATGGTACCCTTGCCACCACAGCTCCCTATGGCAATATCTACGAGGCCTTTGATACGGTCGAACTTGCCAGGGGAGCGGGCGCATCGTTTGTGGCAAGGACAACTACCTACCATGTCAGGTCTATGAAGGAAATCATTGAAAAGGCCATTATGCACAAAGGCTTTTCTGTTGTGGAAATATTGAGCCAGTGTCCAACCTACTTCGGTAGAAAGAATAAAAGAGGCGATGCTGTAGAGATGCTCAAGTACCTCAAAGAAAGCACAGCACCAATTGGCTCTGAAAGAAAGAGAAAAAATCCTGCACTGATTGAGCGGGGCATTTTCGTAGAAGAGGACCGACCAGAATACTGCGCTGAATATGAAAAAATAGTTGAAAAAGCACAAAAGGGATAGCAACGATAATGGAAAGATACCGGATTGTATTCTCAGGCTCAGGAGGACAGGGGGTCATAACCGCATCCATAATTCTTGCCGAGGCAGCCGCTATTTATGAGGGCTTAAATGCGGTTCAATCCCAGAGTTACGGTGCCGAGGCCCGCGGCGGCAGTACCAGGGCTGACGTTATTATTTCCGACAGGGAGATTAGGTTTCCGAAGGTAAACCAGCCTAACATTTTGGTCTGTCTGACCCAGCAGGCTTTTAACAAGTTTTCAGGCTCGATTCGTCCAGGAGGGCTTTTGCTAACTGATTCGCACTTCGTGCAGCTTGAACGAAAAGTTGATGCACGCCAGGTTGAACTTCCAATGTATCAATCGGTTATCAAAGCCATGGACAAGCCAACTGCACTGAACATGTGTATGCTTGGAGCAATGCTGAGCCTCGTTCCCCTCGTAAAGACAGAGTCAATCATGAAGGTGTTAAATGAAAAAACGCCAGCCGACTTTCTTGGCATGAACAAGGACGCATTCGAAATCGGCAGGAAACTTGTAGTAGAAGCGGGAATAGAACCCCAGGAATTGGCCTGATCTGATAAAGGGCATCACCTTATATCTTGTTTTTTCCATACTTGCACTCCGGACACAGGCAGTCAAAAAAGGGGAATGATAAAATGAAGGTCATTTTCCACGAGGATTTCTATCAGGTTTACACCTCTGACCCGGCTGCAGAGGCCGGGCGTATGGAGGCGGTGGTAAAAGTCATCAAAAACAGGGTCGATTTTATCCAGGCAAAACCTGCTTCAGAGAGCGACCTGCTTGCCGCGCATACAAGATCCCACATTGAAAGTGTAAGAAACCGGGGTCTTTACCAGATTGCTGCCCTGGCTGCAGGAGGTGCTATCCAGGCAGCCACTATCGGGCTTACAGAACCCTGCTTTGGGCTAATAAGACCGCCTGGCCACCATGCCTCATCTGATTCCTGCTGGGGGTTCTGCTACTTTAACAACATGGCTGTGGCCCTTGAAAGGCTAAAGCGGGTAAAAAGTATCGAGAATGCCTATGTACTGGACATCGACCTTCACTATGGAGATGGTACCGTGAACATACTTGGAAACAAGGACTGGGTCACAATTCACAATGTATCCAGCCATGATCGGAAATCTTACATGGATGAGGTAGCCAGCGAGATGAAACGCTGCCAGGCTGATATCATTGGCATTTCCGCAGGATTTGACAATCATGAAGAGGATTGGGGCGGCACTCTTTGTACAGAAGACTACCGGGAAATTGGGCTCATGGTACGTGAGGCAGCATTACGTTCCAGGGGGGGATGTTTCGCAATCCTGGAAGGCGGATACAATCATCAGGTTCTGGGCCACAATGTTATGGCCTTGATTGAGGGCCTTGCCTGAGAGACCCTTTAAAGGTAGTGATCCGGTAAAGGCACCAGCAAAAAGATGGGCCTGAACCCGGGCTTAGCTCTTCTTTTGCTTGGCCACCTCCTCTTCTTTGAGCACCCGGCGAAGAACTTTGCCAACTGTGGTGGTGGGGAGTTCCTCGCGGAACTCGATCGTGGAGGGGATCTTGTAGTGGCTCATCTTGTCTTTTGCCCACTCCTGAATATCCTCGGGCTTCACCTGACCCCTTGCAGCAGGATCTAGCACAAGAAAAGCCTTAACCACTTCGCCTACCTTTTCATGGGGAATACCTATTACCGCGGCTCCCTGCACGGCCGGGTGCTTGTGAAGCATGTCTTCTACTTCGGCAGGGAAAATGGCGTATCCTTTGAACTTGATCATATCTTTTGCTCTATCACGGATGATAGTGTAGCCATCAGCATCAACACAGGCGATATCGCCGGTGTAAAGCCATCCATCCCGGATAGTGGCAGAGGTCTCTTCCGGCCTATTAAGGTATCCTTTCATCACCTGCGGGCCCTTGACCACCAGCTCGCCGGTGTAAGCTTGGGCTTCCTCGGCCTGCTCCTTAGTTAGGCCCCCCGTATCGGCCACTGCAAACGGCAGCGGGGGCAACTCTTTGGTCCCTGTTTCCTTATCCATGATTTTCATATCAGTGTCCGGATATGGGAGTCCGATTGTGCCCTGTTTTCGGTGCCCCACAATCGGGTTGGCATGAGTTACGGGCGAAGCCTCGCTAAGACCGTAGCCCTCGACAATAACCGATTTGGTAAGCGCCTCAAAGTTATTTTGAACTTCCAGGGGAAGGGGCCCCGCACCTGACACGGCCATTTTTAGTCCACTCAAGTCATAATTCTTAGCCTTGGGATGGGTGTTGATTTTGTTGAAAAGCACTGCTACCCCCGGCATTATAAGGCCCCCCTTTGCGGAGTATTTTTCAATTGCGGCACATAGCTCGGCCGTGTCGGCCGGTGGTTTTGGGAAAAGAAGTTGAAAGGCCCCGGTTCGAATGGCAGTGTTCATAACCGTAGTCATTCCGAAAGAATGAAACAGTGGAAGGACTCCCACAATACCCATGCTGGGGTCTTTTTTACACAGCCATGCATCGCACATAACTGCATTGCTCACAACGTTTCGGTGGGTAAGCATAGCTCCTTTTGGCAACCCGGTGGTTCCCCCCGTATATTGGAGTACGGCCACTTCGTCCGGATCAACATCAACCGCAGGAGGTTTGGACTCAGTTTTCAGCAGGTCGGTAAGCTTAAGACAGTCAGCAGGCAGATCACCTGTAGGAATTTTCTTAACGAGTTTGCCAAGCAATACTTTGAGTGAAGAGAAACCGCACAGGTCCACCACGTTAGTGCCGATGACCATATCCACCCCGGTTTCCTTAAGTGCTTTTCCTGCTTCTTCGAAAACTGCATCTAGGACGATAAGCGCCTTAGATCCCGAATCATTTAGTTGATGCTGGATTTCAAGTGCCTTGTAAGTAGGGTTAATAGCGGTCGTCGTTACCCCAATGAGCTGGCATGCATAAAATGAAAACACAAACTGTATGGAGTTCGGGAGCATGATGGCGCATACATCTCCCTTCTTAAGACCCAATCCAGCGAGAGACGCTGCCAGTCGCTGAACCATTTCCCACAGTTGTGAATAGGTGACCTGGGCATCCAGGAAAAAAACGGCAGGCCTGGATCCATATTTGCCTGCAGCTTCCCTGAGAAATTCTGCCAGCGTACAGTCAGGATAATCGAGGCATTTCGGCACCTGCGGGGGCCAGTACTTGTACCAGATTCGTTCACCCAAAGATTCCTTGGCCATAAATACCTCCCTTTCAAATACTGTAATCTAAAAGCGCAATAGGTTCAAAGAAGCAAGAACTGTTCGGCGATTGGCGATAGTACAAGGCAGCTTCCTTGGTGTAGGGTTAGAAGATGCGGACTTTCAAAAAGGGCCTTGCCCGGTGGTGACATTCAAGAGGTCTTCTCAGCCTCTAGTTTTCTTAATAAAAAGTATAGGAATAAAAGAAATTAGCTGTCAAGAAGAAAGCTCAAGCGCTAAAGTTTGAATCTTGCTCAACGTTCAATACGCGCAAAAATTTCTTGGGCCTTTATCAGGGATTGAAAGTCATCCACCCCCATTACCTCATCTTCATCTTCTGCAATCACGCAACCGACGTGCAATCCGTCCCGTGCCATCAATTCCACGAGGTCGGTAATAAAGAACTCTTCTATGTGCAAAGTTCTCCCATCATTTTCCTTCAAGACTTTGTGCGATTTTTGCGCAAGCAAGGGAAGATACCTCATCAGCTCTTTTCTCCGCGCGGCATATATGCCTGAGTTACAAACCCGGAGCTGGGCTTGCCTTTCGCGCGGATAAGTGCTCCAGTATTTCCATTCGATGATTCTTGTGACCTTTTCTCCCTCAGTTTCCACCACACCGTATTGCTTCTTCTCCTGAGGTTTGAATCCCAGTACAACCAGAGGCCTGGCCCCGAGCTTTTCAAGAAGGCTGCAGTAGGTGGAGCGTCTTACAAACGGGATATCTCCCATGGTAATAATGAGTTTATCCTGGACCTTTTTTTCTAGAAAACTCCTTGCTGCCAAAAGAGCGCCTCCAGTGCCGTTCAAAACACCCTGCTCGAAATATTCGACCTCAAATGCCATAGTTGCTTTTATGACGTCTTCTTTCCTGTGATGTATCACAATGGCTTTTGGGCCTGGAGGAAGACTTTCCAGGACATGAATGAGGATTGGGCGTGATCCTTGAAAAGGGGATTTGCCAGGCAATAGAGGAAGTAAAGTCTTGTTGCCCTCAAAGCCCTTCATGCGGGATCCTCTGCCCGCAGCGAGGATCAGCGATGCAGTTTGAGTGCTTGCTTTCAAAACTTTATCCATAGATAGGACAATAGAGATGTTTGATTTAATCCGCCAGAGGTGGATTAATCCGCCAGAGGCGGACGAGGGTTCAATTCCTCGCCCCTTGGGGCGTTAAGAAAATTTCCGATTGATACCCCGTCCGCTTGCGGCGGGGTAGTTGATTCTACAGTCCTTGGCCTAAAAAGTAAAAGATTTATTTGTAAGACTTGACACGAGACTCCAACCTGGGAGATTATCTCCAATGTGGAGCCCCACGGGCAAGCCCGTGGCACCACTTAGTCTCGCCGAATTGCTTCGCAATCGGCGGGACTTAGTGGTACGACATCCCGCCCGCCCTTAACCGCATTCATCCACGGCTAAAGCC
>Ga0180301_10002578_pt1 | contig 14261 bp, 16 predicted proteins | sample GuaBasSediGuay16_FD_121797 | JGI IMG/M metagenome (GOLD analysis project Ga0180301, IMG submission 121797) | Subseafloor sediment microbial communities from Guaymas Basin, Gulf of California, Mexico - Guay16, Core 4569-2, 12-15 cm | ecosystem: Environmental > Aquatic > Marine > Hydrothermal...
ATTCCAATAAACGTGATGGAAATCATGGCAATTAGAATGAACCCAATGACCGGTGAGACAGCTTTATTGTTCATGTTAAATTAAAAGGATTTTATGTAAGATAAAGTTTATGGTGATTATGTTTTAAGATTCTGATTTTTACATTTACCACAAAACTTTAAACGACTTGCGACCATTTGACCCATGGTTTTTTTAGGTATTGATGTTGGTGGAACGAATATAGACGTTGTTGTGATGGATGGGGAATTTGAAGTTGGTAATGTTTTTTCTACAAAAGTGTATTTGCCACGATTTTATGAATTGCTTGACAAATTACTGTCCACATACAAGCCAAAAGCGATTGGAGTGGGAGCGGCAATGTGGTTCAGAGATAACAAACCTGTAAAAGCTCCAAACCTTCCTGAATTAATAGATGTGAGAGGCACAATTTCAAACACACCAATTTTTTGGGATAACGACGCAAACTGCTTTGCTTTATACTGTAGCATCGTTGAAGATGCAAGAAATCTACTGGGTATTACGATAGGTACGGGGATTGGATGCGGAATTGTGGTGGACAAAAACGTTGTAAGAGGTGGCGGTTTAGCTTGCGAAATAGGGCACATCTTTGTTGGTGGTAGGAAAAAGTGTGTTTGTGGTGGGCATGGGCATTTAGAATGCTATTTTAGTGGTTGGAGTCTAAAAAATCCTGAAGAGTTGATTAAGAGTGGTAAGATCTACAAAATCAAGGGTTTTAATTTGCTGTGTAAGGCAATAGCAAACGCTGTGATGCTTTTGGACCCAGATTTTGTGGCTATAGGAGGAAGGATTGGAGGTAGATTGAATGGAAAAAAATTGAAGAACGGCATATACGAATACGTAATGCCTCATTTCAACCCAGAAATTAAAATCGTAAACGACCCATTGGCAGTTGCTAAGGGAGCCTGTTATTTGGCTAAACTTTCCTACCAATCACGATGAATCCAGTGTGCCAGATTTTTGTTCTTGGTCTTGTACCAACTCTTCTATGCTCCAAATCGATCTTTATAATCTCAAAGCTCTCAACTTCCTTGAAGTCTTCTTTAACCATGGTTTCATAAACTTTCCTTGTTGCCTCGAAGTATGGATTGTAGACTGCTATGTAACCACTGGTTTTAAGCAACTCTTTGGCTTTCGGTATAAACTCAGCATCGCCTTTCATGTCCAAGACTATCAAATCAAACTCTTTTTTAAAGCCATCAGCAACAAAGTTCACATCACCGACAATCTGATGGATGTTTTTAAGTCTTGCAAGCTTAAAATTTTCCCTCGCAACCTTAGCAAAATCTTTTCTCTTTTCAACTGTTACAACCTCCCCATACTTATTGAAATAAGCTAAATAGGCTGCTAAAATCCCACTTCCTGTTCCTGCATCCAAAATCAAAGAATCTGGTGTTAAACCAGTATGAACTATTATAGCCCCAACGTCTTTGGGCATTATAGGCGTAGCAGACCTTCTAAAATGTCTGAAAAAATCTGAAGGGTTGAAGGGCAATATTCTATATTTAACTCCGAGATGAGTTTTTATTTCATCCCCAAATTTTTTTTGTTTCAATTCCTCCAAATTTATCTTACCATGGTGTGTGTGTAAAACTCCTTCAAACTTCTCAACCAAAAAACTTGAATTTTTCCTTAATAGCACGATTGGCGGCTCCATTTTGTTGATTTAAAAAGCCTACAATTCCTGCAATTTCAACAAAGCTTCTGCCAAATCGCCCTTTGCTTCCTCCAAAGCTCTCTTTGCGGTTTTCTCATCCACGTTTGCTTGCTCCATTATTAACTTTACATCTTCTTCGCTTATCTCAACCTTTTTCTCTACAACCTCGTAGTCTCCAATAATTTGAAAAGTCTCCACGCCCTTTGCCTTTATCTTCGTAACATTGGGGTTTTTAAAGACCATCTCTGCATCAGAAGTCTTGATTATTACCTCCTCAGCGTCAACTTCTTCCATCTCAATTCCCATCTGTTTCATCATCTTCTTCATCTGTTTTGGGTTCATCGGTAGCATGCTACTACTTAACTCTGAACATTAAATACTTTTCATAGTTTAAACTTTTCAAATAATTTTAACCGTCACTCAACTCTCTTTTGTGTATACGCTCTAATGATGTCACCTTTTGTAAAGAACCCGATCAGTTTTCCACTATCTTTTGGATCGACCACTGGGAAATGGGATATTTCTCTCTCACCAATTTTTTCCAAAACGTCTTCTAGTGTCTCCCCCGGATACGCTGTAATCAAATTTCTCGTCATAATGTCTTTCACTCGCAAACTACTATGACCCTTAACTTCCACTTTCTCTAAATCTGAATGGGTTATAATTCCAATTAATTTGTTATTCTTATCGACTACTGGAAAACCCATGTGTCCAGTTTCCATAATCTTGTTCAATAATTCCGAGATTGGTAACTCTTCGGTGACAGTCTCCACATCCTTTTTCATTATATCTTTTACTTTTATTGTTTTCATTATATTTATATCCATTTCCTGTTCGACAATAATCCCTCTCCTCTTTAATTTCATCGTATATATTGTCTCTTCCATGAAAAACTTATACAAGGAACTGCTAATCACACACGCAAACATCACAGGCAAAATAATTGCATAATTCCCAGTCATCTCAAAAATCATAACAATTGAGGTTAGAATGGCTCTACTTACCCCTGCAAACACTGCTGCCATACCAACAGTAGCATAAGCCTCAAAACTTGTGGTAATAGTTGGGAATATTTTGTGAATAGCCATTCCAAACGTTCCCCCCGTCATTGCACCCATAAACAATGATGGTGCAAAGATACCGCCAGAACCTCCAGAACCCAAAGTAACAGATGTAGCTACTATTTTTAAGAATACTAACGCAAATGCAACTGCAAAAATAATTTTACCATCAAATAATAGCTCGATACTTTCGTACCCAACACCAAAGACGTGAGGGTTGCCCGTATATAGCATGACAATTAGTCCAATTATCCCGATGCACAAACCACCGATTGAAGGTTTCACGAATTCTGGAATTTTTATCCTATCAAAAATATCTTCTATACCGTACAAAGACTTTGTGTACACTATAGCTACAGTTCCTGTGACAAACCCTAAGATTAAGTAAAAAACAATTTCTACGGGTGTTTTTAAACTGTATTGTGGTATTTCGAAAATGAAAGTTGTCTCTACACCCAAAAGCGCCAATAATATTCTCGAAATAATTGTTGCGAATACTGAAGATATAACTATAGGTGTAAGAGATTTTATTTTGACTTCCCGTAATATCAACTCCAAAGCAAATAGAACTCCTGCAATTGGGGTATTAAAAGTCCCTGCTATTCCTCCTGCAGCCCCACATGCAACAAGAACTTTTGTTTGATAAGGGTTTAGTCCAAGCTTTTGTGCTATTGTAGAACCTGTTGCAGAACCCATTTGGACAATTGGTCCCTCCCTTCCCGCAGAACCGCCTGAACCGATACAAATTGAAGAAGCCAAAGCTTTAATTGCAACAACTCTAGGTCTGATTTTACCCCCATGAACGGTAACAGCCGCCATAACTTCAGGTACACCATGACCCTTCGCTTCTGGCGCAAAATAATAGGTAAGTATACCAACAAATATACCTCCAATTGCAGGAATAATTACAATATAGTATGGATAAAATAAGCTTAGCAAATTACCAACTCTGATAAAAAATAAATCCTGAAAACCAAATATTAAATAACGAAAACCAATAGCTATAAAACCACAAGCAATCCCCGTTATGATTGCGAGTATGTTGAAAAAAACAATATTGGAAGTTATCAATTGTGATTTCTTTTGGTATTCTCTCTCAACTTTCTCCATCATATACTTTCACTTTTTTGCTTTTTTATGACACTGTAACTACCAACTCTCTACCTTTTTAGATCAAAATGCAATTAGTTATGGTTAGTTTAATTGATTAACTATCAACTTGCCAATTTTTGGCATAATTAATTGTATAAAAATTTATTCCTTTTACTGGGGTTTTGGGACAAAAACTCCTTAATTCCTTGCAACAACGTATTTGCGATTAGGAGGTATTTTCGTCCCAAAGTCCTTTTACTATGTCACGTTGATTTCAATTCATGAAATTCAGATCAACATTCAATAAACTTTATTTTTTACTGAAACTTGTAAATGACAATGCCAGTGGTTAATGAACTCGACAACATTTACTGTATTGACACATTGCTAAACAACGAGAAAAATGCGGTTTGTAGCTACATTGTCGAATCCGAGAAAGTTTGCATTGTTGATTGCGGCCCTACAGCGGCTGAAAGAGAAATATTGAGTGCAATTGAAGAGTTGGGGATAAGAAGAAATGACGTAAAATTCATCGCTGTGACTCATATTCACTTAGATCACGGTGGTGGGGCTGGGAGACTTTTAAAGCACTTTCCAAATGCAAGAGTTTTGGTGCATCCGAAGGGAGTTGAGCATCTTATAAATCCTTCAAAATTGTGGAAATCTGCAAAGAGTGTTTTGGGAGAAGTTGCTGATATTTATCAACTGCCAGAGCCGTGTGAGAAATCAAGGGTTGTTGTGGTTGATGACAACCAAACAGTTGATCTGGGAGACTGCCTAATCAAAGTCGTACACACTCCCGGTCATGCCCCCCATCACGTATCATTTTATTTAGTGGAGTCAGATGTCTTGTTTACGGGGGATTCTGCGGGGATGTACCATGAGGGAATGATCGTTCCTACAACACCACCCCCTTTCGATTTTAAGAAATCCTTGGAATCCATAGAAAAAATGGTTAAATTGAATCCCAAAACTATAGCTTTCACTCATTTCGGTTTTGGTGAGGGTAAAGAGTTGCACAAGGTTTACAGAAAGACCGTTGATTGGGTTGAGATTGCTAAATCGGTTGTTGAGGAAGACGGGAGTGTTGAAGATTTGCGTGATAGAATAATTGAACAGGATGCAGAATTTGGAGAACTGCTGAAGTTGTTTAGAAACTCAAAAATTGTGGGAATGTCTTACATGCTCGGACTTTGGGGATTGATGGATTGCGTCAAAAGGATGGGAGGTGGTTGAATGTTGTTTGTTACTTCAAACGAAGGTAAGTACAGGGAAGCAAAAAAAATAGGGGAGAAGTACGGTGTGAAGGTTGAATGGAAGAAGATGAAGTATCTGGAGATTCAGGGAAGTAATTTGGTGGAAATAGCAAGGAAAAGTGCAGAGTTGCTATCAAGTGAGATAAAAAAACCCTTTTTCATAGAGGATAGTGGACTTTTCATCGAAGCTTTGAATGGGTTTCCTGGCCCGTATTCATCTTTCGTATTCAAAACGATTGGAAATGAAGGCATAATCAGACTCATGAAGGGTGAAAAAAATAGAAAGGCATACTTTTTAGCTGTTATAGCGTACTTCGACGGTAGTGATGTTCACACGTTTGTTGGTAGAGTAGAAGGGGAGATTTCTGAGGAGATTAGAGGGGATAAAGGTTTTGGCTACGATCCAGTGTTTTTGTACGGTGACAAAACATTTGCAGAGATGGGAGATGAGAAAAATGAAGTGTCGCATAGAAGAAGAGCTTTGGAGAGTTTTTTTGAGTTCGTGAAACTCAACCCTTGATTTTGCTGATTGTGTTGTTCAAATGCTGCAGGAACTCATCAGTTTTTGCCGTATCCAATATTAGCTTTTCCTCAAGTATTAAATGCTCCTCCAGTGTGTTTGATAGGCTAACATCCAAAAGTAGCTTGATGTAACGTATTACTTTGCTCGGCATTGCTGCATAAAATTTTGCAACCTCATAAATTCTCTCTTCAAGATTTGCCTCAACAACCTCATTGACAATTCCCAAGTTTAAAGCCTCCATGGCATCAAAGCTTCTTGCAGTTGACATCAACTCAAAGGCTTTTTTAAAACCAATTGACCTAGGAAGAAAGAAAGATGAGCCTGTGTTAGGGCTTAGACCAATTCTTGCAAATCCACTTGAGAAGACTGCATTTTTTGAGGCAACAGCATAATCTGAGGCTAACAACAAGCTCAAACCCGCCCCAAAGACGTAACCCTTCGCTTCAACAATGACAGCTTTTCTGAGCTTTCTGATTCTTTTTATTACGCCATTATGAAAAACTCTGGAGTAGTATTCCAAACCGCCTCTGTCAACAAACTTTCTAAATTCAATCAAATCCGCTCCAGAGCAAAAACTCTTACCCTCACCTCTCAACACAACCGCCTTTATTTCGTCGTCCTCACACAATTTTAAGGCATTAGCCAAACCTTCAACGACTTTTGTGTCAATTGAATTGTGAGTTTTGGGTTTGTTAATTGTTATTTTAGCTATTTTCCCCTCAATGTCAAACTCAACAGCCATGGTTTCAATTGACGTAGGTTTTAATAATTGTTTACTTTAAACAAAATAATAGGTCTCACCTTTATATTTTACTTCATTAACACCAAAATTTTTGATCGTACTAAAATCTGAATTCAGCATTTTCAAAAACCCTTCGATTTGCTCTTTACGCATCGGATGTCTTCTCAGAACGGAAATAAGGTCACCAAGGCTTTTTATTCCAAACTCACCTATCTCTGGCTCTACAATCAATTCAACATCTGCCACATCCCCAATTATCGAGTAGGCTAAAAACAATCCTCTGTTATCAACGGGTTCAACTTTTTCTGCTGGAGGTCTTGTAAACGTCATCAAGTAAACCTTATCGGGCTTTATCTTTGCCAAAGCTTTTTTTATTCTATTCAAAACCTCGTAACTGTCGTTGTACCCTTTGACAAGCATCACCTCAACGTTAAGTTCACCCTTGAAAATCTCACCAAACTCAATAATTCCTTCAATCACCCTATCAATTGAAAGTTTAACCGGTCTATTTACCTTCAGGAACGTTTTTTGGTCTGCTGCATCCAACGAGGGAATTACAACGTCACATTCAGCAAGGTCATTTCTAACATCCTCATCAAAAAGTAGAGAGCTGTTTGTTATGACTGCCACTTTCCCTAACTCTTTGGATTTCTCGATTAACCATCCCAAGTCTTTACACAATGTCGGTTCCCCCTCTCCAGCAAAAGTTATGTAATCAAAGTTCTCCTTTGATTTTACCATCAATTCATCCAAAATTTCTTCTTTTGGAAAGTAACTTCTCCGTTTGATTGTTTTGTTCGTCGTTCTACCGAGCTGACAGTAAACGCACGAATAACTGCAGGTTTTGCGAGGAATGACATTGACACCTAAGGATTTTCCAAGTCTTCGTGATGGTACCACTCCATAAACGTATTTCACAAGTTAAGTGGGATGGGTAGATTAAAAAACTTCCTTAGTTTCCCACAAAGATTAAAGCCTTATATCTTTGTCACCCAATAACACCATGGAACCAATAGTTGTCAGGGGTTTAACAAAGACGTTCAACGGGTTTAAAGCGGTAGATTCTGTTAGTTTTAGTGTAAAGAGGGGTGAGATTTTCGGGTTGTTAGGTCCAAATGGGGCTGGAAAAACTACCACAATTAAAATGCTCGTTACATTACTAAAACCTAGCAGTGGAGAGGCTAAGGTTGCTGGATACGACGTTGTCAAACAATCAAACATGGTGAGGAAGAACATAGGGATTGTTTTTCAGGAACCCACCCTCGATTTGGAATTGACAGCCAAAGAGAATCTTGATTTTCACGCAAGACTCTACGGAATTGAAAGAGGAAGGAGGGAGGAAAGAATTGAAGAGGTTTTAAAACTCGTTGATCTGTACGACAAGGCAAAGTTGCAGGTTAAGAAGTTCAGTGGTGGGATGCAGAGAAGATTGGAGATTGCAAGGGGTTTACTGCATTTCCCCAAGGTTCTATTTCTTGATGAGCCCACATTGGGCTTAGATGCGCAAACAAGAAGGAGGATATGGGATTACATACTTGAAATGAGGGAAAGAGAGGATGTAACAATCATCCTTACAACCCATTACATTGAAGAAGCAGATAAACTCTGCGATAGGGTTGCAATAATTGATAAGGGAAGAATTATAGCATTAGACAAGCCAGAAAATCTAAAAAAGAGGGTTGGGGAAGATGTAATCTCGTTGGTTGTAAATGATGCAAAAAAACTCGCCATGGAATTGGAATTGGAAGAAATACATAAGATTGTCAGGCTCGATGACAGGCTTGAGTTGAGCGTGTATAGGGGGGAGAGTACAATTCCGAGAATAATTGAAATAGCACAAAAAGTTGGTATCGAGGTTAAAGCTGTGAGTCTGAGAAAGCCGACACTGGAAGATGTTTTCATCCACCTGACGGGGAGGGAGATTAGAGAAGAAGGTAGAAAAAATCTGTTTTGGATGAGACGATAGGTGATAGAATGGAATTGCAAAGCATATACGTACTCTGGCTTAGAGATTTAAAGAGATACGTAAGGGCAAGAAGCAGGATAATCGGCTCCTTAGGTATGCCAATCTTTTTCCTAGCGTTTTTTGGGATGGGGTTTAGAAGGGTTGAAATCCCCTCTCTACCCTCGAATCTCACCTATATCGACTTCTTAGCTCCAGGAATAGTATCAATGGTTGTTCTGTTTACGAGCACTTTTTCGGGAATCTCTATTGTGTGGGATAGGCAATTTGGATTTTTGAGAGAGATAATGGTCGCACCAATAAGCAGAACGACGATAGCTCTAGGAAGAACCTTAGGTGGAGCGACGACTGCTTTAATGCAGGGGTTAATAATGGTTGTGCTGAGCTTTTTCATCGGTTTCAAACCATCAATGGGGGGTTTGTTGCTTGCGTTTGTGTTCATGTTTTTAATAGCAATTGCCTTCACCGGCATTGGAATAGCCATCTCAACCTTCATGCATGATATCCACGGCTTCCAGATTGTAATCAACTTCTTTGTTTTTCCAATCTTTTTGTTGTCTGGAGCTTTATTCCCGATTTCCGAATTACCAGAGTTTGTTGCAATGTTGGCTCTGTTAGATCCATTAACATACGGAGTTGACGGAATGAGGTGGGCTATGATTGGGTATTCGGAGTTCAACCCCATTTACGATTTCTTAGTGCTGCTAGTGTTTTGTATAGCTATCATTGTTGTATCTGCATATCTATTCAACAAAACAGAGGTCGAATAGACAAAGTATTTATATTGTCGTTCGTAATACTGTTTATGGATGCGTTGTTTTACTTTGCAGTAGCTCTGTTTATACTGGCTTGGATTAGCTTATTAGCGAGCTAATTTCTTATTTTTTAAATTATCAAAATTATCTACAACTCTATTTTGTATGTATACTCTGTAAACATCCAAATTATCAAACCCTATTACTAAATATGGTACCAAATACTATTAAGCCAAATACTATTAAGCAATATTTATTTTTTTAATATATATTTTTTCTGGTTTCAAAAAGTTACTGAATAATTGTATCGTATTCCTCCTCTAAGTTCTCCAACACTTTCAGGAGTTTTTTACCAAAGGGTGTTAAGGAGTAAACTGTTGTACCTTTTGGTGTGTCTTCAACTTTCTTTATTTCAACTATTCCAAGCCGTTTTAATTCTTTAAGTCTAAAGCTCAATGTCCTTTTATCCTTTACAAGCCCCTCAAGCAAACTCCATCTCTTTTCGTTTTTTAATGCCTTTAGTATCTCATAACCACCTGATTTGGATAAAACCTTTAGAACCTCCTTGAAATTTTGGTCGTTGTCCATTAAATTTCAGTGAAAATTATGAATAAATAATATTGTTACAAATTTTTCAACCAAATGTTGAGATTTTGGAAACAATTAAATATTCAATAGACATACAGGTTTCTATGAACGAGAAAGGGAGACCCTACAACATGCAACTAGAATTTAGAGATTTAATTCTTATAAAGGTTTATTTCTCAAGTGAATCCGTCAAAAATAGAAAACAACAGGAATTCAAAAAAATCTTGGAAAAGTACGGAATTACCAAAAAAGAGGCAGAAACTATCGCTAAAAATTTTGAATTTTAATCTTATTAAAAGCATTAAAAAGCCGAAACAGATAAATTAAATAAGTCACCAATTTTAAGAAATGGAAAAATTACTTAGGATTGTTAGGGAGGGCGAAAAGGATAATATTGAGTTTAAAGAAGTGCTTACTTCTTATCATCTTAAAGGTGGGAGATTTCAGCAGTTAGCATGTCAGATGAATCACAGAATTCTAATGGGCAAAGGTAGGGCTATTTACGTCATAGGTGTTTCAGATTCTGGTGAGTTGAAAGGTTTGCCCAAGCAACGTTTTTTAGAAACTATTGAGATACTTGAACAAATTGCAAAAGAAGTTGACGCAAAGATAAAAGCCGTTGAGGAATACATTGTTTCTGATGGCTTTGTTGGTATAGTGGAAATTGTAAAGTCCAAGCCGAAAGAGCATGTGATGATTGGAACTGCTGGACACGTTGATCATGGTAAATCGACGCTTGTCGGCTGTTTGATTACTGGCAAGGCTGATGATGGAGATGGTTTAACAAGAGCTTATTTAGATGTTTTAAAGCATGAAATTGAGAGGGGTTTGAGTGCAGATTTAAGTTTTGCCGTCTTTGGATTTAAAGATGGAAAAGCTGTAAAGTTAAAAAATCCTTTAAGCAAATCAGAAAAAGCTTGGGTGGTTGAGAATGTTGATAAACTAATCTCATTCGTCGATACCGTTGGTCATGAGCCTTGGTTGAGAACGACTATTAGAGGTTTACTTGGGCAGAAAATTGATTATGGATTGTTGGTTGTTGCCGCAAACGATGGTGTAATGAGAACAACAAAGGAGCATTTGGGAATACTGTTGGCAATGGATTTACCAGTCATAATAGCCATAACAAAGATAGATATGGTAGATAACAGGAGAGTTAAGGAGGTTGTAGATGAAATCTCTAAAACCTTGCGAACGGTTGGCAGAATTCCGTTGCTAATTCACGATGTTAATGAGGCGAAGAGGGCAGCAAGGATGATGGAAAACAAAGTTGTTGTACCAATTATCAAGACTTTATCGATTACGTTGGAGGGCTACGACATCCTTGAAGAGTTGTTATATAGGCTTCCAAAGAGGAGTGTGCTTGGAAAAGACTTTTTAATGTACATCGACAGGCTTTACAAGGTCAGCGGAGTTGGAACTGTTGTGAGCGGTAGCATTAAATCTGGTGTTCTCGAAGAGGGAGAAGACGTTTACATTGGACCATTTCATGATGGAAGCTTTAGGAAAGTCAAGGTTTTGAGCATCGAGATGCACTACTACAGGGTTTCAAAGGCTGAGGTTGGAGACATTGTTGGCGTGGCTTTGAAAGGTGTGAAATACGATGAGCTAAGGAGGGGGATGGTGTTGGCTAAGGAGCCATTAAATGCCGTTTGGGAGTTTGATGCTGATGTGCTTGTATTTAGTCATCCAACTTTGATAAAGAGGGGTTATGAGCCTGTTGTTCATCTTGAAACAATATCTGAGACCGTTATTTTTGAAGATATGGAGAAGGAATACATGAAAGCTGGAGATAGGGGCTTAGTCAAGATTCGATTTAAATACAACCCACAATTTGTTTTTAAAGGGCAGAAGTTCATTTTTAGGGAAGGAAAGAGCAAGGGAGTTGGTGAGGTTAAGAGGGTTTACAACTAAACAGCAAAAGTCATCCTCAACGCATCTCTAACTCCAGGAGCCATGCCCAAGACAATCAAAACGAACTTTAAAAAGTTTTTGAGGTTTGCATCTTCATCTGATGTGTCTAAAACGTATAACACGGCAAAGAATACGATGAATTTTGCAGGAATCATCACCCAAGCACCAAAAGCCTCAATCAAAAACCTCGGCAAAACGTGCAACTCCCAGTAGCCGAGATAACTGATGCCCAAAAATGTTGCAGCTCCATCCAGTATGTGCGAAAAGAATACCGTATAGTTAAGCCTGTTTGCCATTTTGTTAAAAACATCGAATTTTGTAATAAAATAAAATGCACATGTACAAATTAAGGCTAAAAACAATGCTACGGGAAAAACCCACCAGTTTACAACTTTTAGATTCACAAACAATAGAGCAATAACTAACAAAGAAACAATCAGTCCAACCATTCCATAATACTTCCAATATTCTTTTCCAATCCTTAACGATAAAATTAAGCTCGGAAAAGCTATTGAAAAGATAAGGATGTATATAAAGGGGGTCATGAAAAGGTACGAAATTGGGGGTGACAAAAAGCCAGCATCCTCAGCGATTCTCACGGAAGAGCCTAGAACGATAAAGGGAATGCTTGCTAAAGCAAACTTGTAATCGAAATTCATCCTTTTGCTTAAATATTTGTAAATTAAAATGACCGCAATTACAAGTACGAGTGCCCATGTCAACGTGTTTACGATGTTATAACCCTGCTTGTACACTATTGAATCAATGTAGTATTTCTTGACAAACCCCCAGACATCCATTACCCAACGTTTTTACAGTGTAATTTATCTTTTTGGATTTCCATCTTGATTATAACTTTTCTATTAAAGGTTCTTCGAACTTTTTATCATTCAACAATTTGAAATTTTGTTGTTGTATTCCTACAAGGAAGATATGAACACGATAAGGGTTTGCCAACGACAAAAGCTTAAAACATCAAACCAAATTATGTTATGGACTTGCAAAGACTTACAAAATTCCAAGAAAAATTGGCAAAATCAGTAATTATTGAAGATAAAGTTAAATTAAAAAAGTTAAAATTTGTTGTAGGGGTTGATCAAGCATTTATTGATGATAAAGTAATCTCGGCCTGTGTTATTCTAGGCTATCCCGAACTTGAGTTAATTGATAGCAACGCTGTCATTGAAGGAACCAAGTTTCCATACATTCCAACCTTTTTAATGTTTAGAGAGGGGATGCCCGCAGTTAGGGCGTTAAGGGGGTTGATGGATGGGTTGATGGACAACAAAAAAAATGCAGTAATAATGGTTGACGGAAGTGGCATTGCTCATCCAAGGAAGTGCGGTTTAGCAACTTTTATCGCTTTAAAGCTTAAAACTCCAACGATAGGTATTACGAAGAAAAAACTGTACGGGTTTGTTGAAAAACCAAGGAAGGAGATGGAGGCAAAGCCAATTTATGATGAAAATCGATCGATAATAGGTTATTCACTAAAAAGCTGTAAGAGATGTAATCCGATATTTATATCTCCCGGCAGCTACATAACTCCCGATACTGCATTAAAATTGGTGATTAAGTGCATAAAGAAATACAAGCTTCCAGAACCAATAAGATGCGCACACAACTTGGCAAACAAGGCTAAGTCTAAGGTGAGAAAATGAACTTGTTAGATCAATTCAAAGGTTGTATTTTAGGGGTGGCTATAGGTGATGCGTTGGGAATGCCCGTCGAAGGTTTAACGAGAAATAAGATAAAAGAGCTTTATGGCAAGGTTAAGGATTACTTACCATCTCCTTACAACGATTTTAAAGCTGGAGAATGGACAGACGATACTGAACAGATGATAACGTTGGCTGAATCCATCCTTGAGACAGTTTACTTAAGTCCAGAGAATTTTGCTGAGAAACTTAAAAGATGGTATGTAGAATCAAAAAACCCAAGGATTGGCCCAACAAGCAGTAGAGCTTTGAGAAATCTGATTAATGGCATTCCATGGGACAGGGCTGGAGTTTACTCAGAAACTTGCGGGGCAGCGATGAGGGTTATGCCGATTGGTTTGGTGTACCACTTCAGCTTAAATTTAGTTGAAAGATATGCAGTTATATCTGCCTCCATCACACATAAGGGTACTGCAGCAATTGGAGGAGCTGTGGCTATATCCATTTCCATAGCCTGTTTGTGTTTGGACTTTGAAAAAGAAGAGGTTGTAAGGGAAGTCGTAGAGAGAGTGAAAAGGTACGACGATTTGTTGGCGGAGAAAATTGAACATTCATATCACATTTCTGATAAAGACATTGATTTCGCAATCGATAAGCTGGGAAATTCGGTATATGCATTGGATTCTGTTCCGATGGCTTTTTACTGTTATTTCTCATCCAAAACGTTTGAAGATTGTGTACTTAAGGCAGTTAATGCTGGAGGAGATACGGATTCAATAGCAGCAATGGCTGGAGCGATTAAAGGATGTGAGAGTAAAATACCTGCCAAATGGATTAAAAAATTAAAAGACTACAATTACCTCGTAGAGTTGGCTGAAAGGTTGTATCAATTACATGAAAGGATTGTTAAGTTGACATAGGTCATATCTTAAAAAATCAAAGTTCAACACCACTAACAAAAGTATAGGCAGATTTTGCTGCCACTGCCCCACTTCCACATGCTGTGACTACTTGATTTAACGGGTTGTCACAGC
>Ga0180301_10002579_pt1 | contig 14257 bp, 13 predicted proteins | sample GuaBasSediGuay16_FD_121797 | JGI IMG/M metagenome (GOLD analysis project Ga0180301, IMG submission 121797) | Subseafloor sediment microbial communities from Guaymas Basin, Gulf of California, Mexico - Guay16, Core 4569-2, 12-15 cm | ecosystem: Environmental > Aquatic > Marine > Hydrothermal...
CGTCTTACATATTAGATTTTGGAGAGAATTATTTTGGCACACTTCTTCCCCGATAGAAGCATGCCCCCAAAAATAGGTCCCATACGCGGAGCACCATAAACTGCATTAGCACACATACCAGTCACAAAAAGGCCACTGCAAACCTCTTTGGTATTTCTCTCAACAGTGCTTTCTGCAATATCTGCCCACATAGACCTCTCACCCATAATCTTCCCTGTTTTTGTCTTAAGTTTTATGCCACTTTTATTCTGAACGATTTTAACTATCTCAGTAGGATGCCCTGTAGCATCAACTACTGCTTTTGCTTTTATAGTAAGAGGGTCTACATGTAAATTGGCAATCTCTACTGCAGACCAGTTGATAACCACTCCACATACTTTATTTTTCCTTACCATAACATCCTCAACAGAGACACCATTCATAACAACAGCGCCACTTTTTACTGCTTCAAGCCCAAACGCACAAACACACTCTACGGCATCAGCAACATAATAGTTATTTTTGTATTTACGCGTCCTTATTCTATATTCATCAAGAATCGCCTTAGCCTGTTTCTGCACTACAATATCATTAAACAACATTCCTCCTGCCCACATTCCGCCGCCAACAGAAAGTTTCCTTTCAAAAACCACTACCCTTTTCCCTTTCGAAGCTAAATCTCTCGCACAGACAAGCCCTGACGGCCCTGCTCCGCATACCGCTACGTCAACCTCAGTTATACTGTTAAGTTTACGGTAATAAGAATCAATTATTGCGCGGGTAATTGTAATTTCGTCTAACATCTTACTCCTTTCTTTACATTAAATTTTACACAGCTATTTTTATCTTTCTGTTCAACTCTTCCTTAAGCCGACAAAAGCCACATATTTTGTTTGTTGTAGGAAAACCGCATACTTCGCAAGGAGATAAATCTATTTCTTCTCTCTTGAAATATCGCCTCTTTATAAACTCTTTATAAAAACGTATTTTAGTGGCAGGCATCTTTTTTTCTATGCTGTTCATTGCTTCTTTATAAAACGACGAAGTTGCTTTCTTAGAAAGAGGGCAAGGTCCTTTTACGTATTCAATACCACGGAAATCTGCATAATACCTTATTTCCTCTTCTAAGTTAAGGCATAGGGGCTTTATCTTCTTCCTTAGTTTTCCCTTTCCTTCCAAGAGAGGATACTGTCTCGATAAGAATCCTTCCTGCCAGTTAAGAATGTTGCCTAAAAGGGCCGCTGCCTCATCGTCTAAATTATGACCCGTGGCAACACAGTCAAACCGAGAAGCCTCCAGGTTGATGAGATACCTCTTAATAAGACCGCATATCCTGCATGCAGGTCTCTTCAAAACAGAAACAATTTCTTCTATACCTAAACCAAGTACTTTACGGATATCTAAGACTTTATAGGGAAGCTTTCGCTTTTCGGCAAATTCCACAACAAGTTTCTTTGAAAGAGGTGAATAGCCCTCAATACCTAAATCAATGTGTATACCAAATGTATTGTAACCCAGCTCATTTAAAATATCCCAGAGCACAAGACTATCCTTTCCTCCTGAAACAGCAACAAGAACATTTTCTTTCGGACTGCACATCTTAAACTTATCAATGGTATTACGTACACGATTCTGGGAGCATAAAATAAGGCAATCTCTACAAAGATGAGCGTTGTAGCTTTTTAAATAAACTTCTCTATTTCTGCCGCACCTTATGCACCGCATAACATTTTACTCTTAATCTTAAGAACATCTCTTTTTGTAATCCTCTATTGCTACTTTTATGCCCTCTTCTGTAAGCAAAGAACAGTGCATCTTTATAGAAGGAAGTCCTCCTCATTCCTCTGCTACATCTTTATTGGTAACTTTTAGGGCCTCTTCTACACAGAACTTGCAGCAATTGCTGCAACACAGCCAAAAGTTTCAAACTTACAATCAACGATTCTGTTATCTTTAACTTTGATGTATATCCACATAACGTCCCCACACACAGGGTTCTCCTACCTTGCCTGTACCATCGACATTATATATTTTTTCCATATTGCGCGGGTTCTTAAAATATTCTAAAACTTTACCAGTGTAGTCTAACTCCATCTTCCTGCAGAATTATACAAACTCAACCATCCTCTCAAGCGATTTCTTTGCCTTCTCGATAATATCTTCATTTAGGGTAATCTCGTATTGACCTCTGGAAAGGGCTTCATAAAGCTCGTTTAAGGTGATTTTTTTCATATCAACACAAATATTTGATGCGCCAAGGGAATAAAATTCCTTTTGAGGATTTTCTTTCTTTAGGCGATATATCAAACCTTCCTCTGTCCCAATAATAAACTCATTAGAGGAAGACCTCTTTGCCTCTTTAAGCATACCTGACGTCGATACCACAAAATCAGCGGCATCCTGAACAGAAGAAGGGCACTCAGGATGAACCATCACAACAGCATTGGGGTAAATTCTGCGCACTTTTTTTAAGTCCTCCCCACTAAATTGCTCATGAACATAGCAAAACCCTCGCCAGGTAACAACCTTCTTATGGGGAACATTTTTCTTAACCCAATCTCCCAGATTCTTATCAGGAACAAAGATAACTTTATCTGCAGGAATATTTCTAACTACTTTAACGGCATTACTTGACGTACAACATACGTCACTTAAAGCTTTAATTTCTGCAGACGTATTTACATAACTTACTACCCAACTATCGGGATTTTCTTTTTTAAGAGATAGCAGCTCCTCCGAAGTAATAGTATCTGCTAAAGGGCATCCTGCGTCTGGAAAGGGCAAAAGAACTTTTTTTTCTGGGGAGAGTATCTTAGCAGTCTCTGCCATAAACCTTACACCACAGAACACAATAACATCTTCTTTTAAATTACGGGAAATTTTTGCTAACTCCAGAGAATCACCTAAATAATCAGCAACCTCCTGAATCTCAGGGACTTGATAATTGTGGGCCAGAATCACTGCTTTAAGCTTTTCTTTTAATTCTAATATTTTACTATGCAAATGTTGATTTTCCTTTTGATTGGTAGCACTCATTTTCTTCAATTCTTTTTTAATGAACCTTTGAGTCCATCGATATCAATTACCCCGCAACTATCCACATTAATATATGTAACCTCAAAACCAATCCTTTCTGAAAACTTGCAAGGGTTCAACACAAGACGATGTTCTATTCTAGAGGTGGTTATGTGTTTTCTTTTATTATCAGGTGTAAAAGCTAATCCTTTAATAGTAGTATTGTTATACTCTGTTCCTGAAGAAGTAAAAATTATTTCGCTGCTTTTTGCTCCTAATAAGAAATCTACTTTTTGGCGTGCTTCTTCTATTGCCCTGTGCGAACTTTTAACAAACTTATAGACAGAAGAAGGACTACTGTAAATCTTTTCTAAGTAAGGTAACATTTTTTCTTTGACGCGATAATCAAGGGAGGTTGTTGCATTATAATCGAGATAAACCATTGTATTTATTGTTTTCTGAACGCCCTCTAATCTATGCTTCTCTCCTTAAGAGGTTTAAATTTATACCCGCTTTTATCCGAGGGGATGTTTTCTACAGGTTCGGTCAAGAAGAACTTTGCCTCTTTTATCCAGTTCTTTAAAATGTTGGCAATCTTAAGCGCCTTGCTGTAACTGGAAAGGCTTCCTGTGGGAACTTCCTTACCATTTATATCAATCTTGCCACTTCTTAACTGGGCATAACTCACATACCCCAAGGGCTTACCTTCACCTTGAGGGTAGTTATGAGAGTAGTCTACTATGGGAGCATAGATTTCACTATCACTTACTGCTGTGTAAGAGGCAATCTCCTCATTTAATATTGGTATGGGAATACCAATCCCTACTGTTAAAGTTGCTCCATACCCTACCATAGAGGTGCCTATAAGCCAATCGCCACTCATCTGCTTTAAGTCGCCAATCACTGCTAATGTCCCCGCAGGCAACTTAGGAACCCCTTTATCGGTACGAGGTACAGAAGGATTATGTTGGGTACCCCACCAGCTAATATACCCTATACCTCCTCCTAAGAATATTTTAGTGCCAATGCCAATAGTTTTATATAAAGGGTCGTTTAAAAGAGGGCTAAGCTGAGCAGCGCTGCAATAGTTAGCGTTGCCTAATTTTGGTTTCAAAATCCCCATATAGGTATAGATGACTCTATCGGAAAGATTAACTGCAACGTTATAATTCTGATAACAATTTCTTATATTAAAAAGAACTGCCTCATTGACATCTTTTATGTTAATTAATGTGGATAATTTTTTGCGAGGATAACAGTCAGTACCGTAAGCAGTAGCTACAAGCTGTATATCTTTGCCTTTAACGAAATCCTCAATTAAGTGCCCACCACCATATTTAAATTCGCCAGGATAAACTTTGTTCTTGGGGTCATCTAAAGGCAAACCGCCAGCCCCCACAAATAAATCAGCCGCAGCAAAACCAGTGTATGCAGGTATTTCATTCAAAAAACAGTTGCCTCCTCCTAATTTAATCCGTGGTTTTGAGTGTCCTATGTTTATATACATCCCTGAAGAACACATTGGCCCAAACGTTCCTGTAGTTACAACATCTACTTCGCGCGCGGCACGCTTTAATCCTTTTTCTTTAACTATATCTATCATCTCTTCTGCTGTTACTACAACAACCTCACCCTTTTTTATCTTCTCGTTAATCTCTTTTATTGTCTTAGCCATTATTCCTCCTTTATGCGCATATAATATTAGAATGTAAATATATCCTGCCTGTTATAAAAATACACATAATCCATATCATTATCATTGTCACCACCACTTAAGAAGATAAAATATTTTACTCTTAAACTTCAAAAATCCAAGTAGAAAGATAGCGCTCTCCCGTATCGGGAAATATAACAACAATTAGCTTATCTTTAAGATTGTGTGTCTTTGCTAATTTTAATGCTGCCCATAAAGACGCCCCGCTTGAGATGCCAGCAAGAATCCCTTCCTCTTTAGCTAAACGCCGCGTCATTACCGCAGCATCTTCATCGCTTACGGTAATTATCTCATCAATAACCTCTGTGTTCAGAACCTGAGGTACAAAACCTGCACCAATCCCCTGAATCTTATGGATACCAGGAGGCTTTCCTGACAAAACAGCAGAGTTTTTAGGTTCCACGCCAACTATCTTAATATCTTTCTTACGACCTTTAAGAATCTCTGCTATACCGGTGATAGTCCCTCCTGTACCTATACCAGCTACTACAACATCTACTTTCCCTTCTGTGTCCCGCCATATCTCCTCTGCCGTAGTCTGGCGGTGAACCTGAGGGTTAGCAGGATTACGAAACTGCTGCGGCATAAATGCATTGGGTATTTTCTTATACAGTTCTTCCGCTTTCTTGACCGCACCGCTCATGCCATCTTCGCCTCTGGTAAGAACCACCTCTGCCCCTAACACCTTGAGAAGTTTCCTGCGCTCAATAGACATAGTGTCAGGCATAGTAAGAATGAGCCTGTATCCTCTGGATGCACAAACAAAAGCCAAGGCAATGCCAGTATTACCACTTGTCGGCTCAATTATTACAGTATCTTTTTTGACTAAGCCCTTCTTTTCAGCATCCTCAATCATTGCTAAACCAATTCTATCTTTTATGCTGGAAAGAGGATTAAACGATTCCAGTTTAGCTATAATCTGGGCATTCAACCCTTCTGTTATCTTATTTAACCTCACTAAAGGAGTGTTGCCCACTAATTTTGTAATGTCTTCTGCTATTCTCATATGTTATACATTAATACCCTTCTATCTGTGTTATTCTTCTTGTAATAACGCTCTACCATATCCTTGAGGGTAATTTTACTAAAGAAATCTGCAATCCTGTCGCTAAGCTCATCCCATATCTCTTTTGTAGCACAGGTTGATATCCTCTGGCATTGGCCAGAAGATGAAATGCACTCCACAACCTTAACTCTTCCTTCAAGGGCGGTTATTATTTCCTTTAAGGTTATATGCTCAGGAGGCCTTGAGAGTCTATAACCTCCGTGCGCGCCTCTTACAGACTGAATTAGACCAGCTATTTTAAGCGGCCTTACTAACTGTTCTAAATATTTCACAGAGATACCCTGTGCTTTGCCTATCTCGCTTAAAAAGACTGTTCTCTTATCATAGCTAAGCGCTAGCTCAAGCATTAACCTTGTGCCGTATCTTCCTTTTGTGGATAACCTCATATTCCTATTTCCCTTAAGGACTAATTCATACTAATCTTATAAGGTTAATAGGAATTATACTATCTCGGACATTTTTGTCAAGAAAAAAACAGAAAAAATCCCTTATTTGAATCATTATTGATTCAAACAATAATGTGTCAGGGAAGGGGAGACCAAAGTTTCTTGAGGATAGAATATGCCTTTTTAGGGATGCGCTTGTTAAGATTATTTTCTCTTTCTTCAGCTATAGCCACTATACCAAACCATTCTTCATTCATATTAAGGTTATTAGGTGCTTTTATATCAAAATAGTAAGAGCCGTTGGACCAACCTGCCTCGGTATTATGAACACTCCAGTCAGGAGAATAACCTTCATTATGCTTCCACCATTCATCTGTCCATTCAAACACAATACCACCTAAACAATTACCTCTTTTATTGCCGGAAAAAACTGTGTTTTTATAGAGGTCTTTCCATTGCGATTCTAAAAATACAGCTTGCATTTCCTGGTCTTCTTTATTTTTATAGGCATTGTAACTGTCAGCGCCAAATTCTGAAAGAACAATTGGCTTGTCAAAAATATTCCTTATGTTATTGAAAAAATTACCAAAGCGTTTTCCTCTATAAACAATGAGAGCCAGAACATCAATATTCTTGCAAATAGGAGCTGCTACGTCTAAAAGAGTAGCCTCGCCATTACCCAAAGCAACAAGATGCTTGGTATCAATCTTTTTAATTTCTCCTGCCAGCTCATTTACAAAGGAATAGTAAATCTTAGCACGCTCCTCAATCTTACGAGCAGGGTCATCAATCTTTTCAATTTCGGGGGTGGTCCAAAAAGAAATATTCCCTGTACAGCTATAGTTGTTCTCATTGCCCAGCACCCACATTAAAACTCCATCTTCGTCTTTTAAGGCTTCTACAACCTTAAGAATACGATTTTTTACCTTCTTCCTGAATTCTTTATCGGCATAATTGGGGCAGGGATCCCACAAGCCTAACCAATCGCCAACAATAGTGTATATGCCAAAGCGATTATACATTTCACGAACAAATTCCTTAAGTTTTATTACATCTTTTCCTGACGAATAAACGCGTATACAATTTACCCCCATATCCTTCATAAGCTTTCCATCTAAAAGCCAGGGTTTATTGGGGTCACTGTATAAATCGTAGTCAAAACCCTTACCTATAGGGGCAGGGTTATAGGTAACCCCTTTAATCAAGAAAGGCTTTCCCTTTACAAAAAGAACATAGCCCCCCTCTTCATTCTTGTAAATATAGGGAGATTGTTTCTTAGAACACCCGCTTAAAAAAAAGAGGCAGGCTAGAAGGATTAAGCCTGCCTCTTTTAAGATCTTGCTACTTTTCATACCTTATCTCGTCGAGGTAAAACACAATGCCTTCAGGGTCGTTTACATCAATGTTTGTTGCCCAGCAAAAACCACCAATAATATAAGAAAGATCCTTACCTCTTAAGTCAATCTCATACTTTTTCCATTCCTTGGTCAATCTAATCGGTCCAATGCTTGCAGAATCAGAATCAATGTACTCGCCACTGGATATTCCTCCCATCTTGAACTCGTTGATAATTTCTCCACCTTTCTCTCCTCTTGCCCAGAAGGTAAGTTTTTCTGCCCCTCTTAAATCAAAACCTGCATTGGGAACTGCCCCCCAGTTGTTAGCAGGATTCTGCCAGTAGATTCCTGCCCAGCGAGTTCCAGAATTATTCTTGTACTCTATTCTTATACAAGAATCTCCGCTGAAAGGATTATCCTTCCAGTTAACATTGAGTTTCAAATCCTGCGCGGCTGTTGCGGGCATCCAACCACTTGGTATAAAATGATTATCCAGGGAAGAGGAATCAGCGTAAACATAAAATGGAAAATTGGTTGCGGCCTCTTCTTCTGTAAGGGTGGGATCGTATCCATAACTAATATCATCGAGATAAATTGTCTGTTCCTTTTGTGCCTGGTCAGCATTAAAAATAATGCAAAAACCACCATTCACATAAGAAAGATCTTCACCTGCTAAATTAATTTCGTATTTCTGCCACTCTTTAGTCAAACGGATAGGACCATATTCTTTATTTACGGTGTCAGGATATTTTACAGGTTCCCCGTCGGGAGTACTCTGAATTCCACCTACTTTAACCAAAGTGATAACCTCCCCACCATCCTTACCTTTTGCCCAGAAGGTGAGTTTATTAAAGCCGGTCAAATCAAAACCAGTTTGTTTATCTCCCCAGTTGTTAGAAGATGACTGCCAATATATGCCTGCCCATCCCTGACCACCAGAACGTTTAGCTGTATAGGTTATTTTTATACATGTAGAGCCAGAAAAAGGAGACTCTTGGGACTGGTCGTTAAACTTCAAATCTCCATAGTCTCCCATCCAGCCACTGGGGATAAAACGATTGGTAGGAGAATTTTTGTCAGTATAAATGTAGAATTTATCTGCACAAAAAGCACCTGTTGTTAATATTAAGAAAATCCCCATTAAACTAACAATTCTTTTCATTAACACCCTCCTTTTTTAATTTTTCCTGATAATATTAGGTCACAAGAAAATGTTTCCTAAAAAACATCACCCCCTTTTCTCTAATTATTCCATAACCCCTGATAGGTAAAGTAAGCTTTTTTTAGCTGGCGCAGAAAAGGTGAATGCTTACCATCCCCCTGAGAACACAAGCCAAGCCACTCCTCATGCATATAACCATCTAAAAAAGGACCTGCAAATAGACCTTTTCTGTCGTGATAACTGGGCTCATAAGCTTTCCACCATTCATCAAGCCACTCAAAAGCAATGCCGCCGACTGCATTACCTGCGCCAAACCCTGCGGAGTTATGATATATATCCCACCAGGCATTACGATGATACCGGGCCTGATAACTTTCTGCCTCATCCTGAGTATAACCTTTAGAGTATGAAGGGGCGCCATACTCTGTAATCATTGCAGGCTTATCAGCAATCCTTTTTACATCATCCCAGAACCCTAAGAATCCATGACAACCCCTGTAAGCATTAGTCCCAAAAATATCTATGTCAGGGCAATTATTGGCAAAAATATCAAGATACAATACATCGCCCGAAGCAATAGCGACAGGCCTTTTATAAGGGTCAAGTTGCTTAATAAGCCTTGCTGCCTCATTGGCGAACCTAAAGAAACTTTCTGGTTTTTTATCTGCATTACACCCTAACCCATAAACGTTCTCATTGCCCAAAATCCAGATAAGAACATAAGGCTCATCCTTAAACTCCTCAACCATCTTCTTGACACTCTCAAGCATATTCTTCTTATGGGTGGGGTCATCGTAATCTGTACCCTTTTCCCACGTTGCACCGCTTCCCAAAGCATACTTGCCCAAAAAATCTCCCAGAAGTATATATATACCATATTTTTCATACATTTGTCTAAACAGTTTCTTATTTAATTTAAAAGGCTGATGGTACACGCGAATAGCATTTACTCCCATATCCTTCATAAGCTTAAAATCCCCTACTGGCTTTTCATCACTATCCTGAATATTATTCCTATTTTTATCCACCCAGGCTTCATAAGGTCCATCAATCAATCCATTATGGTTCGTATCCTGAGTAGTCCAATTCTTAAGCGTCCCCTCATCAGGAGATTCTCCTACGCGAGTAGGAGAGTAGGTTACTGCTTTAATCATAAAAGGCTTATTATCTACTAAAAGCTGCCAGTCGCCGCTTTCGTATTTCACCAGTTTCACCTTATCCGAACCTCTTGTTTCTACCACTTTCCCTAAGGTTCTTTTCTTAATACGTTCACCAAAAAGACACATCCTTTTCAACAAAGACTTCCTAACCAACTTTCCCGGGTTAACAATAAATTCATCATTTCTTATGTTGTTATCAAAGCCGTTAACTACTTCAATGGAAGCGCCCTCAAGGGAAAGACTAAGTTCGGGATGCTGTTTCAATAAGTATTTTATTCTATAAAGAGCAACTTTACCTATATACCAGGGGGTCTGCCAGTATGTCCAGCCCACAGAGAAAGGAAAATGTACAATGACAGCGTAATAGGCTTTTATTGCCTGTTTAATTAGCCCGCTGCGTTCTAGGATATCAGCGACATAAAATTGCTTTACGCCGTTAGGCTCTGGAGCTATATTCCACTTATAAAAAGCGGTAGATAAATCTCTTGAATTAAGTATCTTCCAGTGGTCTAGGGGAAAAAGCTTCTTTTTTATCTTAACAAAGTTAGGGTCAAACTTTAACGAATTAGAGTTGGGATAAATCCCTTCTCCTACCGCTTTAGAAAGCCCTATGGGATCCTCTATTACATACCTGTAATCCTTTGTGCCCACCCCTATAAACTTACCATACTTTTCATAATTCACAGGGAACTCTTCACCTTCATCATAAAGCTTAATCTTTGAGATGACTACTTTTCCCCTTTCTTCCTCTTCTATTACTTTTCCTGTGGTAAGCTTCTTTAAAGTAATTTCGGATTTCTCTTTTATAGACCAGAACCATCCACGGGGGTCCCAGGCTTGGGCAAAAGGATACTTTTGTATTACCTCTTTAAACACCTTCTTTGCCTCTTCAGTATTTCCTTCCCGCATTAAAGCTTCTCCTTTGATGAAATAACAGGTAGCAACATCATTCATTACCTGATAAAAACTCTCTTTATCTTTGGCGGGAAAATCACTTAAAGTTGCAGCAAGTTTATCCGCTTCCTGGGAAAATTTATCTATACATTCATTAGTGAGCTCATAAACATTCTTAAAATTCCTTTTTCCTAACTCAGACCACGCCCTATTTACATAATCGGAAGACTCTTGAGAAAATGCTGATACAAAAAAAAGTGAGAAAATGAAAAGCACAACAGGATAGACGATATAAAATTTTTCTTGTGGCTTTGTGAATTTGTGAGTTTGTGGGTTTTTTATCATCCTACTAATGCTCCTGCGGTAAGACCTTTTACAAACTGCTGCTGCATCTTTATATAAAGAAGAATTATTGGCAAAGCTGCCACTGTTAAAGCAGCCATAATAAGGGTATGCTGAGTCACCATTTTATTAGAAAATTCCATTAATCCAACCTGAAGAGGCATAAGATTGTCGTTAGTAAACATTAAAGACGCAAGGACAAATTCATTCCAAACATTTAAGGCGTTAAAAATGACTACTACTGCTAATGCAGGAGCAACTAAAGGAAGACCTACATGCCACCATATACGTAATTTATTACAACCGTCGATTCGAGCGGCATCTTCTAAATCACGCGGCAACTGGTCGAAAAATGTTTTAAGAAGATAGATGCTTAAAGAAAGCCCCATATTGGTCATGGCTAAAACATACCCCGTACGGTTAAGAAGATGCAAATTCTTTAGCATTATATAAACAGGAACAAAACCTGCAGGAAGGGGTATCATCATTGCTGCAAGAAACAGGTAAAATATAACATTTTTACCAGGAAATTGCAAACGGCTGAACCCATATGCTGCCAAAGAAGAGACAATCACAATAAGAATAACGGTAATGAAAGTATAAAAAACACTGTTTAAGAAGTAACGCCAGAATCCCTCCTTGAGAACAACTTCTTTATAATTACTCCAATTAATATGTTGAGGAAGTTTTAAGCCATAATCGACATCAAACTCTCCTTGGCTCTTAAAAGAAACATTAATCATCCACAGGAAAGGGAAAATACAGCTTAAAGCAACGCTTAAAAGAAAAGTATGCAGCACAATAAGAATAACTATTTTTTTAGTTTGGTAATACACCGTATTTTCTCCTTATCCTCTTTGAAACAAAAAACATAATAAAAGATACAGTAACAAGAATTACCCCTAAAATTAACCCTTCCGTTGCTGCTAAACCAGCAATATTATGACGAAGATGGTCATAAATCATCATGACAGGAACGGTAGTAAGACCTCCTGCCCCTCCAGTTAAAGCAAGAATCATAGCAAAAGCCTGCATTGTCCCCAAGATAGTTAAGACAACAACAAGGGTAATTACTGGCATAAGAAGAGGAACAGTGACCCTCGTAAAACACTGCCATGCATTTGCTCCATCAATACGTGCCGCCTCATATAACTGTTCAGGAATACTCTGTAATCCTGCAAGCAGAATAACAAATGCCCAGCCAAACCCTTTCCAGCAGTGAACAAGAGCAGTAGTAAGACGCACACGATCGTGTCCGAGCCAATCCTGCACCATAAATCCCACCCCTAAATGATCCAGTAAATGGTTCAACACATCTCTTCCTACAGGCTCAGAAGCTAAAACCTGTTTCATAAGAAGCCCTATTATAATCTCGGAGAGAACGGGAAGAATAAAAAACACAACTCGATAAAATTTTTTCAGTCTTATTACTCTATCCACAGCAAGTGCCAGCATAAAGGCTAAAATATTCTGAAAAGTCAAGGCCCAGAAGGTTATAAAAGCGCCGTTATACATGGAGGACCACCAGTCGGACGAAGTAAGAACTACCCTGAAGTTATTGAACCCTACGAACTTAGGAAGAGAAATCAAATCATTTTCCTGAAAGCTAAGGATAAAAGTATAAAAAAAAGGATAAATCCAAAAGATAGAAAAAATAAAAAGAGCAGGAAGGATAAAAGAAAAATTAACACCTTTCTCCTTAATAGCGGAATTCATCGATGAATTCTTTCCTTTGTTTTCTGAATTTCCCGGGCAACTTCCTGGGGGGTTTTAATCCCTAAAATAATCCGCTGCAAGCCTCTATCTATCACCTCAATAACCTGAGAATGTTCATTTTGTGGCCAGATATCGGGGTGTGTAAGAGAATCAAACTGCGAGATAAGACTTTTAAGCACAGGAGGTAAATTCTCCTCACACCCTTTAATAGAAGGTAAATTGTTTGTCTCTCTTATAAGAAATTCCTGCTGCTTCCTGGAGGTAATCCATTTTAAAAACTTTACAGCCTCTTTGCGGTTTGCAGACTTCCCATTAACCATAAAAGAAGAGCCCGCTCCTCCCCAAATCTTAACAGGAAACTTGTCAGAAACTCGAGGCAGAGGGAAAAACGCATAATCAAGATTGGGGTTGCGTTTTTTATAAACATTCACTGCCCAGCTCCCATTGAAAGAAAATACCGCCTTCTCTTTGGAGAAAGCATCCTCAGCCTCTTTATTGGTCATTGTAGCAATGCCATGGGCTAATATATCCAGCCGACGCAGCTTATCAAAATAGGAAAAGACTTTCACCCAATCTCTATCAGTATAAGGAACGTTGCCTTTTATCGTACGTAAGAATTTATCTTCACCCATAAGGTTTATAGCCCATTCAGTAGCTAAAGCATATAGCAGCCACCCCTCACCCCATCCGCAGACAAAACCGTCTACACCGAGTTTCTCCTTAATTTTCTTGGCGTCATCTAAGAATTCATCAAGAGTTTTGGGATAATTATCAGGGTCTAAACCTGCTTTTCTTAAAAGAGATTTATTGTAAACAAAATTAAGAAGGGTAGTATCAATGGGAACGCCATATATACCTGGCTTAATACCATAAGCATTGTTTTCTTCAAAGATAACCACCCGCAGAGTCTGGGGATAAAATTTGTTCTGCCACAGAGAATTATCCTCTTTCATATAAGAGGTTAAATCAAGAACATGACCTGCTTTTATAAAAGAAGCAAAAGTCTTTTTCTCGCCCAAAATACCAAAAATATCAGGCAAAGCCTCCGCACGGGCTGCAGCAATTACTTTCTGGGAGTATATATCGGGAGGAAAAAACAACTTAAACTCAACCTTAATACCTGTTTCTTTCTCGTATTCCTGGGCTAATTGCCTAAAAGCATCCTTACGGTCAGTCATCCAGTGCCAGACAACAAGCTTATTGTTGGAGGGTTTCTTTTGGGAAGTACACCCTAAAAAACCTATCAGAAGTATAAAGATAAAAGGTGGAAGTTTTCCCTTCCGTTTACCTCTTTTTACCATATTAACTCCTGAAATTAAGAGCTATTAGTTTACCATAATTATAATAATATTGCAACAAAAACACTAATATTTTTTTAACTGCCCCGCTACTGCCCCAAAACCCTTAAAAGCAGCAATGCCTAACCTTTTCAATAAGCCTGCAAGATGGGCAATTTGTATATAAACTTTTAAAACAGGCAACTACC
>Ga0180301_10002580_pt1 | contig 14255 bp, 13 predicted proteins | sample GuaBasSediGuay16_FD_121797 | JGI IMG/M metagenome (GOLD analysis project Ga0180301, IMG submission 121797) | Subseafloor sediment microbial communities from Guaymas Basin, Gulf of California, Mexico - Guay16, Core 4569-2, 12-15 cm | ecosystem: Environmental > Aquatic > Marine > Hydrothermal...
CCTCCAATGATCGTCGACGAGCTCGATGCCTACACGGTGCTGGAGCACTGCTTGGCGCACTTCGCCTATGAGACAAATACCGAGCTCGCCGAGATTAGGGCGGATGAGTTTTCAAGGAAATGGAATGATCGCGATACGGCGCGCGGGTTGTACTTATTTATTTGGCAGCTCCTGGAGGACGAGAGGGTCGAGAGCCTGTGGTGTTTGATATACCGCGGGTCCGAAAAGCGGTTCAAGAACCTTAAGTACAGAAGCGTTCTCAGAACTGTTATCCCACCTCTGGATGCTGTCATTGCTGCGAGAGGAGAAATTCCTTATAATGGGGATTTCGTCGATGTATACGAGAGGGCGGTCGAGTCCATGAAGAGGGTCAGGGAGACCTACGTCGACGTGCCGCTTGTCGAGGCGTGGAAGCTGTCTGAGTTCCTGCTGGAGAATTACGACATAAAGCTGCTGCCGGACGTCGAGCTTGACATCATGATTTCGGATGCGAGGGATCTGCCGCCCAAAGACATGAGTGAAGAGCAGAGAATACAGTCCAAGAAGAAGGCGCTAAAAAGGGTTTCCTGGCTGAGGAGCAGAATAGCCAAGCCCAGGCCGGGCAGGGGTCCGTACTACCGAATCATTGATGTCCCGGAGGATGAATTCCTGGGAAGGTACGGAACGATATTGAGGACCAAGCCGAAGGAGAGTGGGTATATACCTCCGCAGCTGTACACGGTCGCGAGGAGGATCGCCACCAAGCTCAGATTTGTAAGGGAGAAGTACGCGGGAGAGCTGGATGTTGAGGGCGACACCCTGGATCTTCAGGCCTACGTGAACTGGAGGTCGACGGACATGAGGGACGAACCGGAAATATTTGAGGCGCCAACCAAGAGACGAAGGGCATGCATGATAATTCTGTTCGACATGAGCAGCAGCATGACTTCGCGAGGAGCGTACGAAATAGCGAAGAGGGTTTCGACCGTTTTGAGCCTGGCTGCTAGCATGGTAAAGGGTGTTTCCGTTCGCGTCATGGAGTTTGGAAGCAACTCCTCCGGCGAGACCAAGATTGTGGTTGCCTCGAGACCGAGTGAAGTCGCGGGCATGAGGGCCGATCCGAGCTACTACATGACGCCGATACACATTGCTCTGATGGCTGCGAGGAAAGAAATCTACGCGATGTCGGGCGCCAAGATGGTCGTGCTCGTTTCCGATGGCGAGCCGTGCTATAGTGTCGCTGGAAAGGAGGTGCCGTACAAGAAGCTCAGATCTTGGGTTGCCGAGGAAAGGAGAAAGATGATATCTAGCGGCATTGAACTGTTTTCCGTGTTTACTAGGACGAACCTTCCTGAAAAAGAACTGTGCAAGATGTATGGATCTCTCGGGCGTTGGGTCGTTGTGGATAATTCGGAAGAGATATCGCGCGTGTTGGTGAGGAGGTTTGTCGAGAAAGTCGCAAGGATCTTCAGAAAAACGAAAGGTTAAGAAGTGGGGCTTTTCGTGGTACCCCGAGCAGGTGGAGGTCATAAAGAAGATGTTGAAGAAGCTGAACGTCGACATGAGCGAGTTCATGAGGAGGCTCATACCGAGGTCGGATCCCGCCGACATACTCGAGGAGGCGGCCGAGGCGCTGGGCGGGATCGATCGGCTTGCCGAGGTGCTGGCCGTCATCTATCACGTTTCGCCCGCGATGTATGAGTACCTGATGGGAGAAATTAAGGAGCGGCTCGCTTCGGGCAAATTGAATTGGTTTGGTGAAAGGGAGGTTGAAAGTATTGGTGGATATGAGGGTGGACAAGAACGAGTACGCGAAGGCAAAAAAGATAGTGAGAGCTCTTGAAAAAAGGGGAATCAAGGTGGAGGTAGTCTCGCTTCCCGTCGGGGACTACTACGTCCCCGGGAATGAAAGCTCGTCCGGAGTAATAGTTGAAAGAAAAACGCTGCTTGATCTGGTTAATGCCATAAAGGAAGGAAGGTTGATGAGCCAAATAGTGAGGCTCAAGGAGAGCGGGGAAAAGGCGGTTCTTTTGCTCGAGGGCAGCTTCTACGAAGTCGAGAAGTTCACCAAGTTTCCGCTGAACGCGCTGGTTGCGGCTTTGAGGGCGATTGCAGTATCTTGGGAAATACCGGTGGTCGGCCCACTCAGGAAGAGCATGGTTCCCTACTTTCTCGAAAACCTGGCAAAATCTGTCAGGGGGAAGAAGAAAAAGTTCGCCCTGAGACCGAGCCCACCGCGCGAGTGGTCCGTTGAGAGAAAGGTGCTGTACATCATCGAGGGATTTCCGGGCATAGGGCCGAGCAAGTCGAGGGAAATTCTTAAACATTTTGGCTCGCTGAAGAGATTTGTCATGGCGAGCATCGAGGAGCTTGCATCGCTGCCTGGAATAGGTAGGAAGACTGCGGCCGAGATCTATGAAGTCGTGAACAGAAGGTTTGGAAAGGACGAGGAGGTGGGATGATTGTCCGGAAAGAAGACCATTGTTGTGACTCATTGCGATGTAGACGGACTGATATGCGCCGTGATTGCAAAGGCCAAGTATCCGGACGCCGAGGTAATCTTTACCCAGCCATTTGCGCTGCTGAAGTGTTTGAGGAGCTTGGATAGATGCGATTTGCTCATTGTTTCCGATCTCGAAGTTTCGAAAAAGATATCGAAGAAGGTTAGGGAAGTTTTGAGAAAGATGAAAGAATACGGAACGGTCATCGTTTTTGCCGATCACCACCCGGCCACGGAAAGGTCTCTGGGCGACTTAGCTGATCTCACGTTTGTCCTCCTGTACAGGAAGGATAGATGTGCCGCACAGCTCTTGTATGAGGCAATGCGCCCGCCGGCGAAGCCGCCGCACCTGGAGACTCTGGTCAACATCGCGGCCATCTACGAGAGGAAGATGGATCCGAAGAAGGACGAGGTCGCTCACTTCGAATCGGTGTTCCTGACCAAGGCGTTGCAGAGGGATGTGTGGGACGATGACTTCCGGAAGATGCTCGTGGACGCCCTCTTGGCGGGCAAGCTTCCCTCCGAGATACCTCAGGTCATAAGTCGGGCCGCGGACTCGCACCAGAGGTTTGTGGGCGCCCTCGAACACGCGAAGAAAAGGGTCAAAAAGCTCTGTGACGGTCTGTTCTTGGTTGATGTAAGGGATCTGAGGGCGCCGGGTGTCTGGGGTGCCGTCGCCAGAAAGATTTCGTGCAAGCACGGAGGTATAGCCGTGCTGCTGTGCCCGAGCAAGAAGAACGACCGGTACATCGTCGTTGCTAGGAAGCCGAGGGAGATAAATGCCGACCTGAACAAGGTCGTCGTGCCGGCATGCTCCGCCGTGGGGGGCGATGCCGGGGGGCACGAGGGCGCCGTCGGGGGAAAGATCCCGCGGGATGCCGTGAACGCGTTCATCGAGCTGCTGAAGTTTTACTACAAAAAACGCGTGGGAGGTGTTGTTTGTGCCGAAGATGAGGTGTCTTGACTGCGGGGCGACGTTTCACGTGGAGTGCCCGTTCTGCGGCAGCACCAGAATTGTCAGGGCGAAAAGAAAACGCAGAAAAAGAAAGAAAAAGGTTTAGTTCGCCCTCCGGTTTTTCATTCTCCTTATTACCTCGATCTTTCTCTTCCAGAGGGAGTTCGCCCATTTTTTGAAGTCGTCGTAGTCGTTGTAGATGTAATCTGGGACCTGTTTCATCCGCAGAAGAACAAATCGCGCCTTTCGGAGGGTTTTCTTAAACTTGAGGATTAGCTCCGTTGGCCAAGTATTCAGCCTTTCAATCGCATGTTCTATCTTTCTCTGCATTTCCAACAACTCATCCCTGATGTAGTAGTATTCGTCCGTGAGCCCGATTTCTCTAAAGTCTATTTTCTTGTAGAGCTCTTCCTCTTTTTCTTGACTTTTTTCATCGAGTGATAATATGTAGTTTGTTAGAGCCGCCCTAACTATTTCGCTCACCGTGGTTTTCCGGTTTTTGGCGAGCTCCCTGGCTTTTTTTGCCAGGACTTCATCAATCCTTATGCTTATTGTTACGGGTCTATTGAGCGTTTTTGGTCTTCCCACTATTCAGCTCCTCCAGTTTGCTTTTAATTTTTGTGACGAACTCCAAAATTATTTTTGCTGCAACGCTTCTCTCAGACGCGGGCGTGTAGGCGTATGTTACCAACATGTCGCAGAGCGAGTTGAGAACCTCGTGGTCGCCTGGCATGTACTGCGAAAGGGTTCTAAAAAGACGCCTTATTTCACTCTCCAATAGTCGTTCTTCGTCCCACAGATAGCCACTCGCCATCAAAAGTTTTTTGATTGCCTCGCTGTATGAACAAGCGAATTTTGTCTTTATTTTGTCCAGTTCTCCCAAAATTTCTTCTGATAGATGTACGTTCTTGCCCATGCCCACCACCTTCATGTGTATATAGGCATGTTCTTATTTATAAATTTTGTGTATATTCGAGGTTTTTAGAGTAGCATATAATGTAATATGTCATACATTTTGAACAACGAGGAAAAATGGTTTCTTAATAGTTCCAATCCGACTAAAAATTTCGGATATGTATGACATCCCTCCATCCAATTGCATGTAATACAAAATCCGTCAAGTTTCATAGCCCGTATCCTCTAAATAACCCGATATAAAAGTCATTGAAAAGTGTGACATAATACTTTATATGCAGCTCTAAAAATCTCGAATATACTGCTGTGATGAAATTACTAACCTGCCCATCTACACATAGCAATGTTCTATCTAATTCATTTAAGGCGTCACTCGAGTCGACCGAATAGAAAGGCTAATATACCAGTTGTCTACTATACTATACTTTGCCGCACCACGAAAAGGAAGAGATGAAGATGAGGAGCGCGGTCGAAATAAAGGAACGAAAGAACTTCTACGACGTCCTTTTGATAAACTTCTTCTGCAAAAACAAAAAGCTGTTTGAAGGAAAAAAGAGCGAGGTCGTTAGAAGGCTCATGGATAAGTTCAGTATAAGCAGAGCCTGGGCATACCGCCTTTTGAAGAGACTGGAAGATTTGGGTTTTGTTGAGTTTAAAGAAGATTAGGAGGCGGTTTCTTGGATGTGAACATGTTTATTAGGGAGTTATATAAGGGAAGCATGCCTCTCGAAGTGGCGTTGAAAAAATACGGCATGGATGTCATCGACAAGGCAACCAAGAAGGGATGGGTGAGGATAAAAGACGAGGAATGCGAACTGACTGACTACGGCAAGAAATTCCTCGAAGACAAGATACTCGCACCGCAGGAAATGGCCAGCGCGGTTGGCGAAGAAATAAAGGATATATTCGGCGATGATGTTGAGGTCGATCTGGAGGTGAACTGGAAGGAAGACAAGGAAGGCAACAAGATTCCCCTCGGCACCCTCAAAGTGTTGTTCAAGAACCCGGAACACATTGATGAATTTGCGGCAATGCAAATGGAGTTCTGGAGGAAACTTCCGAGAGGGTTCAAGCTCAAGGTAATGCACGATTCGTACATCAGGATAAACAGCTACTGGAAATTCAGCATGGTAGACAGCGGCTACTTTGAGCTTCCGGGCCTTGTAGTGTCCATAGAACCGATAACCATACAGACCGAGCTGGGCCGCGTGAGGCGTATGCGGATAATGGAGATCGATGACTTGTGCGAAAACAACGGTCGTGAGCCGATGAGAATCGACTGCATAGTCGATGAAAACACCGATAAGGTTCAAGTTGGTGAAAAAGTGATCATAAGGGGTCGAAAGGAAACCAGCGTTGCGGTAGCCGGTAGCAGACCCCTCAGAGATGTTTTAGTTGCTGAGGAGGTAAAAAGGGTCGACGAAATACGGGACTGGATAGAGAATAACAAAGAACTTTATGAGCAGGTCAAAAAAATGCTGCTCAACCTCATATACGAGAATGGATTTATCGACGAGAGAAAGATAAGGTGGGTGGAAAGGAGAGTAACCGTTCTCGGCGAAGAAAGAACGTACCTTGTACCGGCGATAATCGAGCGACTGGCGAACCTCATAAACTACGGCGTTGCCTTTCCGAAACCGATACTGTACATATTATCACTTCTTCTCGTACCAGAAAGCGGCATGTCCGTTCTTATAATTGGCGATAAGGGAACGGGAAAGAACACGGCGGCAAGAACACTCGCAAGACTTCTCGAACTCGGAGGAAAACGACACCACGTGTACAGGTGCGAGAGGACGTCCGTTGCAAACGTGTTTGGAGGTGTTGTTGAAAGCGGAGCCAAGTCCCTGCTTAGAGGATCCATTCTTCTTTACGACTTCGTCGTGTTTGACGAGTTCCACGGAGCTCAACGAACGCTGCGGGCAAAGATGAGGGAGTACATGGGCGAGCACACGGTGACTATTGACCTCCTATCAGGCAACAAGGCCCTCCAGAGTTTGAAATATCCGGCGTGGCAGCCATGCCTCATTCTTTCAAACGACAAAAACGGCGACAACGTCGAAAAAATTAAGCTGGTCGGCGAGAAACCCGTACCCGTCCCGCTTCAGGAGGTTATAGACAGAATTGAGTCGGGTCCGTTCATAGACAGGCTGACGTACTACCTGCTGATCACCGAGGGTGATGCGTACTTCTGGCGAGACGAGATTGCTAGGCGGCAAGAGCGATACAAGATCGTGCACAAAAACGGAGAAAAGATAATGACGATTAAGTTCCCGAACGAACGGGCACTGGAGGGATTCATGAAAACTCTAATGTACGAGATCAGCAAGACAAACCCGGTCATACCTGACGATGTCGAAAAATATCTCTCCAGCATCGCCGATAGAAGACAACGAGACGCAATAAAGCTCGCATCCCTCGCCGTCGCTAAATTGTGTTTGTCCCCAGCTGTTACGAAAGAAATGGTCGATTTCGCGTACTTCTTAAGATGGTGGTCAGAGAGAACTTTGATGAGGCAGTACTACTTCTACATCGATATGGAGGGAAACATTCTCGAGATGAATGATGAAGCGAGGAGGGACATTGAGGAGAGATATCTTTCACAGACTCTCCAGACTAGAGAAGCCAGATTACGCGAGCTCGAGACCACATACGTTTCGTGGCTGGAGCAAAACGCGAAACTACCATCTAAAACCGACATGGCGAGAATACTCGGAGTTAGTCCGGCATATGCAGAAAATCTGCTCAGTCTCCTGTATCCCGATGTGGTCGGCGTCAGGGTCAAGAGGTCGGTTAGATACGTTCTTCTGAGAGAAGAGGTGTTCAGGAGATTTCCCCATCTGTTCGAAGACGTAAGCGTCAAGGACCTGAAGAGGCTCAGGGACCTCTACATAAAGGTGCACAAGGAAGAGCCAAAGTTTCCGGTCTTGGGCCAAACAAGCCTGACCGAGAGATACGTGCGGGTAAGGTGCAAGAACTGTGACTATGAGTGGAAGGTCGAGGAGGATGTAGTGCCAGAAACATTGAAGTGTCCCGCGTGCGGCTACCGTGGTGCAATAAAGGTTGAGGAGGGCGAGAAGACGTGATGATTGCGGAATGCGGACTCGACATGTCAAAAATCTACCCATTTTACCCAGAAATTTCTGGAAAGAACATTGATCAGAAAAGGGCGAGAATAAGGCTGGGTATACTAACTATTCCAAGGGATAAAACGCCTCCACTAAATCCGGCGTCCGATGCGGCATTGATAATCAGGCTCGCACCGATCGGAATGAAGGAGGAAGTGTTCGATGCAATCACAAAAATGATCAGGAAGTATCTTAAACGGGTTAGGAGACTTGAAGACATAGTCTTTGGAATTGAGACGATCTGGGGCAGCAGAAACGCGTATGAAATAATACGAGAGGTCTGCTCGAGTGTGTGGGAGCTCGACGGCGAGATGAAACTCGTGAGAAGAAGGATGGTCATGGGTATACACAACCAGACAAGGGAGCGGGAGGTTCTCACGGTCACGCTTCTAAGGACGATCTTCGAGAGCGAGAAAGCAGTGCTTTCCGAGGCAATAGACAAGGGCAGACTCATAGACGTGTACGTGAAAAGTCTGAGGGTCGTATGGTCGGACGTCGTTGAACAAATAAAATGCCTCCTCCCGATAAGCAACATGGAGACATTTCGCGAGATCGCTGAGAAGTCACAGAAGAGAAGATGGATCAAACCAAACAAAAAGAAGCTATTCTTGCCGGACATAGAACCGGAACTGCTGTGTCCCGCTTACAGAAAAATGCTTGGCGGTGTTCCTGAAGGTATAAGAGACTTCTGTGCATTCGCAATCGTTACTTTGCTGAGGGAACTCGGCGTTGAGAGGGAGAGAGCAGAAAGATTGATGCTCGAGTGGAACAAGAGAAACAACCCACCACTGGAGGAGAGGGACATCATCGAGAAGGTCGACTACCACTACAATAACCGGTACAGCCCACCGTCATGCGACTGGATATTTTCAAACTGCAGGCTTCACGGGGTCACGTTCTGCCCCGAGAACTGCAAGTACAAACATCCCCTGGAATTCATAAGATCCAAGCTCGGGGGTGAGAAAGGTGAGCGAGCTAATTCGTGAGTACTGGAAAAAATATGCGGACGCCGCCGCCCACTACTTCGCCAAGATATTCGGTTTTTCTCCCCTCCGCGAGTTCGCCTACTCGCTGGATCCAAAGAAAAAATTTCAGGGCAGACATCTGCACTTCTCCGACGTGTCGAAACTCGCATACTGGCTCAGAACAAAGGCACCCGCACACTTCTACTTCGGGGCGTTGTTGGATGGAAACTTACCTGTGGCAAGGGAGCTCGTGTTTGAGTGCGACTCAAACAACATGGAAACACTCATTTGGGAAACGATCTCGATGCTCAAATCGCTGTCAATAATGTTTCCCGAAACTAGGGTCTTCGTCACCCACACCGGCGGCCGCAGCTTCCACGTGTACGTCGTCAGGGAGGAGCTGAACTACCTCGGCTCAATTGCCAGAAGGGAGATAGTCAAGGTACTTATGGGCACAAAGAAAAAGCTGACTGCGAGAATCTGCAAGGGAAACAGACTATTCAGAGTTAGAGTCGATAAGCATGGAGACACAAAAGTATCTAGCGATGTAAAGAGGGTAACAAGGCTTCCGTTCTCAATTCACGGCAAATACATGACCGTTTGCTGGCCCGTGACCAAGGTGCCGACCACGTACGATGAGGCGATCGAGCTCGTGAATAATTTTAGGGGACCCGTTCGCGTGGAGACCTTGGTGAACTCTCGTCGATAACTTTATATACCTCCTAGTATAGAACTATACTAGCATTATACTAGATCTATACTAGGTGATGTGATGAAGCCTTCCTTCCTGATGAGCTACTGCAGCGTTCGCACCTACAGGAGGGCCCTCAAAAAGAGGATTCTGAGCTGGAGCGAGAGGGGCAGAAAGATAGTGGCAATTGTCGAGGGCTCTGATAGCGACCACATAGTTTTTCTCTCACCGAGCGTCGTTGACTGCTCCTGCTGGGGTTTCATCACGCATTCAAACGTGCTGTGCAGCCACATCGTGGCGGTGCTGCAAAACCTCCTCCTCGAGGGAAGGGAGGCGGATGTCAAATTCTACCTAGATGTGTTCGCCAATCGAAATTGGGGGTGGAAAGCAAAAATGTTCCTGAAGACCAGTTTGAAAAACCTAAACGAGCTGTTTATAACACCTGAAGTGCCGGAAGGGGGTCTCCCGATTGGCATACTGACTGAGTTCTACGGCTTTCCGGAGAGCGGGAAGAGCATCATGGTTCTACAGCTCGCATACGAGACGATGAAGGCGTTGAACACCTCTGCCATCCTAGTTGACACCGAGGGCGGGCTTGCGGAGCACATGATACCGTTCTGGAAGCCTCGCTTCGACAAGAGGTACCAGATCAATGCAAAGGTCGTGTACCTCAAGGCCGAGGTCAAGCCCATCTACGTGAAAGAAGTCAAGGAGGACAAGGATGTCGTAGAATCGCAGGAAAAAGAAGAACTCGCCGGATACGACGTCAAGATCAAGATACCTAAGAACCGCAAGCCCCACACGCTGTACATAATGAGGGTCGGGGCAATCGAAGAAATCCTCGCGATCCACGGCCATCCAATAAAGAAGATAATTTCAGAGAGCGGCAAGCTGACGATAAAGCTGCTGCCGAGAGGCTTTGCGAGCAACTTCTGGAGAACTCCCATGTACCGCTTGGTCGACACTCTCGATGCAAAATACATCGCGTACGACAGCGTTAGTTCCCCGCTGGATAGTTTCGGGAGCTATCAGGAAAACTTTCCGGCGAGGAGTGATGCGGCGAAATACTGGCTGACGCAAGCGCAGAACATTGCAGAGGATCTCGAGGCCGCGGTCGTGGGAACATTCCACGCATCGAGGAATCCAGCGCAGCCGAGGCAGTTTGCTCCGCCACCGGAGCCAAAGGACGGCTTGGCTCCCGCACACAGGTTCAAGTACGTCATCTACATGGAGAAGCAGAAAGCCAAGGCAAAGAAGAACTTGGTCAAGATAGTGCTAAAGAGGCATTCCGCCAAAGCCGGATGGGAAGACCACGTAACGAAAATGCTAAAAATAACGGACGAGGGGTTCTTCGATGTCTAAGGTGATCTTCGAGAGAAAGATTCAGAAGGCGAGTCCAGAAGGCGGATACAGGGTGGCGCTGCCCTCGGAGATCGTTGAGGCCCTCGACTTGAAGCCGGGAGACCCCGTCAAAATTTTTTTGGAAAATGGAAAAATAATTATTGAAAGGTGTGAGGAAAAATGAGCAAAAGTTTGTTGCCGGAAAAAGACTACATGTTGAGCGAGCTTGCAAAAAGGTTGAAATTGAAGGAATCGACCGTCCTTAAGAAGGCCAAAAAATACATGAAAGAGAAGTACCCTGGCAGGCCGGAGTTGGCAAAGGACGACAGGTTGGCGCTTTTCATGTTTGCCCTGAGCAATGGGATAGAGTTCAGGGTTCGCACACCTCTGCCGGCTGCCGAACCAAAGAAAATAGCCGAGCTAGAAGTCGGCCAGAAAAATGTGGAAGTCCTCGGCTACGCCGTCGGAATAGCCGAAAGACCCACCGCGAAGGGAACCAGGCAGATAATCTTCACGCTGGTGGACGACACGGGCTACGTGCACACAAGAGTTTGGGGTGAGAACGCGCTCAAAATGTGGGAAGAAGTCGGCGTCGAAGAAGGCGACCCAATACTGATTACCGGGGCCGTTGTCGACGAACTTCAAGCATCGGGCAAGACCCTGAAAATTCTCGGACAATACGTTGAGGTGGTCAAGCTAGAAAAAGACGAAGTCGATCTACCTCCCTTGGAGGAGATAGGCAAGGCAAAGATAGCCGAGCTCGAGGACAACACGTTCGTTCAGATCGAAGGTTTGGTCGTCAGGGCGGATGTGAGATCGTACGTGGGATGCCCCGAGTGTGACTCCAAACTGCCGTGCGACGTCGGCGAGGCGGTGACGTGTGAGAGATGCGGAAGCGACGTTGTCGCCACCGAGCGTCAGTGGATGCTGCTGGTAGTTTCGGACACCACGGGAGACGTTGGGGTAAGGGTGCCTCCGGGTTTAAACGCCAATGTAGCGATCGGTGACATAATACGGGTCATGGGAATCTACTCAAACGACATCGTCAGGGCCATATCGATAAGGAAAGTGTATGGCCCAGAATCCAAGAGTGAGGAGCCAAAAGTAATCAGAATCGAGGAAAAGAAAGAGGAGGAAGAAGAAGAAGAACGAGGAGAAGAGAAAGAAGAAGTAGAGGTCGAGACGCCCGAAGAAATAGTCGAGGAAGTTGAAGAAGAAATCGAGGAAGTAACTTCTGAGGGGGAAGGAGAAGCGCTCGAAACAGAACTCACTGCAGTCGAGCAGAGAATACTAACGGTTCTGGAGACCTATGGTGGGCTGCTGCAAAAAAGCGAACTCTTCGGAATTTTGACCGATTACAAGAAGGACGAACTCGAAAAGACGCTGCAGTCGATGAAGGAAAAGGGACTGATCAATATGGATGAAAGCGAAATTTGGACCGAATCGTCTTGAGGTGGTGTGAGTGTTTAGGGTAAAAACTTCTTCAAAAACCTTGAAAGCCCTGCTTAAGGCACTGGGCGAGATAGATTCCGAGCCAATGATGGTCTTCAGAAAGGATAAAGTTGTCGCTTGGGGGATGGATCCATCGCATACGATGATGGTCTCGATGGAGATAAAGCCAGAGTTTTTCTCTGCCTACGAGTTCGGAGCCCTGAAGCCAATCAAAGTATGCATAGACGCAATCACGCTGTCTAAGTGGCTGCCGGCCAAGGACTACGATGCGGAGATAAGACACGACGGCAAAGAAATAAGAGCGATAGTGTTTTCTTCATCTTCCAAAATTTCGAAGAAGGTGAGCATCTACGAGGAGCGAACGCCTCCGCCTCCAATAGACATAGAGCTTATAGGGTCGGCGAGGGTTCCCTCCGCGGATCTAGCCGAGGGCTACACAATGGTCTTCAAGGGAACGAAGGACGTCGTGCTCGAGGTTGAGGAAGGCAGGTTCAAAGTCATCGGCAGGGAAAATGGAACCGTGTGCGAACTCGAAGTCGGCGATGAAGCTATAAGCTATCCCGAAGAGGGAAAACTGAGGGGAATCTACAACGGTGAGTACATGAAGATGATCATCGACGCTGCAAAATCGCTCGCCGATAGCGCGGAGTTCAAATTTACCAAGCAAGGAATTCTGGAGGTCGACATCGCGGCGAGCGGGTTCACGGCAAAATACTTCTTGGCGCCGATTCTCGAGGAGGCTCCAGAATGAGGGGAACGCTCGTCTCAATGTACTACGAGTACGGGGGCGGCGATCGCCCCACCCTCCATATTTTTTTGCGGACGGAGAGAGGAAAAGAACACGTGGCGGTGGAGTCTCCGATCAAGCCGTACTTTTTCTGCCGAGAGAAGGATGAAAAAGTGGTTGAAAAGGCGATAGAAAGCATTGGAGAGACCCACGTAATAAAAACAAATAGGGGCTTTAGAACGATAGATGGGTATCGCGCCATTAGATTTGAGCTGTGCAACCCGAAGAACGTTGGGTCGCTGAGAAAAAGACTCGACGTTCCCCTATACGAGGCGGACATTTTGTTCAAAAACAGGGTAATGATAGATGTCGGTCTTTTTTCATCGATAGAGGTCACCGCCAAACGAATACGCCCGATCTCCGATCAAACGCCTCCGTTGCGGGTTGGCTACTGGGACATCGAATGTAATGACACTAGGGGCTTTCCGGCACCAGAAAGAGACGAAATAGTTTCAATCGCACTTGTTGATAGCGAGGGAACCGCATACTTCTTCTGCGAAAACTCGGAAAGAAAGACCATTGAAAAATTCTTGTCTAAGGCGAAGGATTTCGATGTTTTGGTTGGTTGGAACAGCGACAATTTCGACTTGCCGTACCTCAAGAAGAGGTGCTGGAAGAGGAAAATAGACACCACGGTTCTGAGGTCCATCAACTTCCTCGACCTCGAGAAGATGTACAAGATGAATTCCCGAAGGGACAAGGAACAATGGACGCTCGACTTCATTGCTCAGGAAGAGCTCGGCGAGGGAAAACTTCCGAGAAGGGGCATAATGGAAATGTTCAGAAATGACAGGAAGGCCCTGAGGGACTACAACGTTCGGGACGCCGACCTCGTCAGAAGAATTGACCAAAAGGAAAGTCTTGAACTCACGCGGCTTGCATGCGAAATAGCGGCAATTTCGGGCGTTTTCGTCGAACAGACCATGCAAAAAACTCCGATGATAACCTCGCTGGTTCTGCGTGAGGCCCTCAAGATGGACCCGCGGCCCGTTTACAAGTGCGCAGAGAAAAGCGAAAAGAAAACGAAGGCGCGCGGAGCGATAGTTCTGGAGCCGGTTCCTGGAATCCACGAAAACGTCATCGTTCTGGACTTTTCGGGCATGTATCCGTCGATTGCGATGTCGTTCAACATAAGTCACGAAACAATGGACCCTAACGGCGATATAGTGACCAAGAAGGCTCGCTTCACCTCGAAGTTTGACGGCATCTATCGAAGAGTGCTGAGGGATCTCTTCAACAAAAGAAAGCATTACAAGGATCTCATGAAGAAGACGCCCGAGAAGTCTCCCGAACACAGACTGTACGACATCAAGCAGCGAGCCCTGAAGGTTCTGATGAACTCCTTCTACGGCATCGCGGTCAGGCCCGGCTCGAGGTTCTTCACAATTGACGTCGCGGAGAGCATCACGCTCACCGGCCGATTTTTACTGCAGACCATCAAGTCCTTTGCCGAGTACCTCGGGGCGAAAGTTCTCTACGGCGACACCGACAGCATTTTCATCAAGATACCGATCTCAAGGGATCCGCAGGGGCTGCTGGAAA
>Ga0180301_10002581_pt1 | contig 14255 bp, 22 predicted proteins | sample GuaBasSediGuay16_FD_121797 | JGI IMG/M metagenome (GOLD analysis project Ga0180301, IMG submission 121797) | Subseafloor sediment microbial communities from Guaymas Basin, Gulf of California, Mexico - Guay16, Core 4569-2, 12-15 cm | ecosystem: Environmental > Aquatic > Marine > Hydrothermal...
AGCAACCTTACTGATGAAGTGGTCGATAGCACTCTTATCTCTATTAAAATTGCTGATCGAGGCATAAGCTATCACCTTGTATCCTAGCGATTCCAGCATTGCTTTAAACTTAAGAGCGTAGTCTTTCCTCAAACCAGATGTTGTGAAGCATGCAGTAGGCTTAGTTACCTTATTCCTGTACTGCTTTATGAATGATCTCATTGCAGGTGTTATTCTTCCGATCCATATTGGAGTGCCGAGTATTAGCACGTCGAAATCTTCGGGGTTAAAGCCTGGTAACTCCATTATCTCAACTGACCTATCTAAGAGTGTATCGAGGACTAATCTGGGATTCAGATTCAGAAGCCGCCTTGAATACTCCCTAACTAGCTTAACCTCATATGTATTAGTTTGAATACCTATTAGTTAATTTCTTCTCAATATATATAGTGCCACCTGCCTCGTCTACCTGTTTTGCTATAGTATACAATTGTCGCGCTCATACTACTCACTCACTAGCAAGTATCTGTAGGTAAGTGGGGTGTAAATTACCCTATGTACTTAATCAGCTAGCAAAATACGTCATGTAACCTACTAACCCCTCCTCTTTGCTACCTCAATATTAAAATGTAGGTATGAGGTTCTATAATGTTATCCCTATATAACTTGGTGCGAATAGTAAGTAGTGTTGTGATGAGAGGAGGGAAATCTAAGTAGTTCGAAGAAGTAATTATAAAACAATGTGAAAAAGGTAAAGTATGGTGGGTACAGGTTGGGAATCCCATCTTCCCCTACTTTCGACATTGGGTTTGGGTTATTAGCATCCTTCGGAGGACTTTTTGGGAGCACTTCAGAATTCTCCGTATCTGAAGGTGTTTATATCTATGTTCTATACTGATATAAATAATCATAAAAAGTCGCCGATAAGTAGCCTTGAAATAAATGTTTCACCTTTTAACAGAAGCAGAGTGAGTATAATAGCTGTAGTAGGAGGCTTCGCTTCAAACAATATATGGAAGAAGTACATGTTTCTGCTAAACAGTTTTGCCCTTTTTGTCCAGGAAACGAAGAGTATACTCCACCAGCTATTCTCATACTAACTAAAGAGATGATGTTTAAAAAAGATAGTAATGGTTTTAAAGTTAGAAATTGGCTTGTAAGAATTTTCCCTAATAAGTATCCAGCATTAAGTAGGAACATTAACGTTAGAACAGAAAGCAAGTATTCGGTATATGGCTACCATGAGGTTGTAGTAGAAACACCTCTACACGAAGAAGATGTGTACCTTGAAAAAATAGAGCATGCATTCTATGCTTTCCTAGCTTTAAGAAAGAGAATTGAAGAATTAATTAACGATCCCAATATCGAAAACGTTTTGGTTATAAAGAATTCAGGATTTAAAGCTGGGGCGAGCATTAAACATCCTCACCTACAATTATTCGCTACCACATTTACACCTCTAAATATCGCTAATGAGGTCGAAGGGTTTAAAGAATATATGGAGAAGCATGGAAAGTGTCCTCTATGTGAAATAGTGAAAAACAATCACCTAGAACAGTGCTGGATACAAAATATTTTAGAGTAGAAACAATGTATGCTCTCCAACAATCATACGAACTCATAATCATACCCAAAAAACACGAGGAAAACATTTTGAAAACGAATAATGAAGAGCTAAAGGACTTAGCATGGACGCTTAACAGTGTCATAAAAGCGTTAAAACGTGTCTTAAAGAAGAACGGTACAAACTATAACTATTGGATACATATGGTTTTCAAAAACATAAGAGAATATCACTGGCATATAGAATTGCAACCCCTAATCGAAACATGGGGAGGCTACGAAAAAGGTAGCGGAGTCTATATTGTAACAATAAAACCTGAGGAAGCTGCAAATGGACTTAGAGAAGAACTTGAAAGAATGTCGTTAAAGAGTCTAAAAAGGTAATGAAATAATCATAGAAGCCCCTACTAACCGTTGTAAAAGAGAGTGGATGTTATAGACTCTAGAATACTTTTAGCATGATCCACTTCAAACCCGAGAAAAGAGCCTATTACAAAAATACTTCTACTTTTTGTCCGAAATATCAGATAGAACAGTTCTCGTATCTGAGCTTCCACTCAATGATATAAGAAATTAGGTTTAGGGACGGCATAGTTCAGTGCAGACACCATATTGACACTAAAAACATGAGACAAGATGATCACCGACCAGAATTATAGAATTTAGAAAAGTAGAAGGAGTACCAATAGTGGAAATGCCGTTTACAATAACCAAAGATTGGGAGTTCATGTAAGGGACTGAGTCAGCACATTACTTCAGGAGAGCTCTTCTGTTCTACCATACTAGAACTCTATGTAGTTTATTGTGAATAGTTAACCTTATCTATCAAATTGTTTGTGAGAAGGTTAAGAACATCATTATTTCCACTACGAGAATACGCTTGTTAATCAATTAAGTAAATATTGTGAAGATATATAAGAGAATTGATATGGTTGCCAAGACTCAAATCTAGTATCTTCGACTTGGGAGAAAAACACTAATCTAGTGTTGACACAACCACTTCTCTTGGTGAATAGTGTGACACTAAAACTTAGGGATGTGGCTGAAGTCGCAACTACGGTGAGGTGGAATGAACCTCTGCGGAAGGTCCTAGAGGCAATGGTGGGTGAAGGTGATGAAGGATCCTATAGGGTAGTGGTGCTCGGACCCCACGATGTAGTTGAGGGAATAATTACCGGGAGGGTAGTGCTCGAAATTCTTGCAGGTTGGCGTGCCTCGGCCTTGAGGCTTAAGGTAGGTTTAAAAGGATTGCTTAAGGAGCCTGCACACGTCTTTGCTAATGAAGTTCACAATGCCTTACCTCATTGGCTAAGTTTAGCGCAAGCAATAAAGTACATGCTTGAGAACAGGTTGGGCTACGTATTAGTTGTTGATGAGCATGCCAAGTTAATCGGTATTGTTGAAGAGAAAACTCTCCTACCCTACCTAGTCAAGAAGAGATACGGCATAGCAGTGAAGAAAGTTATGAAACGTGACCTAAGTATGGTTTCTCCCGAGGAATCTCTGAGGAATACGCTGGTTAAGATGGTAACGAGTATGAGGAGGCGACTACCAGTAGTGCAAGACCGAAAGGCTAGGGGTATCGTAACGACCACGGACATACTCTCAGCTATAGTTAACAACATCGATAATCTCGATGAGATCTTGAACTTAAGCGTTCGTGGGGTCATGGAAAGAGACATCAAGCACGTAGCCCCAGGCGATGACTTAGGAATAGCGATCAAGAAGCTTGTTAAGGAAAACGTAAGTAGTGTACTTGTCTTAAGTGGTGATTACGTGGAGGGAATAGTTACTAGATTAGATGCCTTCCTAGCAGCAACTAAGATCCTTGGTGCGAGCAGGGCCTCCTCCATCATTGAGAAGTCTTGGTAGAGGTGTTAAAGCCAGTGCTGTCATTAGATAGAATACTTAAAACGGTGATACATGCTAAACCACATCGGGATCAAGTATGGTCGAAGTTAACGTCTCCAGTTTCTCGCGTAGCCTTAGCGACTATGAACCGATAATCGGTTCTGACGAAGTCAGAACCATCATGTCGTTGGCGGAAAGAGTTAGAGGTGCGAAGGTAATACACGTCAACGCTACTCCTTACGGTGGTGGAGTCGTAGAGATGCTTAAGAGCTTAGTCCCACTCTCTAGATCCGTAGGTCTCAATGTTAAGTGGGAGGTGATAACTGCAGATCCAGATTTTTTCCGCACTACTAAGCGAATACATAATGCTCTTCAAGGAGATATGGAGATTAAGCTTACTGAGGAGGAGATACGTCATTACCTTGAAGTGGCTGAGAAAAATGCATCAGAGCTTGACTTAGAGAGCGACGTAGTAATTATTCATGACCCACAACCACTACCAATAATTAAGTACGTCACGAATCGCTCCTTCCCTTGGGTTTGGAGGTGTCACATCGACCTAGCTAATCCCAATCCAAGTGTGTGGGCTGTTCTAAAGCCCTATGTTTTGATGTATGATGTCCTCGTATTCACCATGGAGACGTATGTTCCCCGCGATGTGAAGGGGCCTAAGATTTTCATAAGGAGACCCTCTATAGACCCTCTCAGCCCCAAGAACAAGCCACTCTCACAATCAGAGATTCTTAAGGTGTTGAATAGATACGGTGTCGATCCAGACCGCCCAATATTAGGGCAAGTGTCAAGGTTCGACCGATGGAAGGATCCGCTGGGTGTCATAGACACCTTTAAGTTGGTTAAGGAGAAAACCCCGGACGTGCAACTAGTAATGATAGGTGCGTTCGCCTACGACGACCCAGAAGGAGTCGAATGGTACAGGAGGACAGTCAAATACGCAGAGGGTCTAAAGGATGTCCATATCCTAACAGATCACGATGGTGTCGGCGACTATGAGGTTAATGCTTTCCAACGCGCCTCTACAGTTATAGTGCAGCTTTCAATCAGAGAAGGATTTGGTCTAGTAGTTACTGAAGCCCTCTGGAAAGGAACACCAGTAGTAGCAACACGTGCTGGCGGAATACCTCTGCAGATAATCGATGGCGTGACGGGCTACCTAGTTGACATAAGAAATTATGTAACTGCAGCTAGGAGAGTAGTAGAGCTAATGAGACGCCCATGGCTAGCGAGAATCTTGGGAAACAACGGGAGAGAACATGTGAGGAGAAACTTCCTCATAACGCGCCTGCTAAGGGATTACCTAAGAATGCATATAGACCTAGTAAGTAACGTAGCAGCGCGTCCACAACTTAGGTGAGTAACAATTAATATTTTCTGATGATACAATAAAAATAGTTTAAAGATTGCAATCAGTTACACCTTAAAACACGGAGATTCCCTAGATACTTTCGGATAACAGTGAGTTAGGGGGATTGAAGTTACTACGTAAGTAGTTAGTTGCTGAGGTACTTATTAATTCCTTGTTTCTCTGGTGATGTTTTAGGTTAACTAGAAAGTTACTGTTTTTATTCTTTTTCCTTTACTACTGAACACGTGTAGTTTCTTGATGCTGATTTTTACTTCGTCTCCGTCCTCAACGTTTTCCTCTACTAGGACTCTTAGTGTTGTCCCACCCTGTACGCTTACTTTAGCATACTTTCTTGAACCTACGTACTCTCCGATAATTACCTTCCCTGCTAGGTGAGCGTTCTTGAGATCTGTGCCTGCTACTGCTTCGTCAGGTCTTATACCTACGTATATTTCATCATCACCTTCAGGGACGTAGTTCCTTATGTTTAGAGTCTCTACTAGTGGATGGCTTACCTTAAGCTTAAGTATATTCATTGGTGGATCACCTATAAAGTTAGCTACAAAAACGTTAGTGGGTTCATTATAGAGGTCCTCAGGAGAACCTACTTGCTGGTTCGTGCCTCTCTTTAGGACCATTATCCCATCACCTACAGCGAAGGCATCTGCTTGGTCATGAGTCACTAGGATAGTGGATATCCCTAAGTTCTTTTATAGTTCTCTAACGAACTCTCGTGCGGTAATTCTTATTCTAGCGTCTAAGTTACTGAAGGGTTCGTCAAGTAGTAGTACCTTAGGTCTCTTAACAAGTGCTCTGGCTAAGGCGACTCTCTGTTGTTGGCCTCCAGACATGTGAGCTGGTTTTCTGTAGAGTAAGTCACTTATTTCTAGTGCTTCAGCGACCTCCTTAACGCATTTATCTATCTCCCCCTTAGGGAGTTTTTGGATCCTTAGAGGGAATGCTATGTTCTCGTAAGCTGTCATGTGTGAGTAGAGAGCCCAGTTCTGGAAGACCATACCGATGTTCCTGTCTTTAGGCTCGACGAACACGTCCTTATCCGCGTCTACAACTACTTTATCACCTATTATGACTCTACCTCTAGTAGGTACCTCAAGACCTACTATGATCCTCAGTAACGTGGTCTTACCTGAGCCTGAAGGACCTAGGACAACGAAGAATTCTTTAGGTCTTATCTTAAGGCTGACGCTACTTAACGCTACAACGTTGGGGGGAACACCTTCGAGATATTCTCTAGGACTATCTCTGCAACCATTGCGTATTTACCTCCTCTTCGAAGTGAATAAAGTTTCGTGTCACCTCTTCATAGCCATCCCTCTGAAACCACCCATGTAGTACTTATTGAATACTGCGTAAACGATGAGGGGCATCAACATAGCTAGGATAGAACCAGCTGAGAGTAGTCCCCAGTCAATTTGGTACTGACCTTTTAGCCGGGGAAGCATTTGCGTTATAACCATCTTGTCCGGGTCGAAAATAAGCATCAAAGCGAAGAAGAAGTCGTTCCATACCCAAGCAAACTGAAGCACTGAAGCAGATACGATCCCAGGTAGAGACAGCGGGAGGATCACCTTGAAGAATATTTGTCTGTTTGTTGCTCCATCAACTCTTGCAATCTCCTCCAACTCCTTAGGTAGCAGTAAGAAATAGTTCCTCAGGAAGAAAGTAATCCAGGGAATACCCCAGGATGAGTGCACCAGTATTAACCCTAAGTAGGTATTCAGTAACCTCATATTGTTAAGCATGAAGAATATAGGTATGATAGTCATCTGCTGGGGAACAGCCATGAGGAATAACATAGTGATGAAAAAGTAGTTCTTCAGGGGAAAGCTAAAGCGTGCGAAAGCGTAAGCCACTAAAGCTGCCAGCATTACGGGTATTAAGGTACTAGGGACAGCTATAATGAGTGAATTTATGAAGCCGCGTAAGAGTGAGAACATGGGGTTAAATAGAGCGTCTATGCAGTTTTCGAGGGTAGGAGTGAAGGGATGTATTCTCCACCAGCCAGCAACAACTTCGCTGAACGGTCTTATGGAGGTCATGAATATGCCTACGAAGGGCAGGATCCACAGAATTCCTATAACCCACGCAATTACGTTAGCTATGAGCCACTTTAGGGGGGAACCTAAAAGCCCGCCACGAGGGATGCTTTAGCACTCTCTTCTTTGTAATTGCTTCATTCACCTCCCTTAATAATCATCCTCACCCAGTAAATAACTACTGGTAGGGTAACTACGGTCAAGATAGTTGCTGCGGTAGCTGACATGGGATAGTCTTGAAGCCTAGCGAAGTAGTCGTACATGAGTAGAGCTAAGACCATTGATGCACCTCCAGGCCCACCCATAGTTGATGCGTAAACAATATCGAATATCTTTAAGTCCCACAGGATAGTCATAGCGATGATAGTAAGTGTAACTGGCTTTAATTGCGGTACTATAACCTTAAATAGTATTGTCTTGAAGTCTGCCCCGTCGATTAAGGCTGCTTCAATTGTCTCCCTAGGTATAGACGCTAGGCCTGCTGAGTATAGAGTTACTGTAAACCCTGTCCATAACCACACGGACCCGAGTATTAGGGAAAGGAGTGCTGTGTCTAGATAGATGGTCCAGCTCCTAGCTAACCAGTCTAAACCCATAATCTTCAGGAATAAGTTAATGACACCTAAGTCCTTATCAAATGAGAACTGAATTAACAGACCATCGACAATCATCGGGATAACCATTCCGAGAAAAATAAATGACCTAATGATGGATCCTCCCTTAACGTGTAGTAGGAGTGTAGCTAGTAGGAGACCAAGTAGCATGGTTAGTGGGAGGTGCATAGCTATCCATATGATGTTATGTATTATGGCCCCCATAGGGAAGGAAAGTGATTGAAGACCGCGTGGATTAATGAACTTATAGCTCGTTAGCACCCCGTAATAATTCTCTGCACCGACAGGTCTCTTCTTAACTATGTCTACACCTGGGATGGGGTTTATGTTGAAGCTCAGCATAATAGTTGCGACTATGGGGTATATAACGAATATAGCTACCAGGATGAGACCAGGTATTAAAAAAAAGAGATTATATTTATTGTTGAAGTCCTGAGCTTCACGGTGTCTTACCCTTCACCGTTACTCCTTAGGGAGGTTCTCTGTTAGTGTAGATAGTACCTCATCTAGCTTGTCTGGGTCTACCCACAGTAACTTGAGTTGATCCCAGAATAATTTTTGCCAGTCACCATCGACTGTGTCATCTAAGTCCGGCGTTGGGGTCATTCCCTTTAGTTTCGCATAGACTTCCTGCATAGGTGTCCAGTGCTCCTCAACACCTACTTTCAGCCATGTAGCGAACTTACCTGCTTTAGTTCCTGCGTGAATTCTCTGCCCTTCAGTAGCTAACCACTTCGCAAGTAGCTTTGCTTCATCGGGATACTTAGTGTACTTAGAGACGATAATGTAGTCAGTTCCCATTACTACGCCCTTGCAACCGGGTAATGGGAAGAACCCTAGATCTTCAGGGTCATCAACCATCCCGGTGATCCACGTACCCATGAAATAAAGACCGTACTTCCCCTACCACCAGAGCTTAAGTGCCCTAGTCCACTCGATGGGTTCACTAAAGTAGCCCTTCTTAATTAACGGAACTAGGTACTTCTCGAATATCTCCCTAACTTCAGGGTCTGTGAACTTGACCTCACCATTAATTAGCTTGAGCTGTAGATCAGGACCTCCGAAAGTTATGATGAAGTGCTCTGTTACGTCACTTATGGGCCAACCTACACCATCACCAGTAACTATGGGTGGACCCCCAAGTATCTCCTTAAGCTTATCGAGCAAGTCGAGGAATTCCTCCCAAGTCTCTGGGGTTTTTAACCCGTGTTTCTCGAAAATGACTTCCTATACCAGAAACCTGGTTTTGCCCACGCTGTGAATGGTAGCCCGTAGATCTTATCACTTGTTCTAACGGTGTCGAATATACCCTTAACATATTCATCTTCATTCACTAGGCCACTTAAGTCATAGAGATGACCTTCCTCACCCATTTTCTTAGCCCACCAGCCCCAGGTAAACATTACGTCTCCTGGAGTCATACCTGCCTCGAATTGCGGTGGCGCTACTGAAGCTAAGTCCTCAGCTCTGTAAATTCTGTACTCAACCTTAATATTCGGGTGTTCCTTCTCGAAAGCCTTCAGCACCTCTTGAAATACCTCCATCTCAGCTCCAGCCCAAGGACCTATGACAATTAGAGTTACAGGTGGTTTAGCAGGGGATGGAGTTGTTGTAACAGGTGAGGTCACAGTTACGGTAGTAGTTACCGTAGTAACAGCAGCTGGGCGAGCTACGAAACTAGACCATAACCTATACCAGCACCAACTAGTAACGCGATGATAATGGCAATCACTGATTTAGAGGTCTCAGGACTCACGACTCCTCACCTCTTACAACAAATTATCACTGCATAGTATAGAATTATTCCTGAGCTTAATAAGTTTTAACCACGTATATCAATTATGGAGCAGCTGTGGTAATGAGTACATGTGTCGATTTACGAGAATACTACTTCAATGTATCTTGCTTCTATACCCTCCATAGAAGCTCCGAGATCACCGATCAGAATTTCCTCCTTATCTTCAGTCTCGATAGTGAAGACCCTAATGTACTCATTCATTCTCGTTTCCCTTACGTAGCCCTCAATCTCTACAGGTTCGTTTAACTTAACTCTACGTCCTTTTACTTTAACCCAAGCGTTATATCCGAGCTTCATGCCGTCATTTATTAATGTAACTGAAAGCCAGTGGTGGGTTGTTCTGTAGGGGGTCCCTGGTGCTACATTGAATTCCTTAATTCTCTTAGCACCTCTCCAGTAGCCATGGTAGAATGCCTCATTCACTAGCAGTATTAGTTCCCACTCCCTAGTGAATAACACATATGTTTTACCAAATACTAACGCACTGGATAAGTCTGTCTCAACAATGTTTATGATGTCTGTAGGAAATACCCTCACTTCAACATTGCCGAGGTCATAAAGTTTCTCTAGGGATTCCATGGCTGAGGGACTGAACGTAAGTGTTATTGTAAACAAGGTTGAGGGGTTCTTAAGTAGTTTAGTGTGCAGAGTACTGAATAACTTATCGAATATGGTCTCCGAGGCAGCCATAAAGCCATCGATACTCATGCTATTTATCATGTCCTTAGCTCTCTCTATACTCATTCTGAGGCTTCTGGAAAGCCATATGAGTGGTTCCTCGAGTTTCGTAGAGCTGTAGAGTTTGTTTAATTCGTTAATTACTCTCCTATTGAGTGTCAGTAAGTTATCTATATACCTCCTAATGTAGTAGTTTAGAGCTATGTGAGGAGGTATTGCCCTATATACTCTAGGTCTTCCCGTCTTCACTTCTATGAGACCCTTATCCACTAGGGAGTCAAGCACGTCGTATATCCTCGGTAGAGGTATCTCAGTCTTTGAGGAAATCTTCGGTGCCGTGGACTCACCTAGAGAGAGTAAAGCTAAGTAAGCCTTCCCCTCATACCCCTTTAATCCAATGAACTCCAGGAACTTGAGGATCTCCTTACTCAAGTTATTACTCAAGCACTATCACCAACTATACACTAGTGAGTAGTGAATTGGGAGAAATAAGTTTCTCTATTTCCCTAAAATATAGCTTCCATGCACATTAAAGTATTATCTTAAAGAGGTAAACCACTATAATAAACTCAGATTTATCTAAACACGATGTGAGGAATTATGAACGTATAGCTGGTGAGGGAACTGTAAGTAGGATCATCAACTTAGCTTATGAACTTGAGGCAGAAACATTGTATTTGTTTTAGATTGTTTGCTTTGGTGAAAGTCTTGTAGGTAATGGAAGCTATGCTCCAAGTCCTGTAGGGCTAGTTGCAGAGTGGAGCTCCATGCCGTTGGACTCAATCACCATCCATAACCTCACAGAGATAAGTAAGTCTTTATGAGCCATGTAGAAGTCCCTACTACAAATACAAAAACACAGCTCTAAACAAAACGAAACAGTAGGGACGAACGGTGTTTCACTAATCCTTAAGTGCCCCCTAGATTCTCTAATAGTATTCTTAGGTACGTAATTCTTCATAACTATTACTATTGATGTTGAAGCTGTTAGGAAGATGTTGTTACTTAATATTACGATTAGTGAGGCCCTCGAGGATAGTGACGCTAGCTACTCGGAGACCATAGTTACTATCGTCGGAGTGCTCATCATGGAATAAGATGTTAGTTAATGAAGTGACTTCATTAATCAACACCGACTTAGAACTTAACCCTACTGCTTCCTGAATAGTTACTGTCATCAGCTATCGGATCAATAATTTTAGAACGGGAATCCATAATTCCATTTGTAAGTTTATTATTTAATAACTCACTATCGTAATTCGTGATATTTACTAGAACAATATTCTTCACGATGGAGTACATAATGATTACAAAACATAATATACTTAGAAATTCCTTCATGAGGTATAATTAAGCTATATTTATTATAGTGAAGTAAGTAATTGTACAAGATATAAGAGTTAGGCAACATATATATGGTATTGATAACCATAGAGAGATTGATGATGTATGATAGTATTGGCATATTCTATATCATTGAACCCACTTTATTGAAGGTTGGCATCTTCATTCGAAATAAATATATAACTTATTTTATGCTATGTTTGTTGGACAGTAGTATGGGTTTTTATGTTAGTGAATGGTGGAGGGAGTGGTGGAGTTGGGATAAGGTTAAGAATGCTATAAGATCTCTTTCCGGTAGATTAGGATTTGAAAAGGTTCAGAATTAAGATTCTTTAGATTAAGGCTTAATCTTGAAGATGGTGAAGTCTATGATGAGATCTTGGAACGTTATTTAACAGAGAGAGAAAGATACGGTCTTTACTTTATACTTAATGTATATTCTAAAACTAAACAAGAAGTTAAAGAACAAGGAGAATATGTAACACCTTCACAAATTTGTGCAGCTATTCATTGCCCTATGTTTAAGCAGAATATTAAAGCATTTGAAACTTTATTTGGGTATCAACCTGAGCTTCTCTATGAAGCAGCTAAACCTTTTGGCTATGAAACTATGGAATATGGGGATGCAGCTGTAAAGATCTATACACTTCCCAAAGTACCTATAGTCATAGGTGTATGGGCTGGAGAAGAATCTCTCCCACCCTCAGCAAACATTCTATTTGATAAATCAGTTACAAATTACCTAGATTGTGAAGCAGCAATAGCTCTAGCTGGAGCAACATTGGCTAGATTAATATTATCCATAGCAAAAACTGTTGGTATAGATATAAGTAAGGTAAAGTTCAGCTGTAGATATCAATGTACAGAATAGTTACCACTGGGATATACCTATGACGTAGAGCCGCCCTCATTGAAGACCATGGGACATAGCTAATAATACATAGGTCATTCCAAATTAATACAGAATCGCTGTGTTAGTAGAGCAAAATAAGTAAGAGTCTATATAAATTATGTCTTAGTTTTATCTCATCAACATAACTGATGAGCATATAGAATGGTTTCATTCATATAAATATAATTACTCAATAACTTTCCATAAAAACAAATGCTTTATTCAGTTACGTGGCCTTTGGGGAGTAAGTTTGTATTGCTATGATGACATTAGAGACTACTAGAAAGTTCTTTGAAAATAAAAGAAGGGAGGAATATCTAAAGGTTTACTAAGTACTACTTAGCATGTTTATTGCATGTGATTTATTGTCCCTATTTCCCTTCTAGTATCAATTTAATGTTGGGAGCTACTTCTCTTTTTAATGTTTCAAAGTGTTTATCATACGTTACTAATGTAAGATCTCTGTTGTAAGCTTGAGCCGCTATGATGAGATCTACTGCTGGTATAGGGCTACCTTTTCTACGTAGTAAGGTTTGCCATTTAATTGCGAGATGATAATCCTTTTTCTCAGGATATAGTATTCTTGAAGCATAGCTAAGAGCTGGTGGGTACTCTATTATCGTAAGGATTGATATATAGCCTTGTATTCTCTGTCTATTCTTTGCTATGATCCTTATCACTATGCTTGTGTCATAGAGAGCCTCTTCCATTCTTTTTCACCAATAGCATGATAATATTTCATTTCCTCCTCATAGCTCTTGGGTTCTAAATCCTTAGGATCAATACCTTGAACTACGAGTTCCTCTAATAGCTCGCGTGCATCAACGATTGTTCTTGACTCCTCAAGTTTTTCGAGATACTCTTCAATACTCTTTCTAATAACTTCACTCCAATTAATTTCTCTATACTTTCTCATCCTCTCAGCTAACTTACGTGGAATACGTATTGTAAAGGTGACAGACATGTACAAACACCAACATACATATACTATTAAAACTCATATAAAAAGTCCATCTTCCTAAAATCTAGTAAAGATCTTTTAAGATCACCGAGTGAAATTATCACCTACTAATACTTCAAGGGCTCTATAAGGTACATATACTTCATTATTGAAACTCAAAGAGTATATGCAGAGAAAGATTATGTCACCATTGGTGATTTTATGTCAGACCTTAAACATTCTTTCTCCAAGGGAGAAAACTCAGTACCCAAGACCAAACACATGATACTGATACAAGTTTATCATTCTACTACACGATTTCGTTGAGGGCTATCTCAAACTATGAACTATGAATAAACTGTAAGGAGATTTTATTGATTAGTAATAAGTGGAGTTTAGATTTCGAAAAATTTACACTTATCCTTCATTACTTCTTTTATTATTGAATCTGTTGTTAGGGCTGTACCTCCTACTTGACGTGTTAGGGCTATGAGAAATGCATCAGCAAGCGATATTTTACCTCTATACTTCAATTTGATTCTACCAGCTTCTCTTGTGAGTTCATCTCCAGCAGGTATTTGCTTTATTGGTGAAGCCCTTACAGCTTCATATCTTATATCAGCAGCATCAACACCAAGTTTTTCAGCTGTTTTATAGTAAAATTCTGCGAGATTCACTTCGCATAAATATCCTTCTGAAACACCTTGAAATATTTCATCAAAATATTTCTTCACTCTAAGATCTCCAGCAAAATATAGTGCTAAAACTCCTGCATCAATAACATATTTACTCTTCACGTTTAATTTCCTCCATTCTCTCCTTTACTATCTCTTTAGCAATAATTTTCATTATCTCTCCATCAATACCAAACATTTCCTTCAAGGACATTAATGGTATAATTTTTATTCCTTCCTCATCAACCTTAATAACTACCTTATCCTTAATGTTATACCTCCTTCTGATTTCAATAGGGATGACTACTTGACCCTTTTTACTCACTTTTACAACAAATCTCACAGTACTGTTCAAAGTGCCACATCCACATCATATAGTAAACACCTAATGTATTTAAAGTTTTACTATATAACATAACTGTAAAACCATGAGAGAAGCATTGAAGTTTACTACTTCAACTAAGTTACCTCATCACAATATACACCATTATATCTTATGAAT
>Ga0180301_10002582_pt1 | contig 14253 bp, 15 predicted proteins | sample GuaBasSediGuay16_FD_121797 | JGI IMG/M metagenome (GOLD analysis project Ga0180301, IMG submission 121797) | Subseafloor sediment microbial communities from Guaymas Basin, Gulf of California, Mexico - Guay16, Core 4569-2, 12-15 cm | ecosystem: Environmental > Aquatic > Marine > Hydrothermal...
CTCGAGTACTCCAGTCACTCGGGATCTTGAGGATATGGTTTGCCTCCAAGCACAAACAGGCCTCTAGATCTGGATGCTCCATGATAAACCTAGCGATAAAATAGGGTCTCTTGTAGCGTGTTAACCTACGAGCCCATATTATAACTGGTTTATCCTTAATCTCTACAGTTTTGTAGTTCTGCAATAGTTTTTCGAGTTCTCTACGTGCTTCGTACTGGCCTTCACAAGATGTTCTAAAGACGATCCGTTTCTAGTATAGGAGCTATACGTTATTGGATGCATTCATCTCCTTAGATATATTCCGTTCGTTATAGGTCTAAATACTTCACTAAACTCTGGAAACACTTTCGATATTATTTCTCTATGCTTCATAGATACTACTATGGCCTTACCCAGCTTCTCCAACGCGTAGATCGTCGACACTATATGCTTGCCAGCAGGAACTCCGAACTCCTTTTGAACATACTCTCCTGGATAGCTAGGATGACCCCAGGGTCCTGGGGTATGTATTATTAGTCTAAACTTGTCGAGATAACCCGGTAAAGCCATTAAGATTAGGGAGGTATATGATTCTTGCAGATCAATTACGTCGATTTCGTTGATCCCTATCCTGCCCATTATGTAGTAGCTCGCCGCTTTTGCTAAGAGTGCGTATTTAAGAAATTGCTGTTCAACGCTATCTTCAATATATACTTGCTCAACTAGTTTACTAGCTCATTGAGGACTAAGTACCTCGAATAAAACAACTTTAGCCGTTATAAGCAAGGTTCCAGGGTTTTATGTATACTTCTTCGTTTCTCAACAATATCTTGAACGGTTCATCGCTGTATAGCGAGCTATAGATCCTAGGGTTCTGTTCTTGCGGTATAGCTATAGGCTCTTCTCCTCTAAACTTTAAATCAATATAACCCTTACTGTACGTAAGAGTTAAGACTACATACTCCAGCCCTAGGTCGCCGGCGCCATAGAACTTATCACCCTCTAAGACTCCAAGACCGCCTATACGCGTTTTTAGATCGTCATCAACACAGATCTCTGGAGTGATCGTAACTACTACCATGTAATCCCCTAATTTTTCTCTAAAGACTTGCTCAAATACTTGGCCTAGATCCGGGTTAACCTAATTATATCCAGCAGATACATGATAGTTTTGTTAGCGAAAACTGTGCTTAGGAGTCTAGACTTGCTGAATACTGTGTATAATGAGTACATAAAGTATCCTTCTAAACCGTTTGTACACGATATCCTGAAAACCATTACAAGGTACTCAAGGATTCAGGGCTCTACTGGGCTGTGGAATGCTGTAAGGGATCTAAAGGAGATCGCCGAAGAAAGAGGTTATACAACACGCATACTTAAGATCGAACCAGGTACCAGTAAGGGCTTCGTCGAGACGCCTATTTCGTGGAATCCTGTGGACGCGTGGATCGAGATAAAACTAGGTGATAGAGCTATAGCTACGTATCGAATAACAGAGCATCCAACATTACTAGTAGCTCATAGTCCCGGAGGAGAAGGATGTGGTTCGCTATCCATATGTAGAGAGGATACGTGTAGTGGAGAGGTCGTTTTAGCACATGGTTATACCTATGATCTCTACAACAATGTCGATGCAGACCTAATACTATACTATGATGAGAACAGATACCATGAAGCATTCCCATATGCAGGGCTTTTCATCAAGCCTGGTGAGGAGGAGAAGAATAAGACAATTATGACTATACCCTATAAGCTAGCCCTACACCTAATGAATATAGTGCTTAGGCGAGGGAAGAGCCTCGAGGTATGTTGGAAAGCGCACGTAAAATATCATAATGAAGGACTACCAGTACTTATAGCTTGTAGAGGAGATGAGCCAGGAGTAGTCTTCATAAGCCATATATGTCATCCAAAACCCGGAGCACACGATAATGCTAGCGGGTCAGCCGCAAATATGGTTGTACTTGATGTGCTAGGAAAAGTTGCGAATGCTTATAAATATAGTAGCTGCCACATATGGGTACCCGAGTACACTGGAACGGTGTTTCTATATAGAGAGTTGCCATGGAAACCTCTTGGAGTAGTGAATTTAGATATGGTTGGGTCTAAGCAATACATCACTGGTTCTACACTAGTAGTGGTTAATCCACCACGTTTTATAAGGTCTCTCATTGCACCAGCGCTCTGGATATCTGTGCAAAAAGCCATGGATCGTAGCAGTAGCTTTAATGGATTAGCAGGGCCTAGCATAAGATATAGCCTATCACCCTACAGCATGGGAAGCGACCATGACGTCTTCGTCGCGTGGGGAATGGATGCTACTATGCTTAACGAATGGCCGAGCAAGTACTACCATACCGATATGGACGATCTAGAGACTATAGATCCCTCTAACACAGTATATGCGGGCTTAGCATGTACTCTGGCTGGTTATTTGCTAACTAAGAGAAAGAAAGAGCTTAGAAGCATAGCAGACTACTATAGTTCGTTCATTAAGAGCTGGTATAAGCTTCAAGCCATGAAAACGGGATTTAGCTTGAATTACCTAGCTAGGTACTTGCTCAAGAAACCTGTAATAGAAAGAAAGGAATCACCTATAATGGAAACACCAATACTTTCCAGAACTCTCTACAAAATCCTCGGTAGAGAGAGGTACAAAGCTATTAGAAGAATTAAGGGAGCGCTCGCGTATCTAGGTGTTTACGCTCCTCTTGCCGAAAATATCGGGATTAACAATCACATTAGGCATTATCGTGCCGAGCTTCTAGTGTCATGGAAAAGAAACGAGGAGAGAGAGGTAGCTGAAGCTTGGGAAACTATAAAATCTGCACTAAATATCTAGTATAGGGTTTCGTCATATAAAGGGAGAAACACCTACAAATAGTTAAGTTATAGTTAAGAGCATAGATAGCAGAACCGATAGGTGTAGGCTAGTGCCCGTTATAAGAGTTGCTAAATGGGATTTAGACAGGCTCGTTGGCCGTGATCTCAGTTACGCCGAGATCGCTTATCTGTTACCTAAGTTAAAGTGCGAGATAGAGAGTTTTGAACATGGAGAAATAGAGTATGAGGCAACTCATGATAGACCTGATCTTTACAGTGTTGAGGGCCTTGCCAGAGGTATAAAATACCTACTGGGAATACCTAGTAAGCAGTTCAGCTTTATTGATAATAGGTACAAGGCCTACAATTTAGGCGTACCCAAGAGGCCTTATGTAGCATTCGCGATAGTTAGAGATGTCGAATTAGACGATGAAGCTGTAAAGCAGATAATGCAGCTTCAAGAAAAACTAGCTACTACGTATGGACGGAACAGGAGGAAAGCAAGTATTGGAGTATATGATTTAGACAGCTTCTCCATGCCAGTATTCTACGAACTTAGAGATCCAAGTACTACGAGGTTTACACCATTGAACGAAAGGAACGATATGGATCTTAGAGAGATATTGGTAGAAACTGAGAAGGGGAGAATCTATGGATGGATAATTAGTAGTTGGGAGAAATACCCAGTTATAAGGGATAAGCACGGAAAAATACTATCATTAGTGCCAGTGATTAATAGTGATGATACTAAAGTCACTGAAGAAACACGAAACATCTTGATAGACTCTACTGGAACGGATCCAAGCATCGTTATAGACATGGTTACCGTAATGGCTACAAGTATAGCGGAGAGAAGCAATAATAAAGAAATATATTTTGTCGATGCGGTTATGCCTAGCGGCGAAGTAATTAGAGCACCTCGACATAAAGGCAAGGTGATCGAGGTAAGCATCGATAACATCAATAGTCTCTTAGGCTTAAATCTCTCAACCAGTAATCTTAAGACATTGCTAACAAAGCTAGGATATAAGAGCGTAGAGATAAGGAATAAAACAATAGTTGTGGAAGCCCCACCTTATAGGATTGATCTAAAGAATTGGGTAGATGTGGCTGAAGACATAGCGATAGCCTATGGCTATGAACTACTGGGGAGAGAAGCAAACGAGTTACCGCCAGCAACTCATCCTGGAAGGCTACACCCTATTGAGTACCTATCTAAGATGTTTCGCAAGCTCCTAGTAGGATATGGTTACATAGAGGTAGCAAATTATATGATGAGCAACCCAGATACACAGTTTAGACTCTTTAATATTCAAGGCAATATGATTAAGGTCTCTAACCCTAAGATGGAAAAATACACTGGGCTAAGAGTTTGGCTAACACCTGGTCTCCTTGAAGTAATCAAGAAGAACTCTGGCAAGGAGCACTATATAAGGATATTCGAAGTGGGAGATGTAGTGATACCTAACCCCAGCAGCGAAACAGGTGCACGTACAGAGCGTAAACTAGGAATAGCTATATCTCATGGCAAAGCTACATTAACAGATGGATTAGCCCTAGTAGTAGCGTTATTTGAACTTATAGGCCTAAAACCTAGCTTTAGGAGAAAGGCTATTGAAGGCCTCTTGCCAGAGAGATCAGCAGAGATCGTTGTGATAGGTAAGAATGTGGGATTCCTAGGAGAAGTCCACCCACAAGTGCTAAGAAGGCTCAAGATAGATAATCCCGTTGTGGTGATCGAAGTCTCTTTAAACAGCTTATTAGACCTAATTACATTATAAGCTCTTACTATGAGAGGATGAGGCTTGGAAGGGACTACCCACTATAAGTGGGGATGAGTGGACGGGCCTGGCTGATGCCCTAAACGGCTTTTCCCTTATATACAATGGTGTATATAAGAGGAGTTAGGATAGTTGTCGTCAAAGCAACCGTGAGTACTGTACTAAAAACTGTTTGATCAATTAATTCAGCTTCTAGGCCTAGCCTTAAGAGAGCTATATCTAGGGATCCCCTACTCCCCATTAAAATGCCTGCTGCAATAGCGCTGCTACGATCTCGAAACACTGTGTAAGCGTATGGATATACACCTATGAACTTACCGATCATAGCTAGGGTTAGTAGCGAGGCATAGAGTATTACGTCTACCTCTCTTATAGAGTAAGACAAGCCTACATATACGAAGAATATAGGTATGAATATGACGTCAAGTATTACGGCGAAATCGCTTATAAAGTTTGTCAATGCTATCCTGGTTCTAAGCATGGGATCATGAAACTCTCTGCTTCTAGATATAATTACACCTGCTAAGTAAGCTCCAAGGAGTTCACTTAAACCAACCATACGCGCTATCAATGCTAGTACTAGAGCTATGAGAACTACCGACGATGCAAACCAGAAGTAGTTTTTAGACATGTACTGGTATATCCTAGTGTACTTACTTGAGAATAAGCTACTAATGTAAAACGCTATAGCTATGAATGCCACTGTCTTGGCAGTAAATGCTAGAAGGTCTTCTATGGAAAGCTCTCTAAGCCCAAACCCTGTGAGTAGGGTAATCAGGTAAACAGCTATTATGTCATCGAAAAAGCTTGCACCTATAACAAGTGAGCGAAGCTTTGATTCTCCGCTACGCGCTAATACTCCAGCAACTGTTTCTGTAGCAGTATTTGACAACGCTACGGCTATGAAGAGGGATATAATGGAAGGAAACCCAAGTAGCCATAAATACGTGTATACAGCGATGAACGTAACAATGATCCCTAAGGATCCCATAGCGACTACTTCCTTAAAGTTAGATTTTATCTCTCTAAATTCCGTGGTAAGCCCGGTATACAGCATGAGGAGAATTAAGCCTAGATACGCTATACTGGTTAGTTCTAAGTAAAACTCTATTATGCCCAGCACGTATGGTCCTACAATGAACCCTGCTAACACGTAGGCTGGTATAGGGTTTAAATTAAGCCTCCTAAACGGTATTTCAAGTAGCTTAGCAGAAGCCAACATTACTACTACATAGAATATAAGCGTGGAGGTCTCCAACCCTCCCCACTCTACAACACACATGTAGCTGAGTTAATAGATATTACCTCGATAGAGATAATGCACTTTACTAGCCGGAGACTTGTCCACGACCTATTATGCGAATTAACCATCCTCCACAGTCCATTATTTAGCTACAATGCATAGGAGGTATAGATCCTCTATCATCAAATGCGTATCAACATAACTTATATTGACAATAACTAGTTTATATTAATAACTCGAGTTAAGAGCTATCACTAAGTACCTGTATTATATGCTCCATAGAGCGTAGAGAGGAACAGAGCTGAATAGAATGGTTGTAGATCTAGAGGAAGTGTTCAAGATCAGCTTTTGCTTTGCACTACTGGCTCTGCTTATGGAGCTAATTGCATATATCGTTACTAGGAGAATTACTAGGAGAAAAGCTAGAGTAAAGAGCGGATTAAGACATAGATCTCGTCGATAAGTTCTTCAACCTTTTTCATCCTCTCCTCTAGAACATCTATTCTCTTTTCAAGATTTTCTATCTTCTCGTTTAAGTTCTCGTTACTCATTATTCACCAGCCCTTGTATATAGAGGTATATTCTTATATATTCTTAAGCCTAAAGTATACGGCTTTCTCCCAATTAATTTTCTCAGCTAAACCTCTACGAACCAAGTCCTCAGCTAACGCCACACCTCGAGGACCATAGAGATAGTGTATCTCCGAGGTTTTTAACGGTTTTCTAGCTAAGTGATTTATAAGCCCTAGTTCAATATTAACTAATGTTATCTTACCATAGTTCCTGTCTTTACACATATCTACCGAGAATCCTTCTTCGGTAAACCCCTCTACAACCTTATTAATCAACTTACCGCGTACAGGTTTTACTCTACGATCCTTGGGCACCCTGTTAACAGTCTTAATTAGTACTTTGTCGATATGAAGGCTCTTAATATCAGCAATAAGCTCGTTGAGAATTATCGCTGTAGCGTTAGTGAAGTTCTCGAATCTGAATAGATTGACTTCAACAATAAACTTATCTCTATAGGCTTTATCTATGGATCTCACTGAGGAGACTATGTCGGTGAACTTAAGGTTAGGTGCGGGATTAATGTAAATTTTACGCAGAGTACTCGGTAGATCTACTGGAATAACTATGTAATCCACTAGAGGTAGAAGGGGTTTAATCCAGCTGCTACCTATGTTAAATCCCGTAGTCCTCACTATAATTGGTACATTACACTCATACTCTCTTAAAACCTCTCTAACAGAATTAACCAATAGCGCTATATTGTAGTTTAGAAGAGGATCTCCTAGACCCCATATAGTGATGGCTTCAAAAACTATACCATTTTCCTCGATAAACTTTTTCAGATCGTTAAGAACGCTTTCGGGTTTAACTAGTAACGATGGCTGCGTAGTTCTTATTACTGTACGACCTAGTGGGCAATATATGCAGTCGTATGGACATCTCTTGGGAGGCATAAGGGGGTCTATGCCAAGAGAGAGACCGAAACACCTACTTGGATGGGGTCCATAGACGGTCTTAAGCTCTATCTTCACCTTTAGCCAACCACCTTACTCTCTAGAACAGCTATGTAGAATCCTTGCCCATTAACTAAGTGAGGCATGACCCTATATGTCTGTTTAGATATAGAGTAGCCCGGATACGCTGATGAAAGCAAAGGATTGCTTATTTTTATGGGATCAGCGTATCCATCGCTAACTATTCTTTCTACAACAGCTTCACCTTCTAGCGGATGTATACTACACGTTGTATACACTACTCTACGAGCATGTCGAAGAGTGTTCATAAGTATCCTGTACTGCAGGTTATGGTAGTAGTAGAGCTTTCTCCTGCTAGGAGAGTTAAGCTTAACCGCAGGATCAGAATATACAGCGCCAAGCCCACTACACGGGGCGTCTACTAAAGCTAGATCGAAGACTGTATTAAAAGTGGTAGAAGACGCATCGGCTCTAATCAGGGTAATTCTATGAAGAGGAGCACCTAATGCGTGGAGGAGCCTGTATTCAGTGTTAAGCCTCCTCGCGGAAGCATCGATCGCTACGCACTTATCAATATCTTTACTTATCATAAACGCTAAAGAAAGCTTTAAGCCAGGGGCACTACAAGCATCTAGCAAGAGCCCCTTTATAGGTTTCATTGATTCTACGGCTAAGATACTGGAAATGTCTTGTGGTACCACCATTCCCTGGATCACACACTTATTTCTCCCGATAGGTTTCCAGAGAGGTTCCTTAACCATGACAGCGTAGTGTGGCTGTTTAACGACTTCGTAGACTATACCTGTCTTTTCTAAACATTTTAGCGCTTCGCTAAACGTTGCCCTGGCTGTATTTATTCTTAGCCATCTTTTCCTCGTATTTAGGCTTTCAAGCATCTTCTCCAGCTCTTCCGAGGTAATGTGTCTTAACAGATCCCTTATGAGGTACTCTGGATAGCTGTAAGTTATACTTAGCCTCTTGCTTGTAGCTAATTTTCTTGCTTCCTCCTCCGCTACTAATAATGCGCGTCTTATACTAAACCCTATGCTGGCAAAGAAGTTAACGATGCCACCAGGTCTTGATCCATATCCGTGTTTAGCAGAAAGCCATCTCAAGGTATAGTAGTAATTTACAGCATTGTATCCTAGTTTATACAGTGTACTGATGATCCATCTCGGAAACCTATACCTTCCAATAATACTCCGAAAAGCTTTATCGTAGCTTACGCGTGTTTTCACAATGTAGTTTAGCACTAGTCTTAGGAAAAAAGATGCTTGCTCCGGAGGTATTACGGTCTCCAATTACAAACCCTTAAAGAGGCGTACTTACAACCTCTACATCCTGTCCACTAGTTTTTGAGAAGAAACAAGGTAGCCTCGGTAATGGCAGTTTTCTCAGTAAATCGAGGTCTTGACTAAATAGATCACGTATATCGTCTAAGCCGAGAATAGTCATAGCTAGTCGATCTATCCCTATACCCCATGCTATAGCTCTTACATCCTTTGCGCCTAGGATCTCCATTACTTCTGGTCTAAATACCCCTCCAGGGAATACCTCGATCCAGCCGAGACGCGGGTGCTTAACGAATCCCTCGACACTAGGCTCTGTGAATGGAAAGTAGCCTGGCTTAAACCATACTTGTTTAATGCCTAAGGCGGCTGCAAACTCTTTGAAGAAAGCAAGTAAGTGCTTAAAGTTTACGTTTCTACCAACGATTATACCGTCTAACTGGTAGAACTCCATAGCATGCTTTGCATCCAGAGTCTCAGGCCTAAATACGCGGTCCAGAGAAAATACTCTATACTCTCCACTACCTCTCTCAAATATCGCTCTTACCGATACAGCTGTAGTTTGAGTTCTCAGTATAGGCCTGAGAGAGCGTAGGGGGTTCCATTTATACCCCCATCCACGCTCATGCACCTTGCCAGCTTTTTCCAGGAGTTCAACAGGTATAGTGCCATGGAACTCCGTATCTACGAAGAATGTATCATGGATCTCTCTTGCCGGGTGATCCTGTGCTTGGAATAGAGCATCGAAGTTCCAGAACTCTAGTTCAACGTGAGGACCCTTTACTTCCTCAAAACCCATTGCAACCAGGAGCTCTCTTATCATGTCAAGAAACTCTATATAGGAGTTAACTTTTGCTCCACGTACACGTGGAGGAGAAACCGATAGGTCAAACTCTTTAATGACGTATTTGTCTAGTTCTTCAGCCATAGAGGGCTTAACAACTGTAACTAGTTCTTTTCTCTCTATATCGCCCCTTTCCCATAGCTCGTGAAGCGCTGGTAAAGCCTTAACTATTACTTCAGTCTTTTTCTCGCTAGTAATTAGTTTTCTACGCTTTAACACATTTATAGTCTTGGGATCAACCGGTTCTCCTCGCTGAATAGCTCTTAGCGAAGCCTTGATCCACGAAGCTTTTTCAAGTACATGTAAACAGTTCTCTTCAAGGCCTAGTACTACTCTTCCTCTAGTTACTTCTATGCAACGTTCACGTACGAGGTACTGAAACCCTATACCTACCTTATTCTTTGTTAAACCTGTTTCATGTTCTATACATTCTAAGAAATCATTAACAGCCTGGTTTAAACACCTGTACATACTGTCATAGACGCGTTCTTCGGGCAACTTCTCTACTAGATACTCCTCTGCTTCTTTAGTAAGCCTGTAGTACTCCTTAGTCTTTCTATCAATACTCACTAATCCTCTATTTACAAGTTCCGCTAGGTCTCTCATTATACTAGCAGGGTCTGTACTTAGTGCTGATGCAAGATCGTCAACCAATAGCCTAGGGCTTTTACATAACATCTTTGCCATTCTATACTGCTTCTCGCTCAAATATATTTTAGGCAATACATCAACCCCATATTCTGCGCAGGGGTTTCTATGACTACTTACACGGTAGAATCGCTTAAAAACTATTTAGCTCTACTCAGAAGCTCTTCAACGGCTTCTCTAAATCTTTTAACACCTTCTACTATTTCTTCTCTACTGGCCGAGAAGCTGAACCTTACATAGCCTTCTCCAGCTTTATCCGGGAAAACACTACCCGGAAGAACTATTAACTGGTAATTATCTATTAAGTACTCAACGAATTCTTCGATACCCATCCCCACAGTATTTAAGAACCTCTTAATTCTCGGGAATAAGTAGAAGGCTCCTCTACTCTTCCAGACCTCTACCCCATATAGATCCTGAAGACCTTCATACATTAGATCCCTCATTTCTCTGTACCTTCTGACAAGTTTTTCAACCCATTTCCGGATCCCATGATCCCTCAAAGCCCTAGCACCAGCTTTTTGTACAAAACTCGTTGGACACCCCCATATATTAACAGCCAATTTCCGCAACACCTGTGAGGCTCTTCTATCTACTACTAAGTAGCCTAAACGCCAACCTGTCATTGAAAACGTTTTAGAGAACCCATTCACATAGAGCAACCAATCTCTCCAATCAGGATATGATAAGAGAGATCTGAAAGCACCATCATAGACGAAATTATCATATATTTCATCTGCTAATATTAGCAACTTGTTCTCTCTAGCTATGTCAACGATCGCGTCAATCTCCTTTCCCGTAAGTACTGTGCCCGTTGGATTGTGTGGATTATTTATAACTATCATCTTTGTACGCTTTGTGATCTTTTCTACAAGGGCTTCAATATCTAATCTAAAGCCATTGGTGTTTTCAAACCTTAGAGAAACAAATACAGGCTTAGCTCTGAATACCTTAGCTATCTCAGAATACGCTGGATATGCTGGTTCTATGATGAGTACTTCATCGCCTTCTCTCACATATGCCGCTATAGCTAAAAATAGAGCTGCCTTAGCTCCTGGACCAACTATAACCTCTTCCCATGAGACGTCCGAGCCATATCTTTCGTTTAAGTATTCCGCGATGGCTTCTCTAAGCTCTGGTATACCTGGAGTCTCAGTATATGAAGTAAACTTTTCCAGGATAAGCGAATGTACTGCCACTTTAATTATGCCATCAGGAGTAGGTGTATCAGGTTGTCCTATGCTGAGATTTATGACTTTATACCCTTTTTCAGCCAGTTTCCTACATCTCGCAATGTATACGAAGCCTCCCTCACCAAGCATGTCTTCAACGAACTCCTTGTAACTTAGCGTTTGAGGTTTCATGCGAATCACTCGATCAGCTGAATATCACTATAGGCGATAAATTAATAGATATTCGCATTTATTAAAGTTTAACGAAATACGCAGAGGAGAACCCCTGTTGAGGTACCTTGTCAGAGATCTCAGCGGTAAAGACCTAGTAACGACCATGGAGTGGAGTGTTGAAGAAATAGAGATAGCGCTTAACCTGGCTAAAGAGCTAAAGCACACTGCACAATATTATGGCATTGAGTATTTACCGAGAATCCTTGAAAGAAAAGTGTTCTGGATGCTATTCTTCGCGCCTTCAACAAGAACACGTGCAGCATTCGAAGCAGCTATGCACTATCTTGGAGGCCATGCAGCTTACATCGAAGCAAAAACCACTAGGCTAGCGCTTAAACCTGGCGAAGTAGGCGAAGCGGTAAAAGACGCAGCTGCCATGTATGATAGATATGGGCATGGAATAGGTGTCAGAATACTTGATAAAGCAATAGACTACGTATACGGTAGAGGCAACGCCGTAGTTAGAGAGATAGTGCGGGCTGCCAGTGTACCAGTAATAAACATGGCTGATGACATGTTCCACCCAACTCAGGGACTAGCCGATCTCTACACGTTTAGAGAGAAATTCGGTAAAGTAGAGGGAAAGAAATACGTTATAATGTGGGCGTATAGCCCAGAGATAAGAGGATGGTGCAGTGTCCAGGAGGATCTAATATTGTTTACAAGATTCGGAGTAGACGTAGTAATAGCAAGACCGCCAGGCTTCGACCTAGACCCTAAACTAGTTAGTAAGGCAAAGAAGTACGCAGAAGACAGCGGTGGTTCACTAGTAGTTACTAGCAAGCTAAGAGAAGCTCTTAATGGAGCACATGCTGTTTTCCCGCGTAACTGGGCTTCACCTAAACTAGTAGAGCTCGGGTATAGTAGGTTTAAAGACGAGGAGCTAAAGCTATACGAAAGATATAAAGAGTGGAAAGTTACTCGGGAACTCATAGACCTGATGGATAAACACGGCGTACTAATGCATGTTTTACCGATCATGCGTGGATACGAGGCTGATGATGACGTGATAGATGATCCAAAAAGATCTATCATCTACGATCAGGCAGAAAACGGTCTCTGGACAAAAGCTGCAGTATTAGCATTAACTCTATATGGAGTAAAATAGGAGAGATACTATTCAAGGTATTCTTTTAAGTCGACTTCTCTACCTCGTTTAACAAATCTTATTCTTAGGTCCGGTTTAACCGGGATTCCAAGCCTATGTAGCAAAGTAAGAGTAGTGTATCCATCGAACTCTTTTACAACACCGTTTCTCAGCAAGTAGTAAAACACTAGTACGGCATGCTTGTATTTGTCAGGATATAGAAGTTTTGCTTTTTCCATAAGTTCTCTAGCCTTCTCATCAGAAAGTTTACTCCATACTAAGCTCTCCGGATCCACTATTTCAGGCTTTTCCTCTGCTGATTTCTTAAGGCTTTCACTCATGATTTTCCTAAGGAGCTTGAGTTTTAAGTGATCTGGTAATTCATCACTCATCGTGGATCACCGCTCTATACGTGTACCATGTAAGTTTTCTGTTTCTATATTATTATCTATTATCTAATATCTAATACTCTATACATGGAGCTATTTAGATTAACTACCATGTGTTCAACTAGTATTGGTTTTCCCTCAAGACTACGCTTTATAACATAAAAAGCTATGGTAGACACTACTATATCAGCTATTGATCCGGGATTATATCCTTTGCTCCTAAGTTCGCTGTCAAACGATTGAGCGAATTTAATCCACTCTATACCAGAGCTTAACACAGCTCTAAGCACTTCAGATGAGCGCTTTCTAGTCCATAGTGCTGCCTCTTCTCCATGCTTTCTAGCTATCAAGGAGTCAACGTATTTGCTCATTAAGTAAAGCTGAGTCTCAACTATACCTCTGTTTAGATCACCATGAACAGAGAGCCTATTCTCCATAAATGATAGAGCATCTAGACTAATAGGATAAAGGTTTACTAGCTCATAATGAACTATTTCCTTCAACGAGCTGTATCGTATGATGTCTACGAGGCGATAGCCTTTTTCCCTAAGCTCGGATACGTATCTCCTAGACCAGACATTGACATGTCCACCAGTATCGTCTGAAGCCTTAATGTGCGACGGAGTAACCATTCTAATCGCTCGGTAAAAATATATAGAGTCTTCAATGGTTGATGAACTGAGTACTTCCTCTACGTTCTCTATAAATGCTTTAAGGGACTCCCTATCTTGTCTAAGGGAATACCCTATAGATACGCTTAAAGGGGCTAAAAGAGTCAGAGATCCTAAACAAGCATTTCCCCCTCCACTACTAATTACTCTACGAAGGACATAGTAAATCAAGTCACCAAATACCACTTTACCCCAGCCACGTAAACCCCGACGTACTCCTCTGTAAAAACCCTCTATTCCGAAAACTCCGCAGAGCATAAAAGAATTGTACGAGAGATCTGGTAGATCGGCATATCTATGAACATTCCCGGGTTTTGGGTAAGCACTAGCCTCTAGAATTATTGAAAGACCTAATAGGTAGGGGTATAGAGCCTTGATCTGCAAGCCAATCAACTCTTATCTCTTTAAGTACATTAAATAGTAGATCAAGTATATTTAGAGAACGAAGCATCTCGAGAGCCTTATCGTCGTAGTATAGTGAAGCCTCATACCTAAGTCTGGCGGGCAATTCTGATCTCCACAGCATATAACTTAGTAGAAATCTATTTCTAATCATCAATACCAGCTACATGTATGGAAACAAAAATACTACAACGAAGGAAATTA
>Ga0180301_10002584_pt1 | contig 14249 bp, 12 predicted proteins | sample GuaBasSediGuay16_FD_121797 | JGI IMG/M metagenome (GOLD analysis project Ga0180301, IMG submission 121797) | Subseafloor sediment microbial communities from Guaymas Basin, Gulf of California, Mexico - Guay16, Core 4569-2, 12-15 cm | ecosystem: Environmental > Aquatic > Marine > Hydrothermal...
CGTTAAGCCTGAAGCTGTTGCTGGACGTGTTGTAGTCGGTGTCATTGGCGGTTATGGTCACGTTGGCGAATCCGAACCAGTTCGTGGCCGGGGTGAACGTTGCTATGTAATTGCCCTCCCTTCCGCTGAAGGAGATGGACATGCACGTTATCTGCCTGCACTCATATGACAGCGTGTAGTTGAAACTCATGTTGTCCCCGTCAGGGTCTGTGAAATGGTTGGAGAGGTTCAGCGTGGTGCTCGTGTCCTCCGGCCAGCTCAGGTCGCTGATGTTCTCGAACAGCACAGGCGCCCTGTTGACGTTCACGGTATAGACCTTCCATTCCTGCCTGTCAGCAGCAGCCAGCCTGTCCTGTACCAGAAGGGTAAAGTTGAAGCTGGCATTCACGTTGCCATCGAAAGGCACCCAGTATGTGTAGTTGGCCGTGGTGCCGTTGGTTGTTCCGTTTTTCCACCAGTAGTAGTCCAGGTTGTCGGATGGGTCGGGGTCATGTGATGTGTGGTAGAATTGGATGGTCTGGTTCTCGTATACGGTGAAATTGGTCGTAGCATTGGTAGCACTCGTCGACATGTTGCCCGGTATAACCCATTTCCACCAGTCTATGATCGGCTCGGTGTTTATGTCAGTAACCTCGAACGTGAACCTTGCGGACGTGCTCTCGCTTCCGTCGTCCGTCACTGTTATGAGTATGCTGTGATTGCCAACATCGTTGTTGCTGGGGGTGAAATTGGCGAGCGATCCCGCTGACGGGTCGGTCGCGTTTATGGGCTTGGCAGAGGTGTCTATGTCGAAGAATGTGGTGTTGCTGGAGAATGCCAGAGTGGAAGAATCGGGGTCGGTCGCGTTTATCCAGCACGTGAACTCAGTGGCTTCTTCCGCTATCCTGGTCGAGTTGCATAGGTACGTGAACATGGGCGGGTCGTTGACAGCCAATATGCTGACGTTAACTATCTGCCAGTCCTTCTCTCCCCCGGAATCGACAACGGATATGTTCATGCTGTAGTTTCCAATGTTCGCCTGCAGCGGCGTGAACCATACAGTCCCGCCGGTCGTCATGTTGAAGAAGTCCATCATGGACTGGTTTACATTGCTGGCATTGCTCGCGTTGAACGTGAATGTGTCATTGAAAACGCTGGACGGTATGCTCTTGTCCTGGTCTGATACATAGCTGTACATCTCCAGGTGGAAAGCAGAATCCTCGTACATGGTCCAGTTGTTGAACTGCAGGGTTGGCGGGTCGTTGACGTTCAGGACCTGGAAGGTTATGTTGGTATGGTTGTTGGCCCCGTGCATGTCAGTGAGCGTCACGAGCACGCTATGGTTCCCCACGACAGAATCATCAGCAGTGAAGTTTATGATTCCGGTAGTGAGGTTTATGTCGAACAACGTCGTGTTGTCGGTGAAGAATATATTGTCGCCGTTGATGTCGGTCACGTTGTCGCTCAGGTCGTAGTAGTATTCGTTTCCATCATAGACCGTGGTGTTCACCATGAAAAGATTGACGAAATGCGGCGGCCTGTTGTCGTATATGGTCAGGTTCAGCACGGTATGGTTCACCTGGCCTGTCCCGTCGGTCGCTGTTATGAGCACCATATGCTCCCCTGCATCAGACGCATCGGAGATGAAGGATATCTTGCCGTCGGTCCTGTTCAGGGCGGTCATGTTGAACAGGCCTGTGTTGTTGTTGGTGAAGTTTATGTGCTCGCTTCCATTCCAGTACATGTCATCATCCCAGCCCGTAACGGTGAAGTTGAAGGCGATGTATGCCCATGTGGTGAGGCTCGTGGCATTCCCTATGTTGTTGAACATGGGCCTGTCAGGGACGTTTATGGCCTCGAACGGTATCCTGGCGCTGGCTCCCACGCCCGAGTCGTCTTCGACCGTGACCAGTATGCTGTGGTTCCCTATCATGGTATCGTTGCCCGTGAAGCTGACCCGGGACGAGGCGTTCGGGCTCACTGGCGGGCTTATGCCCTTGCCCGTGGAATCGAGCTGGAACCACGATGTGTTGGTATAGAATATCAGGGATGATGAGTCAATGTCCGTCGCGTTCAGCCAGCATTCAAAGAGCTCGTTCTCTGTCACGTTGCGGCTGCTGTTGCACACGTATGTGAACTCAGGGGGGTCGTTGACGTTTATTATCTCAAGCCACATGGTCGTCCAGTTGAAACCTCCCCTGCTGTCATTGACGGTTATGTTTATCGAGTAGTTGTACCCTGCTATGCTGTTGTTGGCGGTGAAGTTGATTATGCCCGTGCTTTCGTTGATGTTCAGGAAGGTGTAGTTCGCGGTGAAGTTGAAAGGCACGTCGTTCTCCTCGTCGGTGGCGTTTATGTCGCATATGTACTCGACGTTCTCATAGGCGGACTCCCCCCTGCAGACCAGTATTATGGGCACGTCGTTGACCGGGTATATATTGTATGTCTGGTCCACTATGTCAGACTTGTCCGAGGAGTCGGTGCATATGAGCCTCATGACATAGTTCGTCGCGCCGTCTGCTTCTGTATCGGTGTCGCATGCCGACAGGCTCACGACGCCCGTATCGGAGTTTATATAGAAGCACTGAAAATAGGTGTCAGAGTCCCTGGAATAGTCCAGCTCGTCGTTGGCGTCAGCATCAGTACAGTTGGCGCTGAAGTCGTAGTTGCCGCAGGAATCCTCGTAGCATGCCACCGGGTCGAGCGGCTTGGGGCTTATGACAGGATAGCTGTTGGTTATGGTGTAGTTGTCGGATGCATTGAGCCACTCGTTGCTGTATGTGGCATTGGACCTGCAGGAGACGTTGAAGTCAAAGGTCCCCTTCCAGTTGAAGGTCTTGTTGTACCAATACAGGCCAGTGGTGCTGTCGAAGCTCATGTTATAGGGCCCCAGCCACGAGCCGGTTATGTTGAATGTGATATTGCAGAACACCACGTCAGGCTCCGGCCTCATGGGCGCTCCATCGGTTATATTGGTGAAGTTGGCATAGAACGTGACGTTCTGGCCGCTCTTCCTGACCAAGGAACCGCCCTTTTCCTCTGTCACATCCCATATAGTGAGCTGGGTATGGGTTCCTGCCGATGAGGTCAGCATCCCTGTCAGAGGCCCCCATGAGAGGGCGACGACAGACAAAACCGCAACCAAGAGAACAGCAGCGGAGAAGTAGCCCGACCCCCCGAGCATCCCCTTCTTTTTATAATGCATGGTTAATATATTATATAGAAAGGTTAAAATATCATTTTTCGGGGGGCATGGTAATGGTTGAGAAACTTGATCCTAAGGTAGTCGAAGACTATGGAAGGACCCTGCAGGCAATGAGGGATGAGACTGCAAAGGTGGTCGTGGGCCAGAGGGGCATAATAGACAGCATGATAGTGGGTCTGATGGCAAATGGCCACATACTTGTCGAGGGCATACCCGGACTTGCCAAGACGCTCATAATAAGGGCGCTTGCCGCGGTGTCGGGCTGCGCGTTCAACAGGATACAGTTCACTGTGGACCTGCTGCCCACCGACGTAACCGGCATAACTGCTTATAACAAGGACAAGGGCTTCTACGTCGTGAAAGGACCCATATTCGCCAACTTCGTGCTGGCGGACGAGATAAACAGGGCTCCGCCCAAGGTGCAGTCCGCGCTCCTGGAGGCCATGGCCGAGCACCAGGTAACCATAGGGAAGAAGACATTCCAGCTTCCCGACCCCTTTTTCGTGATGGCGACGCAGAACCCCATAGAGAGTTCGGGCACGTACAACCTTCCCGAGGCGCAGATGGACAGGTTCCTGTTCAAGCTCTACATAGACTATCCCACCACGGACGAGGAGCAGACAATCCTCAACAGGAACATAAACCTGAAGAGGTTCGAGGACTTCGGCCTGCAGGCCCTCACCAATCCTGAGAGCCTGAAGAGGATGCAGGAGGACACCAAGAAGATATTCATAAGCGACAAGATAGAGAAGTACATCGTGCGCCTCACGGATGCCAGCAGGCACCCGGAAAAGTACGGCATAGAGATGGGCATGTACATACAGTACGGTTCCAGCCCGAGGAATTCCATCAATCTCTTCATAGCTTCAAAGGCCAGGGCCATGATGGAGGGCAAGACCTTCGTGACCCCGCAGCACGTGAAGAAGGTGGCGCACGACATAATGAGGCACAGGATAATACTGAACTACGAGGGCATGGCCGAATCCATAAAGACAGACACAATAATAACAGAGCTGCTGTCCAAGGTCCCTGTCCCCGTATAGCAGGTGCTTTTTGGTATGTACAAGATGAACGTCAATGTTCTGGAGCTAGTGAAAAAGCTGGAGATAGGCCTGCAGATACTCGCAGAGAACAAGATAATGAGCACGTACAGGCGGGTCTTCAGGGGCAAGGGCTTGGAGTTTGAGGAGTACAGGGCATACGGTCCGGGTGACGATGCCGAGATGATAGACTGAAGGCATCCATAAGGTCCAACCAGACGTTGGTCAAGCAGTTCAGGGAGGAGAGGGAGCTGGACATATACTTCCTCGTGGATGCCAGTTCCAGCATGGTATTCGGCTCCACAGACAAGCTGAAGAACGAGTACGCTGCAGAGTTTGTGGCTTCGCTTGCCCACTTTATCTTGAGGGTTGGTGACAACGTCGGGCTCGTAATGTTCAACGACAATGTCGTGCACAACCTGCCAGCCGCGAACGGGAGCAACCAGTTCTACATGCTCCTCAGGGGGCTGGTTGACCCAAGCCTGTATGGGGGCGGCTACAACCTGGAGGAGGCCATACGGTTCATTATAAGGTCTGTGCAGAAGAAGGGCCTGCTGATAATAGTCTCGGACTTCATCGGGCTCAGGGCGGGGTGGGAGAAGATACTGAGGCTTGCAACAGGCAAGTTTGACGTGATAGGCGTCATGGTCAGGGACCCCAGGGACAGGGAGCTCCCGAGGGGGGTGGGCCAGGTTATGATATCAGACCCGTACACCGGGAAGACCATGCTCGTGAACCCTGACGAAGTGGGCCCGGCGTACGAGAACTATGTGAAGCGGTACGAAGCCATGGTTGAGGCCGGTTTCGCAGCATCCAAGGCCGACCTGATAAAGCTCGCTACCGACAAGTCATTCATCAAGCCTGTCATCAATTACTTCAGAAGGAGGGAGTTGATATTCTCGAGCTGACGTTCTCCAAGCCCGAATACCTGTGGTTCATGCTGATAGTGGTAGCTCTCATAGCGCTCCACGTGCTGAGCTCGAAGTACGTGAAGAGGAGGGCGATGAGGTTCGCCAACTACGAGGCCATGGAGAAGTTCACCGGGGACCGCATACTCTCAGGCAACTACATGACCCTCGCGCTTAGGGTGATAACGCTGCTGCTCGTGGTCCTTGCCATGTCCGGCATGACAGTATGGTACATGGGGCATTCCAGCGATTCTGACTATGTGCTGGCCATAGACGCGTCAGGCTCCATGATGGCAGAGGACTTCCAGCCCAATCGCCTGTCAGCAGCCAAGACCGCTGCCAAAACGTTCCTGGACACTGTGCCGGAGGACACGAGGATAGGGATAGTGTCCTTTGCCGGCATAAGCTTCATAAAGCAGGAGATGACCAATGACATGGAAAAGCTGAAGAAGGGGGTTGATAGGATAGACATAGAGACGGTGGGCGGCACGGCAGTGGGCGATGCCATAGTGGCATCCGTCAACCTTCTGGCGAATAGCGGGAAGCCAAAGGTCGTAATATTGCTGACAGACGGGCAGAACAACGTCGGGATAACGCTTGAGGAGGCTGTGGATTACGCCTCTGAGGAGGGCGTTGTGGTGGACACCATAGGGATAGGGACCGAGCAGGGAGGCCAGGTGGGTGAAGGATTCGTATCAAAGCTTGACTCGAGTGGTCTGAGATATGTAGCCAACCGCACAGGCGGCATGTTCTACAGTGTCAGCAATGTCGAAGAGCTGGCAGGTGTGTACGAGGGGATAGCCACTTCAGAGGAGAGGCTGATATCGTACAACGCGAGCACGCTGCTGCTGCTGGCTGCCATAGCGGTCTTCTTCATAGAATGGATGCTCACCAACACGCGCTGGAGCCTTCTTCCATGATTCACTGCTCGAACTTCTCTATCTCCACGAATCCCTCGCCCGTGAGGGTCTTCTTCACTGTCCCAGTGAGTGTGCCCTTGCCCTTATACTTGCCGCTGGTCTTGCTGACAGCGACTATGTTGCTGGTCTCGTCCGTGAACATGTACCAGAAGTCGCCTGTCTCCATTATCTGGTTCACGAACTTCACCTCGCCGTTCATGGTTACCCGCTTGCCTATGAAGTCGTCGAGGTTTCTCACGACACCGTCCACGCTCACTATCTCAAGCCCTTTCTTCCGGTCAGGCCTGGCATGCTGCGCCGGCTTCTGTGCTGCCTGAGGCTGGGGTTGAGCGGATCGCTGCGGTTCCGGCTTCTCCCTCTTTATCCTGGACTTTATCCTGTTGATTATAGCCTTCACATCAGGCATCCTGGGCTTGGACATCCCGGGCTTCTCCTTCTTCTCAGGATAGCCTGACACGCTCTGTATTATATACGCGGCCTCCCTGAGGGCAGAGTCGGCGTTCTCCTTCTTGACCTTCTCGCCGCCGTAATGCATCTCGTTCAGTTTCTTGAAGAACATCGTCCCCATCGTCTTGGTTTTGGTGTCCTTCGTGTGCTTCTCGAACTCGCCCCTGAGCTCATCTATGGTGAACTGGTACTTCATGCCGAGCAGCTCGGAGAAGAACTTCCTGAGCACCTCGGACAGGTCGGTTATTATCTTTTCAGGCGCGTTGCCCGATGCCTTTATCTCCCCTATCTTCTCTATGGCCGCCTTGCCAAGGAGCTGCTCCTTCGTAAGGTTGCTCTTGTCGCGCTTGGCCGTTGCGCCTATAGCCCTGACCCTGCCAAGACGCTCCTTTATGTTCTTCCTCTGTAGCCAAAGTATGGCTGCGACCGTCGCTATCAGGGCGAGTATTATTATGTAGAGCAATATCACCACCGGCTGCACTGGCGGGCATTTGTCGACGACCTTCCACCCCTCGGGTATCTCGCACGGTCCGGGGAAGGCCCTGCACTCACCAGTCTCTATATTTATTGCCCTCGTGACTACTTGAATGCATTTCTCAGGGCATGGAGGGCATGGCCCGCCGCAGTCAACCGCATCCTCCCCCTGGTTCCGTATGCCGTCGTCGCAGGTCGGGCATGGGTCGCACGGCCCGCCGCAATCCACCATTATCTCACACTTGCCGTCATGGCAGTTCTTTATGCCGTCAAAGCAGCTGGGATATGGGGTATAGATGCATGTCCTGTTCTCGTCAGGCTTGAAGAACTCCGTGCCGCAGTAGCTGAGGTCGATGCATGTCCTGGTCTGTATGCCGTTTTGCGAGCATACCGACCACTCTGTGCATCTCCAGTTCTCGAAACAAAGCACGGTCGGCGGGCTGGCGCCGCCTCCGCCCCCTCCGCCGCCATCGTCCGGCGGCGGTTTGGGCTTGGCAAGGACTGTCAGCACCCATGTATGGGTGTCATTAAGCAGCCCGTCAGTGGCTATGGCCTTCACCGTGTGTATGCCCTTGTAAGGGGCGGTATTTATGGTGACATTGTCATACATCTCGTTAGAGAGCGTCACGTTGTCTACCATCCAGCTGAAGGACGGGGAGGTCCCGTCCGGGTCAGTGGCGTTCACCTTGAACCAGGCGATCTCTCCCCAGTAATACCATATGCTCGTGGTTTTGTTGCCGGTCTCCTTGGCGCGCGTTGACTCGGCCTCGTTCGGGTACCAGTAGGTTATGTTCGGCGGGTGGTTGGTATGGACTACCGTGAAGGAAACCACTTCGGATACCCAGTGGAAGCCGTCAGTCACGGATATGTTTATGGTGTAGTTGCCCACATGGGTTGAGTTGGGGGTGAAGCTTATCTCGCCTGTGCTGGAGTTTATGTCGAATATGGTGGAGTTGTCGTGGAATGTGAGGGTGTCATTCTCCTCATCAGTCGCGTTGACCAGAAGGTAGTAGGGTTCGTCTTCTATCGCCGTCTGGGCGCCTATGTGCTCCAGTATCGGCGCGTCGTTGACAGGGTATATGTCGAAATGCACGACCTGCCAGTCCACATATTCCAGGTCGAACACGTAGATCAGTATGGAATAGTTGCCGACCTCGTCGAACAGCGGGATGAACGATATCAGGCCTGTCTCGGGGTCTATCTCGAACAGCGTGCTGTTGTCGCCGAACGTCAGCTTGTCCCCGTACGGCGTGAAAAGGTCCGGGTCAGTGGCGTTCACATCATACTGGAATATCTGGTCCTCGTACAGGGTCTGGTTGGGGATGAAGAATAGTATCGGGGCATCATTGACGTTTATCACAGTGAAATTTATGGTTTCAGAGTCGCCGGAGCCGCATGTGCTCTCGTTGGACCATATAAGGACCCAGTGCTCGCCCACCATGTCGTTCGTTGCGGTGAAGTTTATTACCCCCGTGGTCCTGTTGATATTGAAGAACGTGGCATTGTCGTAATAGTAGACTGTCTCTGTGTCATGGTCGGCAATGTCGTTGACCGTGTAGTCGAAGCGCTGGTTCTGTGTGACGTTCTTGTCTCCTATGGCCAGCTGGGGCGTCCTTGAGACGCATATGCCAACATTCCCCTTCTCTGACACCCTGGCAGTCTCAGGTCCCATGCCGCCCGTTATATGGGCAATCTTCTCAAGGGCCGCCATGGTGCCCACAGTGGATATTAGCATCGCGCACACAAGAAGCAGCGCAAGAAGGTTGTTGCTAATTCTGTCCATATATATTATTTATGTGTGGCATTGTTTTATATCCCTTGAAACCGGGGTTGGCAGGCTCAGGCTCTCCTGAATATGAGCCTCAGCATGCCAGTATACCGGGTTATGTACTCCACATCAGTCGGGGCATACGCCACGAGCTCTATGTGCTTGGGCTCGTCAGGCGAAACAAAGAAGTTGTTCTCTGATATTGTGACCACGCTCGATATGTTGCCTACAGCGAACGCTGTGACCATGCTATTCGCCTCTGCCTCGACCTTTATCTTCCTCTTGGAGAGGCTTCCCTTGGGAACGCTGCCGAAGTGTATGGCATCTGTATCAGTGTTGAACGCGCCTATGTTCTCGACAGAGAAGCTCATCGGTATCTCCACCACCGCCGTTATGTTGTAGTCCCATATCATTATGGACCCTATCACACCTATGGACGCGGATACCACAAGGGTCGCTATGATCAATATTATGCTCTTAGTCTTCATCGTCTTCCTCCTTCCTTCTCGTGTGTATCGCCTGGTATGCCACCAGCGCTATGAGTGCTATTATGACTACATGCGTCATGGATAGCTGGAAAGCGTTGAGTATCTTGAATTCCGTGGTCGCTGTGCTGTTGGTGTCTCTGTACTCAAGCAGCAGCCTGGCCACGTAATCCCCGGGCTCCTTGCCTGTGGTGTCCCAGTACAGGTCCTTCATGTGATATTCCTTCCACTTGCCTATCCTTATCGTCGGCCCCTGGGCGGTGTCAACGAGCGTGCCGTCCGGCTTCTCTATGTATACGGTGGGGTAGACCTCAGGTATCTCTGAGTTCCACGTGGACTGCAGCAAGGCATCGAACCTGGCAGTTGTTCCCTGTATGGTATCATTGACGTCGAACCTCTTGATATCTATGTTAAGCTCTCCCACCGTAAAAGTGCACATTGTACTGGTGACGTTGCCGTCATAATTTATGGTTGCCACGGCCCGATAGAAGCCGGCGTCCTGGCCGGTTGTGTCCCATCTGGAGCTGAAATGGGCCGTCTCCTTGGGCCGCAGGTACACGCTGCCCTCGTCCAGGCCTTTCTTGTCGAGCAGCTTGTCCATGGGAGAGAACACCTCGACATGCCCGTTCACGTCAACGAGGTCGATGCTGCCCCTGTTGAACACGTCTATGTCGAATACCGTATCCTCGCCCACTGGCGGGTCGTTGCACCGCATCTTGAGCTCAAGATACTTGGAAGGGTAAGGGACCCGCATGGATATCACGCTCTGGACACCCACTGTAGCGAATATGGCATCAATGCCCTCGGGCGGCTTCTCAGCGAACCCTATCTTCATGGTGTACTTGCCCGGGTCGAGGCTCTCAGGCATGTCAAGGGTAGCCCATATGCCTATGGCAGTCCTTGCCGGCAGATAATACGTCCTGTTGGGCAGTATTATATAGTCCTGGAGGTCCCCTGTGGTTATCGGCCTGACCACCATGTCCTTCTCGAGGTCGCCTATCATGACGAACGAGAAGTTCCTGTGAAGCCCGGGCTCGAAGTATATCTCCCTGTAGGCCGGCGTTATGCCTATGGCTGAGACAGTTGGCACGAACGCCAAAGCAAGCAAAAGGCACAAAACAAACCCCTTAAGCACAGCAAACCCCCGCTTTATTATTCTGTCCAAAGCTTATAAAAAGGAGGCCATGCATGGCCATCACAGGTGGCAGAACGCGTCCGCGCACGCGGGCACGCCAACGAACTCTATCCACGTTATCTTGTCACCAGTAGGCTCGTTCGGCGGTACGGTTGCATTTATCTCTATCTCGAGCTCATTGTTACCGCTCTGGAAGCTCATGTTCCATATGGCCAAGGTGGCTGACGTCGGGACGTTGGTAAACGAGGTCGTCGATGCCGGCGACCCTCCGTCGGCGTCGCATGTGGATGAGTTGTCGCCGCATTTGTACTGGAATTTTTCAGTCGGCAGGGATACCTGCTCGAAGAGCGTCTGGTTAGCGTAAAGCGTGACGTTAAGGTTGGTGGAGCCGTCGTTTCTGAGCGCGAACGGCCTCGGATGGTTGTCCTCTGTATCATTCATGAACTCAAGACCGGATGAAGGGGGGTTAAGGAAGAATACGACTTCCTGCCGCGTTAGCACGAGGGCTACTGTCTGGTTTACACTGACATTGACCATGCCCCAGACCTGGCCTGTTATCCCCTCTCCGGGAGAGAACACGTACTGGTCCAGTATGTCCATCGTGGTCATGGTCCCTGCAACAGAGACTACTATGGCGGCCACGACCAATACTGCAACCAAACTGTTTGATATCTCCATCAAATTACCCTGAGTTGTTTTCTGAGCCCGCTGTCACGGCGCCCGCAAGCTCGCTGGCAGGCTGGCCGGTGTCATTCACGTACACGCTCACCTTCCCGTATTCCTGGGCGGGCTTGAAGTTGGCGGAGCCTGCGGCCGGTATCTCCATTCCGCCGAAGTTCTTTATCGTCGTATCCATGACTATCCATGTGCCGACAGCGGAAACTATTATCACGGCGATTGCGAGCACGGCTACGATGCTTTTAGAAACTTCCCCCATTTTCCCACAGTATATTATTAAACGAGAAAAATATATAAACGTTTAGCTGGTCTCTTTTTCAGGGATTTACGGAAACAGGTCGCTGTATGCTTGTTATCACAGAACTGCCATAAACGACCTCTGTCCTGAGAACGTAATCCCCGGCGGGCAGGCGCGTCCTTATCCCGAGGTCCGAGATGTCCACGGTGTAGTTATGGGTCCCGGTGTATCCCTCACCATAATATTTTATTGATGGCAGTTTGCCGTCCCTTCTCTCGGAGGGCTCCCCCGACAGGTTTATGAACTCTTCGATGGGCATGGACTTGCTGCTGTCGTTCAGTGTCACTATGATAACAGAGCCTGCCGGTATCACTTTATCCGGGGACGTGGATATGCGTATCTTCGCGGTGACCTCACCCACGCCTGTCGGCGCTGTCACCATGCCTGTTATACCCGGCCCTGCCAGGAAGAACGCCGCAGCTATCAGAGTTATCGCCGGCAATATGAACGGGAAGTGCCTTTCGTGCATGCTTTCACCTTATTGGAGAAGCGCTATAAATCATTAGCGCTGCTCGCTCCTCCTCCTGAAGTAGAAGAACCACCCGGCGTTTATGCCTATCAGGGCGACCACTAGCAGCATTATCATGTTGCTCGTGCCCCCTGCACCTGTGGTCTCGACCGTCACAGCACCGGCGCCAAGGCCCATTATGTCCACGCGTATGTCGCTTACCTCGACATGCGTCTTCAGGTCCTTCTCCGTGGTCCTGCCGGAGTAATGCAGTATGAACCTGGCGTCATAGTCTCCGACCTTGACCCCCTCGGTGTCCCAGTAAGCATATATCTCCTTCCTCTCCAGTGCACCGACATCAGTCGAAGCCGTCTTCACATCAGCCACCGACTGGCCGTTGTCGTCCTCGATTATGAGGTTGCCGTATACGCCCGTTATCTTGTCGTTCCACTTGTTCTCTATGTTTATGTTGAACTTGGCAACGCCGCCCAGCCTGAAGTCCTTGACATCTATGCTGAGCACGTCTATGTACAGGTTGCCCACTGCGAAGTTCTTCTCTGCCGTGGTCACCTTGCCGTCATACCGGAGTGTCACCACGGCGTGGTACACGCCGGGATTGGTCTGGCCCGTCCATGTCAGCTTGAACTCCTTCATGCTCTTGGCCCCTATGCCGCTTTCGCCGCTCTCCAGCGTGGCTATCTTCTCGTTGGTCGGGCCCAGTATGTCCAGGGTGGCCTTTGCATTGGATATGTCTTCTGTACCAAGGTTCCTGGCCTTGACGAAGAAGTTGACCGGCTCGCCTGCCTGGGCTTCTGAGACAGCAAGGTCCAAGGTGGCATATTTGCCCGGATACGGGACCCTCACCAAGAGCTGGGTGACCACAGCAGTGGTCGCGCCTACGAAGGCGCCACCGCCTTCCTTCTCTTTCGGCAGTTCCATGGCCACTATGTCAACCTGGTGCGTTCCGGGCTTCTCGACGCTTTGGGGAAGCCTCACGCTATACTTGCTGCCCTTGGAGTCATCATCTGACGAGAATGTCATTATAGTGTCATACAAGGCCACCCAGTCACTGTATGGCCCTTCTTTCACATACACAACAACATCCATGTCCTTGTGCTCGTTGTTTATTATGGTAAAAGGCACTTCCTTCTCAAGCCCGGGCTTGAAGTCTATTGTAGTGCCGCCCGGTGTTATGCCTATGGCCAGCGCGCTGCCCGACGCCACGGATAGCGATATTGCCATGGCTGCCAGTATCACCAGCATCCTGCACATATCATGCCTGCCTTGCAGTGACATTCTCATCATTCCCTATGCCTACAGTCTGGTTAATGCCCACAACCATACCAGTGAGCCCGCCAGTGGTTTCCCTCTCGAGGCTTATGGGTGTGTTCCCGGTATTCTTCAGCCACCCGTCCCCGCGCGACACCGAGACCTCTGAAACCACGGTCACCATGCCAGTGGGGCTGCTCAGGCCGTCGGGGGAGACGACCTTCCAGTAGTATGTCCCGAAATCCAGCGGTGATTCGGGTGTGTATGCCGTCCCTTCCACTTCCTTCGTGACAGGGGAACCAAACTCCGGGTCTTCATCCAGCATGAACGTGACAGCGCCCTGAAGCCCTCCCCAGGAGAACACAGGCTTCCTGTCAGTCGTTTCATCGCCCATGGGGGCCCTGATAGGTATGTAGAAGAGGTTCATGAGCATGGCTATGACCACTATGTTCGCCACTATCGCTATCCACATCCATGAGCTAAACTTCCTTGACATACCAACCAGTCATTGTTATGGTAGACGACCTCTCGCCAGACGGCTCGCCCGCGGGGACCTCAACCGAGATATCCACCTCCACGCTGTCAGTGGCATTGGACCAGTTGAAGTAGTCCAGGAACTTGGTCCCGTTCTCCGGTACCTGCGCCCAGTCATACGTCGAATTGGTCCAGTTGACGTTGAGATAATTGGGAGAGCCGGTCTCATTGTCCGCCTTGAACATGTAGTAGTCAGAGGGGTACTGTATAAGCGTCCACAGCATGGAAGCCGACATGTTGACGTCGTTCATGCAGTTGCCGTCGTTCTGCAGTATGAACGGGGTGGGGTCGTCGTCCGTGGTGTCGTCGGCGTCGCCCTGGTTCATGGAGCCGAAGTCCAGCTCCTCCTGGTTCAGGCTGAGCATCACGACCGAGAACAGGGTTATGTTCCATACCTCGCTGCTGGAGCTGTTCAGCTCCCCGTCGTTTGCCTTCACTGACCAGTTGTAGTAGTAGTTGTCCCTTTGGAAGTACTTCAGCTTGCCCTGCAGCGTGTAGTTGGAATCGGCTATGCCTGATATTATACGGTTGTCGTCGCTGCAGCTCCCCGCTATCGGCGTGGTGTTGAAGCATGTTATGTTGAGTATGTAGGTAAGCGGGTCGTTGTCCGGGTCAGTGGCGTTTGTCCAGTTGAACTTGGGGTGCCTGACGTATATGGGAC
>Ga0180301_10002585_pt1 | contig 14249 bp, 9 predicted proteins | sample GuaBasSediGuay16_FD_121797 | JGI IMG/M metagenome (GOLD analysis project Ga0180301, IMG submission 121797) | Subseafloor sediment microbial communities from Guaymas Basin, Gulf of California, Mexico - Guay16, Core 4569-2, 12-15 cm | ecosystem: Environmental > Aquatic > Marine > Hydrothermal...
TTGAAGTCAATAACCCTGCCTTCACCATCAGAGAGCATCCCCTTATCAAAGACCTGGTAAAAAAGGTTCAACACCTCCAGATGGGCCTTTTCCACCTCATCCAGAAGCACCACAGAATAGGGCCTCTGGCGAACCGCCTCTGTAAGCACTCCACCTTCGCCATAGCCTACATATCCGGGTGGGGAGCCAATCAGGCGGCTTACGGTGTGGCGTTCCTGGAACTCACTCATGGTTATGGTGACCATGTATCTCTCGCCACCAAAAAGCAGATCCGCTACTGCCAATCCGGTCTCGGTCTTGCCAACACCGCTCGGACCTACCAAGAGGAAGACGCCCAAAGGCTGGGCTGGGTCCTTGAGGCCTGACTTACCAGCCCTTATGACCTGTGCTATAGTTTCTATGGCCTCATCTTGGCCCTTTATTCGTTCCTTGAGATTGGCTTCCAGGTTAATGATATTGCTGGCTTCGTCCCTCATCACCTTGCCAAGGGGAATACCTGTCCAGTCAGATACTACCTTGGCAACCACGTCAGGATCCACTTCTATGCGGACAAGAGGGCTGTCTCCTTGGATCGACTCCAATTGCTGTTTGATGCCTTCGATCTGTTTCTTGAGTTCTTTTCTTGAAGAGGCCTCCTCTTCAGAGCCCTTTTCGTAAAGGGATTTTCGAAGCTCAATCAACTGCTGAGCCAGTTCCTTTTCCTTGAGCCAGCGATCCTTGAGCTCTTCCAGTTCTTTATTCAGTTGCTCCAGTTGGGTGTTTATTTCTGTCATCCGTTCCTGATCTATTTCAAGCCCATGGAGCTGGTCCCTTTCCAAGGCCCTTTTTTCCCTTTCAAGGGCCTGTACAGTCCTTTCTTTGTCCTCAATCACATCAGGTTTGGCCGTAAGCAGGATCTTGACGCGCGCGGCGCTGGTATCCAACAAGTCCACTGCCTTGTCAGGGAGTTGTCGACCTGATATGTAGCGACTGGATAGCTCGGACGCCGCCTCTATTGCATCATCACGCACCACCACGCCATGGGCCTCTTCGTACTTTTCCTTGAGGCCTCGCAGGATAAGGGTGGCGGTCTCCACAGAGGGCTCATCGAGCTTTACAAGCTGAAACCGGCGTGCAAGGGCCGCGTCTTTTTCAAAGTATTTCTTGTATTCGGACCAAGTGGTGGCGGCCACGGTTCGAAGTTCTCCGCGAGCAAGCGCCGGTTTTAAGAGGTTCGCTGCGTCGCTGCCCCCGGCCGATCCTCCTGCCCCAATCAGGGTATGGGCCTCATCAATGAAAAGGATGATTGGTTTGGGTGATGCCTTGATCTCGTTTATAACCGACTTGAGGCGATTTTCGAACTCACCTTTAACACCGGCACCCGCCTGCAAAAGGCCCATATCCAGGCCCAGGATAGACACATCACGAAGCAGCTCTGGTACATCCCCTTCCACTACCCGTAGCGCAAGGCCTTCTACTACTGCTGTCTTGCCCACGCCTGCTTCACCAACCACGATGGGATTGTTCTTCCTGCGGCGGGCAAGGATATCCACCATCTGGCGTATTTCCCGATCCCGGCCGAAAACAGGGTCTATTTCACCAGCCCGGGCCTTTTCAGTAAAATCTACGCAGAACCGCGCCAACGCTGTACCCTCGCCTGCAGGGGCCTCTTCTCTTACAGCAGCACGCTCTTCAGCCGTAGGTTCCTCAATGGAATTTTTGACTATGGCCCCAAACTGGGCAAGCAGGGCCTCACGGCTGATTGATGAAAACAGATCCACATAAGCGCCCATGGCAAACTGAGTGGGTTTGTTTAAGAAGGCTGCAAGCAAGGCACCAGAGCGAATCCTGTTTTCACCCAGATCCACTGAGCTGGTAAGCCATGCCTCCTGGAACAGCTCCATCAACAGAGGCGAGAAAACTGGTTTTGCCGCATTGCCAGTGCGAAATTCCTCAATGGTCTGATCAATGGCCTTTTTCACCCTTCCGGAGTCCAGGTCAAATTGACGAAAAATCAGAGGGAGATCTGACTGCGGCTCTTCTAGAAGCTTGCTTAGCAGATGTTCAATGGTTACTTCATAATGGGTACGGGAAACACACAACCCTGCAGCGCCCTCCAGACATCTCGTACAATAGGTATTTAATCGGTTGAGCAAGGCCTTAATGTCTACACTGACCATTTTTATCTCCTCTCACTATAGGTTCAAAGGTTTTTCGTTCAATGGCCTCCGGTTGGGAGTCCTCATTCTAAGTTTGGTGTTCAAAGATTTTGCGTTTTGTTTATTGCGATATTCACCATCCGAGATCACACAAAATCGTAAGAATCTGGATCTCGAACAATACCTCAATTAGTAGCCCCCTTGGGGGCAAAGACCACTCTTGCCTCCTGCTCAAACTGACCGGTGAATATCCAGCTATTCCATCCGAGTCTGGCGCTTTCTGGGTCTCCTAAGCGAATAGATGTTATTTGGCCTGGGGCTAGGATGAGTTCCATGTCATATTGCAAAGAACCTGACACGTAGAAATCGGTCAAAAATACCAGAAGACCATGTTTTGCTTGGTCTGGCAACAATGCCTGGAACTGGGCTTTGGAGAGGGGCCCGATCTGCAACCGAAATTTTCCTGACCGGTCCAAGATCTCCTTTCCGATAAAGGTATCAATACCCAGGGTACTACCTGAAACGCCGAGACAACATCTTTGATCTTCAGGGATGCTAGCCATTCTGGGGATACATGGCAATACCTCTACGGGCATGCCTTCAAGGGCGTCTCGGAGCATAGTCTTTAAAGCAAGGGCTGAATGGGGGTGTTGGGTCACCAGACCAAGGTATCGGAGCAGGCGATGGTTTTCTGGAATTTGCCCTCTGAGTTTATGATCTCCCAATCCCAAAAGACAGAACAGCCTTTCAATATGCGTTAGATCTTGCTCTTCCACTACCTTGAGATAGAGTCGGTACTTGGTCCAGCATGCGTAAAGCAGGTGATAGAGATGCTGATTTAGAATATCCAGGAAATCCCGTGTAACAGTTTCGTCCTCTGCCGCCTCATCCAGCAGGTCCTCAGTATAAAAGGTGGGCAGTGGGGAGGAAGAGCCATAAAGCCCAAGAAACGTGGCTGTAACCAGGTAAGCTTCATTATCTCTGGATAAGGGTTCAATTGCGGCCACATCAGCCGCTGGAAAGCCCAAAGATAGTTCGGGCCGTACCTTGATCTGGTCTTCGGGCACGGCCCTGTGCTGTGCCCGATTGCCCTCACTAGATCCTAGTAAGGTCAACAGCCGCAGGATCTGGAAGAATGAAAAGGAATACGGCTGCCCCAGAAGCTCTTTTTTCAGAGCAACAGACGGTCGCCGAGCTTCGCCGGCCATTGGTATGTGTCTCCTTTTATGGTTTCCTCTATGGTCAAGCGCGTATAGGAATTAATGGCAGCATAGCTGCCCAGAAAGTAGTCAAGCACTGATCCAAAGAGAAACAGGTCCCCCTCACTTGCAAAGTGGTCATGACGCATCTTTATGGTTATTTCTTGTCCCCTCATCATGACCCCATTGACAATCCTATCAGTTGCCCGAGCCGTAACTTCCTCGATAGAAGAAATTCGTTTTTGATTGGCAAGCACCATAGGACGATCCCGACTTTCCGAAAAAACGTACAGTTGGAGCAGAGAACGAAGATTTTGTGCATTTGCCAGGGACAAATAGTTCAAAGACAAATGCCCAAGCAACTGCCACAGCAGATTTGAACCAAGGGGCGGCAGTATATTGGTGGTTAAGGGGCGGATGTTGGCAAAGGTTACAAACTCCGGGGAACTGCTTGTTGGCTCGGAGATGTCACCGAGCTGCAAACTTTCGGGTAATGCACCATTGGTGCAAAGCAGGGATATGGAAAGGGTTTCAAGGGAAGGGGATGCGCCCTGAGGGGGATAGGCTACGGACAGGTACACATCCATGCCCCTTTTCACCGGTGTCTTTTTTCGTTTGATATGATAGACAGGGCTGTCATCCTTTTCCGTGGCGAAAAGATCAAAAGGTCGGTATACCCTTTCCTCTGCGGTCCCTTGTACATATCCTACTACCCTTTCCACAGAATATACCTGATAATGGGCCGCATTCGGGGCAGCTGGGTTAACAAGATAATCCGTTTTTTTGTGGTCGAGTCTTATGGGATCAGCGTCGTGAGGGAAGATATTCACAACAGGTGTGGCAAAAAGCTCAAAGCTGTCTTTTCTCACGCGGGGGGCAGGGAAAGGCAGCCCTTCTATCTCAAAAAACAGCTCGAACTTGTCTCCCTCGCCCCTGTCCCTCCACTTGTCCCAACCCTTTATTTCCAGGAACAAGAATTTTTCTGGGAGAATAAAGTACTCCTGAAAAACGCGATACCCCGGGAAGGAATTTGATGGATAAGGAAGAAGTCCTTGGTTTTCGGAAAACCCCACTGGTATGATAACCTCAGGCCCATGGACAGCCGGTGTCCCTCCTTCCAACGGAGTGACCTGAATGGTCTTTACGTGTCTCCGGAGCAGCATATACAGATTGGAGGCATTGGCATAGTCACCTGACAAATATAGTCTGAGAGTGTTAGGTTCCCAGTCTGAAAGCTTTATGCCTTTAAGCTGAAAGAGTATGACAACGCCGGAAGCCTTCCCCGGTCGCTCTTCGAATCTGGCATCAAGCAGCTCTAGAGGATGTATTTCAACAGGGTAAGTTGTTTTGAATTGACATGAGGTCCCTTCTATGGGAACCGAAGCCAGATAAGTCCCGGCCGGCACAGTGAGGGGCTGTTTGAGTGTGGGTTTGGGATGAAATGCCACGATGGTAGTACATGGAATAGGGCGCAGATAATGGGGCCATATAAGTTGCATAAGCTCATGGACAAGTTCTGGAAACTCATCGTCCAGCTTCTCACGCAACAGGGCCGTGAGAAATGCCACACCTTCCAGGAGCCTCTCTACATCAGGGTCAGCTGTAGGACCACTGAGCATGGGCGCAAGGGCGGGGTGCTCCTTGCTGAAGGATACGGCCAGATCTTTAAGATGCCCTAGTTCATCTTGGAAATATCGATTAAACATCAAATTCTCTTCCTGTTTTCTCTATCTTTGGTGAGATGGAAACCACCTTTAGGGACCGTTCACGTATCGGCCCCATGTCGTCCCACTCTGGGATTTAGTCTAATTCCTGGCCCTCCACAAGAGGGGGCATCAACAAGCCGAGGCATCTTGAAAAGGAGAGGTTTTTAGAAATCCTCGACCAAGTGGAGAAAAACCGCTACTAACGCTACAACAAAGGGAATATTGCAAAAGGGTAATAGAGTCAGTTGTTCAACTGCGAAGTTTGATCTTTCCTTCTGTATCTACCTCACTTTCAAACATGACTGGAAGGGTTTCTTCATCCGTGATGATCTTTGCTATAATCTGAAACCGGAGCGTGAGGAGATCCTCCTCTTGGGGGAGGAAATTGACCCGAACCGCCTTCAGACGCGGTTCATACCTCTGGATCGTATTACGGATAGCCCTTTCAATTCTTCGGACAGAATTGGGGTAGTCGTTGGCAAATTCTGTAAAGTCAGGAATTCCAAAGTCCTCTGCAATAGGCACCGTGCCATGTCTTGTATTTAAGATCTTTTGCAGATGGTTCAGCACCGAGTCGATCAGGCGTTTCGGGTCTTCTTTTGCCCTTCGTTCAGGATGTTTTTTCCATGAACGTATCCGCTCTAGAAGCCTTTCCTCCCTCATAGGAAATCAACTCTTATTTTGGGGCCTTCCATTCGTCTTCGGCTTCTATGCCGTCAGGCTCCCACCGCCATACGATCTTTGAATATGTGAAAGAGACCTCTTCCATATGCTTATAAGGTTCATTGGCAGGAAGAAAGGTCTCAGGCATGTAGGGCTTTATGTCCACGATTATGGCGTCTTGCAGCTGAGTGGTATAATAGTGTTCCTCTTGGCCTGTTGGGTCTATACGATACCACTTGATGGTAACGTTGCTCAACTGCTCGCCCGTGCAAAGGGCCTGGTAAAGCTTGGGTGAGGCCTTGTCGAATTCCTTGACTATAGTCAAGGGTTCGTGGACCCGCTTACCTGTAGGAAGGCCGGAATGGGTGTCGCGTGGCATGTGGATCTTGTGGTTCATGGCATAAACAAGAATGGTCCCTTCTCTACCTGAGATGTCGCAAGATCCCTCAATCTTGCCTTGGTTTTTTCCTTCAACCTCCATGTGTAATGGCATTGGCATGGCTCGTTCCTCCTTTCTAAATTTAGCGGTTTATTCCTTATCCAGCTTACCCACAAGTGACAATGTAAAAAATGCACCCATGTATTTGAAGTGAGGCCTTACCTTAAGGCCTACGCGATACCATCCAGGTTCCCCTTCCACGTCTTCCACTGTGACCTGGGCCTGACGCAACGGCCTGCGGCTGCGAACACCGGGTTGCGGGTTGTCCATGTCTGCCACATATTGCCTGATCCAGTTGTTAAGCTCCCTTTCCAGGTCCACACGTTCCTTCCAGGTTCCAATATTCTCCCTTTGGATAACCTTGAGGTAATGGGCCAGGCGGTTGATGATGAACATATAAGGTAGCTGCAGACCCAGCTTATAGTTGAGCTCCGCCTCTTTGCCTTCCTTGCTGATGCCAAAGAATTTAGGCTTCTGACATGAATTGGCAGAGAAGAAGGCTGCATTGTCACTGCCCTTTCGCATGGTCAGCGCAATAAATCCCTCTTCTGCAAGCTCGAATTCCCTTCGCTCGGAAATGAGCACCTCTGTCGGTATCTTGGTTTGAATTGCACCCATTGCCTCGTACTGGTGAAGGGGCAAATCCTCCACTGCTCCGCCACCCATGGGGCCTATGATGTTAGCGCACCATCGGTACTTGGCAAAGCTGTCCGTCAGGCGGCTGGCAAAGGCGAAGGCCGTGTTCCCCCACAAATAATGCTCGTGGTTTGAAGAGACATCTTCCTGATAATTGAAAGCCTTTACAGGCTGAGTGTCTGGGCCATAAGGCAGGCGCAGTAAGAATCTTGGAAGAGTGAGACCCACATACCGAGCATCCTCCGATTCCCTGAAGGATTGCCATTTTGCGTACTGTGGACTTTCGAAGATAGACTTCAGGTCCTTCAAATTCGGCAATCCATTAAAATTCTCCAGCCCAAAGAATTGGGGCCCTGCCGCAGCAATAAAGGGCGCATGCGCCATGGCCGCTACGCTGGCCACATACTGAAGCAATTTTATATCTTGTGGCCCGGGACCAAATTCATAGTTGCCTATCATTGCAGCATACGGCTGGCCTCCAAATTGGCCGTATTCTGCTGTATACACGGTTTTGTAAAGTCCTGATTTGACCACTTCAGGTGAGTCTTCAAAGTCTTCGAGCAAGTCTTCTTTGCTTACATTGATAACTTCGATCCTGATATTTTCCCTGAAGTCGGTACGGTCTACCAAGAACTTCAGAGAACGCCAGGCAGATTCCAGCTTTTGAAACTCAGGATGGTGCAGGATAGCATCCAGTTGGAGGCTCATCTTCTTGTCAATCTCAGCGATCATTTCATCGACGACCGCCTTGGACACCTTTGGAACCTCACGCCCGGGCTCGAGAAGTTGCGCTATTAAGGCCTCAACTCCCCTTTTTGCCAGGGAGTATGCCTCATCGCTGGGTTTTAGCTTTGTGGCCTGAACAATCTCTTCCAGCAGAGACCCTTCTTCCAGGGTCTTTTCCTCCGTTGCCACGGATCTTTCTTGTTCCTCAGCCATCATATCCCCCCTTTCTTACTTTTCGAGCCCTAGCTCTTTTAGAAGCCGCTCCCTGGCTGCTTCGTCTTTAACTAATTCCTGAATCTTTTTGCGAAAAGCAGGAATGTTGCTCAAAGGGCCCTTGAGTGCCGTAAGCGCCTCACGCAATTCAAGTAACTTGTTCAGCTCAGGAACCTTTCTCGCAATTTCCTCAGGATTGAAATCTTTGATTGACTCAAAATTGAGTTCAACACTCGTTTCATCGTCAGGCTCCCCTGATATCTTGTTGGGCACTGTGATATTGAGCCCAATGCCTTGGGCCTTTAATACCTCATTGAAGTTCTCTTTGTCGATGTTGATTGGTTCTCTTTCCTCTAAGGGCCGAGCATCAGATTTGCCGGTGAAATCCCCCATGACGAGCAGCTTCAGGGGGAGTTCCACCTCCTCCTGTGCATCACCAGTTGCAGGGCGATACACGATGTTCACTCTCTCTCTTGGAGCCACGGATGCTTCTTTTGCCATAATTTCCTCCTTTTCTTGTCGTTAAGGGGTATGTATTATGTTACAAAAATGTGTAACTCGTGTCATCATTACTTTTTCCTGAGGCGAACTGCCTCAGTGGCATCCAACCGGGCGATTCGGTCAAGGGCCATAACCGCCTTTTTCTTTGTATCAGGATCAGCCGAGGTGTTGAAGGCCGTCCATGCCAATTTCAGGGCCTCGAGGGCCAGTTCCGGCTCCCACTGTTCCAGGTGATAGGTATCGATTTGATGCAAGATTTGATCCAGATGGGGAAGGGCCAGGAAGGCCTTTTTCCCATTCAAGAGGATCTGGCACAGCCCCAGTTGCCACAAAAGCCTTTCCCGCCCGGAGAAGCTCATGCGCATCCGCTCTTGAATGAGGGAGATGGCTTCCACCAATTTTCTTTTCTTTGCTAAGGCCTTGGCCTTTTTCATCTCTTCGGCCATTAGATCCTTGACCTGTTGGTCTTGGGCAGCTCCAGGGGCAGGGCCTTCTTCTGTCACAGTGCCACCCCTTCCCAAGGCGATTTCTTTTAACCAACTTTTGGTATCCTCAGAGGCAAAGGGAGTTCCGTCTGAAAATTCAAGGTCTTCTATCCCCGGGAATCGATAAACAAAGTATGCGGTTTCTCTGCATAGGGCCTCTTGTGCCTTTTCATATTTTTCGCCCATATAGGCCAAGGACTGACTCGCATAATAATGTAAGTCCATCCAATAGATGAATTCTCCAATACGGGCTTCTGCCGCCTGTACCAGAGCCTCCCAGTTTTGCTCTTCAAGGAGCTTGGTCAGTATATTTGTGATCTGGGCCGGCGGTGGTGGAATCCGTGTCTTTCCGTCAGTTGCTGGAGGAAGCCCCTCCACCAGCGACCAAATGGCAATTCGCCTCAAGCGATAGGCCTCGGGTTGTGAAAGGTCCTGTTCCCCAAGGAAATTGGCTGCTTGTCGGATCTTCTGGGCAGCGAATTTCAATAGCTTTTTGGCATCCTCTATGGAGGCGAGTTCCTCGGCCACAAGGGCTGCCTTAGCAGGTGGCCTTTTTGCTTCACCAGGTTCAGAAGGCTCTGTTGCCTGGGGTTTGGCTCGGTGTTGTTCAAGGAATCTGACTATGGAGGCAAAGGATGGGGCCTCATCCAGGTTTTCCCTCAGGAAGGCCTCAATCCTTCCCACGTGGTTTTTCAGTTCATCAACTTTTGGAGCTTCAATGGTCTTGCCTTCAAAAAGGGAAAGGGCTTCTTCTGTCCTCTCTACCAGCCAATCTATGGCAGCACGTCTTCCCCTCATTCGTTTTTTGGGAGGGAACAAATTCTCCCAAAAGGTCTCCAGCATATCGGCATAGACCTTGAGCCCAAGGGTGAGTCCTTCCAGTTGTTGGACATGGAAAAGCCCGGTCGTAAGATAACTGGCCACAAGAAGATCTTTCGACTTTTTTTCCAGGATAATAGAGGAAAGACTGACTACCTTTTTCCAGTCAGGGCCACCTTGGGCCGTGACCGAGGAGAGCTTGTCAATTTCAGCCTGAAGCTCTTCAAATTCAGGTTCATAGCGCACGTCTGAACCGGTTGGTGTCTTTTCCTCAATGGGTGCGCTGCCCAGTTCAGGTAAGTCCATGCCTTACTCCTTAATCTTGCTTGAGGCCCATAGTTCCACGAAGTCCCTTGGGCCGAGGGCCCGGGCAAACACGGCCAAAAATACCTGCTCCCCCTCTCCTCCCATAAATACTGCATTTGGCGCTGTGTTGGTGTAGTTCCTCATCAATATGTGCCATAGGCATATGAGGGAAGAAATACTTTCTCCCCTTTGTTGGTCTAAGGGAACAATAATCTCTGATTGTAAGGATAGGGCCTCTGCATTCTGCTTTATGTGTGGAAACATGTCATTTTTGGGGCTGTCAGAGGCAAGCATTTCAGCTTGCCTCTGACAGCTTTCCCATTCAGGCTTAGGAGGTCTCATTAGGGCCAATTCCTCTTTAAACTGGGTCGTATCAGCGTACCGACGTGACGAGGCCTTTTCCATCTGCATCCATGTTCCCTCACATGCCCATGGGAGCAAATGCCACTGTTTCTGCCAGTCGCTCAGTGTTCCTGCCCCTATCATCATAAGGGGGTAGGGCCTACCAATGGCATCACAACTGTCTTTCAAGAGGCCAACAATTATAATTTCGTCCTTTGGTGTCTTGGCCCAAAACCGCCAGGAATAGACCGTGTTGCGTTTTTTGACCTCCGGGCCCAGCCCTTCATACCCTGCTTCTATCCACCTGAAAAAGGCCTGTGATACCACATCTTCCTCACCAATGGTCACATAGTCCCGAGCGCATGGGTGTTTGCCATACACCGACCATTTCCATGATTTGTGGCTTTTGCCTAATCCCAGCATTGTGTAATCTTGTTGGGCACCCGCTTTGGGCTTCTGGCTAACAACCGTAATATGGGGCGATGCCCCTTGAACTGATAATTTACCCTGATAAAACGGATCCCTAGCCGTTTCAATGCGGCTTCATCTTCAGGGAAGTCACTTGGCTTGAACACCTTTTGGCCGGAGCGAAAATCCATGAGGAATTTGGCGAATGCATTATAATCCGTGTATTTTTTGACCAATTTCAAATTGGCTACGTCAATCTGAAGCACCACATCGCCACAGGATGCAGGTGACCACGTAATGGTCTTTCGTACAGGGTACTGGAAGTTGTCTATCCTCTTGGTCTTATCAGAACACTGGATCTTAAGATGAGTGGCATGGGGCTTGATAGAGGCCTCGGGGTTCGTATCCACAGGCAATGCGGTTATGCGGACGGTGTAGGTTTGTCTTACAGGGCGGCTGGCCGCAGCCCCTTTTGTGAGGAATCTCAAAAAGGCCGGTTCAAAGGGTATGGTGCCGCCCAAGGCACGGACAGCGTAATACCCTTTTTTGAGGCTTCTACTGAGAAATGGGCCTGCATCTATCTTGGCGAAAGATGTTGCAAGCCCTCCCTTGCCCAAGAGCAGTTGATTCAAAGTCTTTTGATCCTGCACATCCTGAATCTCCACAAGCACCTTTTTCTCCCATAGGCTTTGGAGGTGACAGCCTGCTTCCACGCGGGCATATTTCCACATGAACCGAAAAGGCCCGGCAAAAACGGTCCAGAAGGGCTTCTCTCCCTTGGTCTGCTCTCCCATATAAGTCTTGAGATCAAGGATGGCCTTATGGGCAGCTACAAAGGGGGAAGAGCTTTCTGCAGGATCTTCCTTAAATACCTGGGTCACCTTTTCAAATGCGGTCTTTCTAGATACGGTGATTGGCACCAGATTTGATAGAGCCTTTTTAAAACTCAAGTAGGCCTTGGCAGCAGCCATTTGTTCTCCAACACTTTTTCCCTTGCCTGATCGGGTGAATGCCCTTTCAACCCTGGTGATGAGCTTCCTTCCCTTTTTGGTAACCTTTGCAAGGGAGCTTTTTTCCTTCAGGCTTTCCACCCTCTTTGCTTCGGTCTTTACCTCTTGGAGTTTATATACCAACGTTACCCAAGGCGGGGTAATTTCCAGGTTGGCAAACCCCTCAAGCTCCGATGGTAGTCGTGCAAGCAAGCTGGCAAACGGCCCTTTGCCTCTGGCAACCTTTGCAGCCATTCGTTGCCATTCCTCTTTACCCTTCAGTGCCTGGGAGCCGTTTGGGAAGTGGAGGCAAAAGACCTTCCATTTTTCCAGATATTCCTTGTTATACCATGACTCGAAACTCATCTTTTGTTTGGCAATAAGGGGAGGGCCAGGATCAGGTAGGGCCGTTTCCATTTCTTTAAGGAAACTCTGGATAAACTGTTTGCCCGCATGAGTAAATGCCGGTTGGATAGCCTGGGTTTTGCTTAACTCTCCACTACCCTTCCAATAATCTTTGACATTGACCGGGGACAGTGATTCCTGACTGTTAACCCAGGGAATGAGCCATTTTAAATTAGCCCCTTCCAACTTCACAAGATGGCCCAGCCATTTTTGGAAGGTGCTTAATTCAGTGTTTAACGCAGCGGAATCTTGTGACCAAACTAGGTAATAAAGGTACAGACCCGCCAACTTTTTCTCAATTTCCGGAAGGATCTTTTTATCGGGTGACTGTATCAGGGCCTCATATGGCGGCTCTGGCATAGCCATAAGGGCTTCTATGCCTTGACCTTTCATCCTCGCTTTTAAAAGGTTCACCCTGCGTACCAGAAGTGCCATATGCATACCCATGACATCGGGTGGCGTTTGCGCACTGAAATCAGCCAGCCTTTCCACCAGCATTTTATCCAGGGGATCCAAGAAGGCCTTTTTAAACCGGACTGAGAATTTTTTCTTTAACTCCCTTTCCACAGATTGGCTTTCCGTAAGCCCAAAGCGGGGGAGCCACCAATCTTTGTTTTGGGCCTCCATGGCCAATATGGCCTCTCTGAAGCGATCGAGGGTCACCACATCTGAGACAACCTCCCCTTTAAGCACCGGGGATTTGGAGAACTCCTGGGAGGCCTGTCTGATGATGTTGAGGTTTTTCACAAAAGAGAAACTGAGCAATCCACATATTGCGATCACGAAAGTTACCCAGGCCACAAGCCCCAGGTTGCGCGTCAAGCGACTCCATTCAATGGCCCTTTGGGTGGGGGCAAAAAGGCCCCGGTCTCGGGGAAGTACCTTTGCAAAAAGGTCATGAAGAAACAGGCCCTTATTTGTGCCTGGTAGGATCTGTTTTTCCTCAATCAGGCCGAGGGCATTGAGGAAATGGGAATAGGGTGTGCCTTCCTGTTTACCGCTGCTGAAATATAGACCCCGGAGCAGCGGCGTCTCCTGATAGGGATTTTCCTGAAAAGCCCCCTGCACAAAGGCCTTAAGGCCGCCCTGTACGTTTTCAAATTCTTCAGGGAAAAGCAAAAGCCCTGGGTCTATCGGCCTTTCGCTTTTTTCCAATAAAAGCAGCCTCATATCCCTTAAGTTTTCGGCGATGGTATCCATGGCCTGGCCCAAAAACGAAATGGCGTCTTTTGAAAAGTCCCGGTTGACCAGGCCCATTGCCTGTGAAAGGGCACTTTCGGGGAGGTGTTCGCAAAACTGGGTCATGCCCTGGATCAAATCGCATTTGGTCACAAGTATGTAGACCGGAAACTTTGTGCCAAGGGCCAGCATGAGTTCATCTACGCGGCGCCTGATGGATTTACCATCTTCTTCCAGGGTAGCGGGGTCGGCCTGAAGGAGTTTATCGGCTGAGATGGTCACGATAAGGCCATTCAAGGGCTCTTTCTTGCGGTACTTTCTCAGAAGGTTCAGGAATTTTTTCCACTCCTCCTTATCCCTTCCCTCATCCACAGGAATGGCATAACGCCCTGCCGTATCCAGAATGATGGCCTGTTCAAAAAACCACCAGTCGCAGTTTTTCGTACCTGATATGCCCGAGGTTTGGGCCATGGTGGCAAAGGGCGAAGATAATTTAGCGGCCTTAATAGCAGTGGTCTTTCCAGATCCGCTCTCGCCGATGACCATATACCAGGGTAATACATAAAGGGGGTTGCCATACTTCCTGAGGTGGGACCGCCTCAGCGTTTCTATGGCCTCTTTCCATTGTCGTTGAAGGGCCTTTGAATGCTCCCGCTCTTTTTCATCTAGGCCCTTCAGGCGCGCATTATCTTGGGCAATTATTTGATCAACAAACATTTGCTCTTTGCGCCTGAGCCATATCTTCCGGAGAAAGAGAAAGAGAAAAAAGAGACTGACAATTCCCAGGAGGATAAAGCCCCCGGTCCACCAAGGCCAGTTCATGGAAGTTACAAGGAGGAAGACAAGCAGAAAGACCAGGAATATGATCCCTAATACCAAAATAATCTTTGCGATTTTACCCAATAGCTGTTTCATTTACGGCACCGTTGTTAAGAAGCTTTCTCCTACGCTGTTCAAGATAAAGTGAAACACCCAAAATAACACGCCAAACAACACCACCGGCCCGGCGCCAGCCAAGATGGTCACTAAAGAGAACCTCTTGGCCTTTATTTTGACCCTTGATGCGGCAGCCTCAGAAGGGTATGCGCCGGGAAA
>Ga0180301_10002586_pt1 | contig 14246 bp, 13 predicted proteins | sample GuaBasSediGuay16_FD_121797 | JGI IMG/M metagenome (GOLD analysis project Ga0180301, IMG submission 121797) | Subseafloor sediment microbial communities from Guaymas Basin, Gulf of California, Mexico - Guay16, Core 4569-2, 12-15 cm | ecosystem: Environmental > Aquatic > Marine > Hydrothermal...
TCTTCAATTTCCGTTTTATGCAGGTATAATGGGCATTCTAAGATACTCTTATGTTGTTGCTGGAGGACCAAACCTAGCAACAGTTATAGCTAAAGCTTTAGCTGCAGGAGCAAGCCCATTAACATGGCCTGTTATATGTTGGGCTTTGGCTGGACTTATAAACCTCTTTGTACCTTCTGGTGGAGGTGAATTGGCAACCATTGGAGAAGTAATTACAAGAACTTCTGCTATGCTTAATGTTCCTTTAGGTAAATCTATTATAGCGTATGCAGCAGGTGATGCTTGGACAAACCTATTCCAACCATTCTGGGCTATAGCTCTTCTAGGTATAACTGGAACTAGAGCAAGGGATATTTTCGGATACTGTATCGGTTGCCTTATATTTGCTTCTATACCTTTTGCTCTTGGTTTAACATTTGTTCCCTACTAAACAAAACCTATTTTTTATTTTTAGCAAACTTTTTTATTATTAAGCTTGAGCGCTATTTCTGCAAAGAAGAATTGAAACATCAAGCTAAAATATCAAGGTAAACTTAGCTTAATATAGAGACTAAAGGGGGCTATTTTTTGGGTAAATTGTTGTGGAAACCTTCTGAAGAGTGTATAAAAGAGGCTAATATAACAAGGTTTATTGAATTTGTGAACAAGAAGCATGATTTTAACATAGAATCTTATTGGCAGTTGTATGATTGGTCTGTTGAAAAAATACCCGATTTTTGGGCTACTGTATGGGAGTTTTTAAAAATTAAAGTTTCACATGAATATGAGAAGGTTGTTGATGATTTAAACAAGTTTCCAGGTGCAAGATGGTTTATTGGTGCAAAGCTAAATTTTGCTGAAAATCTTTTAAGATTTAAAAATAGCCGTCCTGCTATAATAGCAAGGTCTGAAATTGGGCTAAGAAAAGTTTTAACTTTTGCTGAGCTTTATGAGCAGGTTGCATGTTTAGCTAATGCTCTACTTGAAGCTGGAGTTTCACGGGGTGATCGTGTTGCAGCTTACATGCCCAATATTCCTGAAACCTATGTTGCTATGCTTGCTGCAACAAGCATTGGTGCAGTATGGTCATCTTGTGGAAGTGAACTTGGACCATCAGCTGTTGTGGATAGGTTTTCTCAGATAGAGCCTAAGGTTCTTTTTACTGTTGATGGGTATTGGTATAAGGGAAAAACCTTTAATCTTTTATCAAATGTTGAAGCTGTAGCTAGAATGCTTCCTTCCCTAAAAAAGGTTGTTGTAGTTTCTTATCTTCAAGAAAAACCTAATTTAAGTAGTATTCCAAATGCTATTTATTATGAAGATTTTCTCTCATCGGAGAAAAAAATCAGATTTGAACAGGTAGAAGCAAATCATCCACTTTATATAATGTTTACATCTGGAACAACAGGTAAACCTAAATGTATGGTTCAAAGTGTAGCTGGGGTTCTTGTAAACCAGTTAAAAGAGTTAATGTTACATGTTGATGTGAAAAATACTGATATACACATGTATATAACTAGTCCGAGCTGGATGATGTGGAATTGGATGGCTCCAAATCTAGCTTTAGGTGCAACAATAGTTGTTTATGATGGAAACCCTTTTTATCCAGACCCCTATGCTATGTGGAAATTGATTGATGAAGAGAAGATAACAATTTTTGGTTGTAGTGCAAGCTATATTAATGCTTTAAGAAGTGAAAACATTGAACCTAAAACATCTTGTAACCTTTCAACTTTAAGAGAAATAACTCAAACAGGTTCCCCGCTTTCAGCTGAAGGATTTGAATGGGTTTATGATGCAATTAAAAAAGACTTACACTTCAACTCAATTTCAGGTGGAACTGATATTAACGGCTGCTTTGCTGCAGGATGCCCAATACTTCCAGTTTATGCAGGACAAATTCAAGCACCAGCTTTGGCTATGAAGATTAAGGCTTACGATGAAAATGGAAACCCTGTTATTGATAAGCCAGGTGAACTTGTTTGTGAGGCTCCAGCACCAAGTATGCCATTATACTTTTGGAATGACCCTAATAATGAAAAATATTTAGATGCATACTTCAGATTTTACCCAAATAAAAATGTTTGGAGGCATGGAGATTTTGTTGAGTTTCATAGTGATACTGGTGGGATAACATTTTACGGGCGTTCTGATGCAACTTTGAAGCCTTCAGGTGTTCGTATAGGTACAGGTGAAATATACAATATTGTTGAAAAGTTGCCTGAAGTTGCTGATAGCTTAGCTGTTGGACAAGCTTGGAAAGGTGACCAACGTATAATTCTTTTTGTTAAGCTTAATCCAGGTTATGATTTAACACCAGAACTAAAGAAGAAGATTAGGGATGCTTTAAGAAGGGAAGCTTCACCTAGACATGTGCCTTCACTAATTATTAGGGTGCCAGATATACCCTACACATTTAACATGAAGAAAGTTGAGATTGCTGTTTCAAATATTATTCATGGTAGACCTGTTACTAATAGAGATGCAATCTTAAATCCTGAAGCATTAGACTACTTTGAAAAAATATTACCAGAGCTTCAAAGGGAAGCAGACTAAGCCTACTTTTTAATAATTAAGATGGTTTTAGAGTAAAACATTAAAGTTTAAAATCTCTTAAACTTTTTTGATATTTAATGGAGGCTTATTTTGCAACTAGAAATACTGGAAAATTCAGGGAAGTTGAAAGCTTAGCCTTAAAGTATGGTGTTAAAGTTAAGCATCTGAACTTTGAAGCTGTTGAAATTCAATCTGAAAATCTTGAACAGATAGCCTTAACTAGCCTTAAAAGTGTTTTAGATAAGTATCGTCTCCCTGTTTTTGTTGAGGATTCAGGTTTGTTTATTTCTTCTCTTAAAGGTTTTCCAGGTCCATACTCCTCTTATACTTATAAAACTATTGGTTTTGAGGGTATTTTGAGGCTTATGGTTAATGTTAAGAATAGAAAAGCTTACTTTTTATCGGTTATTGCTTTCGGTTCTCCAAATATTTCACCTAAAATTTTTAGGGGTAGGGTTGATGGTGTAATTGTTAGTAAGCCTCGTGGAGAGCATGGTTTCGGTTTTGACCCAATATTTAAGCCTAAAAATTCTAGGAAAACTTTTGCTGAGATGAGTGTTGAAGAGAAAAATAAGTTTTCTCATAGGTCAAAAGCTTCTAGAGCATTCTTTAAATGGTTTAAGAACATGTTTAATGTTTGATTTTGAATTTTCTTTGATTTCTATGTATATTTTCATGTATTTTTCAGTCGAAAAATTTTTATTTGTGGCTGTGTCTTCCTAGAGTGGAGGTGTTTTATTGAAAAGTTTAGAAGAACTACTTATTGACGAGAAAGAATATTTCGAGAACCTTGTTAAAAAGGCTACAAAGCTGTTTAGGATTGGTAGGGAAACAGGAGAACCAATCTACACAGTCAATCTATCAAAACTTACACTTTCAGAGCGTATAATAACAGTACTTTTAGCTAGATTTCTTGCTTACAAGCTTTCAAGTAAAATTTTAAACCCTATTAACTCTGAAGATTTAAGCCCTGAGGAAATTTCAGCTAAACTTGGTGTAGATAGAAAGCAGATTTCAGCACGTTTAACTGAACTTAAAAGAAAAGGTTACGTTGAGCTTACAAGTCGTGGAAGATATAAAATTTCACCTATAAATGTTGCTGTAGTACTAGATAACGTTCTTAAAAAATTTGAGGTATCTCCTACCTTAACTAGTGATTTAGAAAATGTGGAGGATGGATAATAGTGGTAGGTATGGTTGAAGCTTCAGGTTTAAGGTTTAGAGTTAAAATTGGAGATTTTGAGGTTGAACTTAGTGGAGACTATAGTTATGTTAAGGAGCAGTATGAAAATCTTCTTTCAAAGATTTTAGAGCAAGTTGAATTTTCAGGTTTAACTTTAGAAAGGCAGGGTAAAACTGGGAGAAGAAGTTATAAAAGAAGCGGTGAAACTTCTCAGGTTGTTGAAAGGTTAACTATTCTTAAGGATGAAGGCTTTTTTAATGAGCCTAAAAGGTTAAAGGAGATTAGGGATGAGATGGCTAGGAGAGGATGGTATCATAATCAAGATGTAATTCAGCAGGCTATACTAAAGCATTTTGATAAACATGGCATTAGAAGAATTGGTACTAGAGGAAGTTACCGCTATGTGAAAAGTTGACCTTATAAGGAAGTATCTACAACCATAATTCTGCTAGAGCTAGGTGGATTTTATGGCTAGAATTCACTCCCATAAAAGAGGTAAATCACATTCAACAAGACCAGTATTTAAAAGGGCTCCTTCATGGTGTGAGTATAGGGCTGATGAAGTTGAAGCTTTAGTTGTTAAACTTGCAAGAGAAGGTTACCCCCCAAGTATGATAGGCCAAATTCTTAGAGACCAGTATGGTATCCCGCTTGTTAAAGCTGTAACTGATAAAAGTGTTCTCCAAATTCTTAGGGAACACAACTTAGCTCCAAAAATCCCTGAAGACCTTTCAAACCTACTTAAAAAAGCTGAAAGAATGGTTAGGCATCTGGAGAAAAATAGAAGTGACCGTAGAAATATCCATAACCTTCAACTTTTAGAGTCTAAAATTCATAGGCTTTCAGAATACTATAAGAGGGAGGGGGTTCTTCCACCAGACTGGCGTTATGAACCTAAAGTAGGATCATTCCTTTAGTAAACTGTTTAATAAGAGGTTTAATTTACCTTATGGATAAAAGGTTTGAGGATTTCTTTAATAATTGTAAAATTGTTGCTGATGAGATTGTTAAACTTGTTGAGGCTGAAGAATTTATCCCAATTTTTGCTCATAGTGATGCTGATGGTGTTGCTGCAGGTTCAATAATTGGAAAGGCTATTTACAGGCTTGGAGGAAAATTTCTTTTAAGAATTATAGATAGAGTTGATGAGAATATTTTAAGGGAGATTAGGGAGATAGCTTCAAATGTTTATCTTTTTGCTGAAATTGGAAGCGGCTACCTTGATATTCTACAGGAGCATATACCTGGAAACTTAAAAATTATTGTTTTAGACCACCATAAACCTTTAAACTTAAATCCTAAAAACATCCTTCACTTAAACCCTATGCTTCATGGGATTGATGGTGCTTCTGAGGTTAGTGGTTCAAGTGTATGCTATTTTGTTGCAAAAAATATGGATAAAAATAATGTAGATCTTTCATGCTTAGCTATTGTTGGAGCTTTAGGAGACCTTCAAGATAAGGGTAAAGGTAGATGTCTTCAAAGCTTAAATAAGCTTGTTGTTGAAGATGCTGAAAAGGCTGGGCTTGTTAAGGTTGAAACAGACCTACTTTTTTATGGTAGAGAGACAAGACCTATCCATAAAGCTATAGCTACAACCATGAACCCATTTATACCTGGGCTTAGTGGTGAGGAGGATAGATGCTTAAGTTTTCTTGCAGGCTTAGGTATACCTGTTAAGGTTGATGATAGGTGGCGTTCACTTGTAGATTTAAGTAAGGAGGAGAAGGAGAAAATTTTCTCTCAGCTTACAGTTTATCTTGCATCTAAAGGTTTTACAGGGGACTTAATTTTTCAGCTTATAGGTTGTGTTTATAGTTTCACCCTAGAGGATAAATGGACTCCACTTAGAGATGCACGTGAATATGCTGCTCTTCTTAATGCATGTGTAAAAATGGGTAAACCTGGGCTTGCTGTAAGTTTGTGTCTTGGTTGTAGAGGAGAGTTTCTTGAGGAAGCTCAAAATCTTCTGAATGAATACCGTAAAACCATTGGAGGTTATATTAGCATTTTAATGGAGGAGAAAAAAAGATTGATTATTGAGGATGAAAATATCTACATAGTTAAATGCCACAATGTTGTTGATGAAAAAATGCTTAGCCCTATAGCCTCAATACTTTCAAGCTCCTTTGACTTTAAACCTGATAAACCAGTTATAGCATTAACAAAAACAAGAGATGGTAAAGTTAAGATTTCAGCCCGTACAAGCCAAATTCTTGTAGATAAAGGCTTAAATTTAGGTTTAATTATGCAAAAAGCTTCAGAAAAAGTTAAAGGTAAAGGTGGAGGTCACAGCATTGCTGCTGGTGCAACTATACCTGAAAAATGTGAAAAAGAGTTTATTAAATATGTTAACCTTATGGTTGGTGAAGAATTAAGAAAAGTTAAAAGCTAAACTTTTATTTCAACCGAAAACGTTAAGTTTAAGGATGCTGGTTGAGCATTTTTAAGGCTAAAATTGTTATCCCAGTTAAAAGTGCAAGGTATGCTAAAATTTTAGTTGATAGTATATCTCCAGATAATACTCCAACACCAAAAGGTTTAAAAGTTAAAACATGGTGTAAAGGTAAAAATGTTTTAACCTATATTGAATGTAGAAAAAGTTTTGAAACATTTCTTTCAACTTTAGATGATATTTTAGCAAGTTTCCAACTCGCAGAAAAAACTTTAAGAGGTGTAGTAGGTTGCAGGAAGATGTTAAGTTAAGCTTTACATGCAATTTCACAATGAGCCGTAACATTGAAGGTTTAAATGAAAATATTAAGGAAGTTGCTGAAAAAACTCTTGAAGCATTTAAAAAAACTTGGAAGGATGATTTAGAAAAAGTTAAAATTGAAATTTTAAGTTTAAATGGAAACATCTTAACGGTAAATTTTACCTCAAATTTAAAGATTAGGCCAACAAGTTTAGCCTTAAGATTTAGAAAAATTTTAGCTGAAGATTTCGGGTTAAAGTTTAAGATCGGCTTAAGAAAAGTTGAAGCCTCAACAATAATTTTCCAAATTCCAGTTAAAGAATTTTCTAAAGAAGCTTTAGAGAAAATTAAAAGTTTAACTTATGTTGATGAGGTTAAGCTTAAAGATAAAGAATTGCATGTTAAACTTAAACCTATGAGTGAATCTGAACTTAAAAGAAATGTACCTGATAGAGTTTTTAACCTTATAAGAGAAACCTTAGAAAAACTTGAAAAACCTAAGCAAGCTGCCGTTGAAATTCCGATTGTTAAGCAAAGTCCACCTAAGAAAGTTAAATTTTGGGAGGATCCTGCTAAAGCTTGTTTAGAGTATGGTTGGATTAAGGAGTTTCCTGGTAGAGGTCAATGGATTTACACTACACCTTATGCTAAGCTTTTAGAGTCTATTGAAAGTATACTTTTAGATGAGGTTGTTCATAAACTTGATTTTCAGCCGTTTATGCTACCTAAACTTATACCTTTAGATGTTATGCGGAGAATGCCTGGGTATCTGGAGGAAATCCCTGAAGGAATGTATTATGTTTGCCCTCCACCAAGAGATCCTGAAGCATTTGAAGAGTTTAAAGAGGCTGTTAAGCTTACTAAAACTGTTCCAAGAGATATGCTAAAAAGAATTATTAAAGATCCTGAGTATGTTTTAGCTCCAGCTCAATGTGAACCTTTTTGGCAGTTTTTTAGTCATGAAACTTTAAGAGTTGAAGATTTACCTTTTAAGCTTTATGATAGGTCTGGCTGGACCTACCGTTGGGAGGGTGGTGGTGTTGAAGGTTTAGCTAGGCTTCAAGAGTTTAGGAGAATTGAGCTTGTTTATCTTGGAACACCTAAACAAGTTGTTGAAATTAGAGATTCTATTGTTGATGAGGTTGTTAGAGTTGTAGATAAAATTTTAGAGCTTGAATGGAGGGTTGTTGCAGCAGCTCCTTTCTATATGAAGGAGGGTGAAATTGGAGATATAAGTAGAAGTGAAAATGTTGCAGCATTTGATGTTGAAGTTTACCTACCCTACCGTGGTGAAAGAGGTAAGGCTGAGTGGCTTGAAATTGCAGGATGCTTTATACATAAGGATAAGTTTGTTAAAAGCTTTAGTATTCATGAAGCTAAAAATAGGGAGATATGGACAGGATGTACAGGGCTTGGTATTTCAAGATGGATTACTGCTTTTCTTTCAACTCACGGTTTAAATGTTGAAGATTGGCCTTTAGAGGTTAAACGTAGATTTGGTGAATATAAGCTACCTAAAACACTTCTTTGGCCTAAAAAGTTTTAAAGGTTGATTAATTGTCTATGTCTATGTTGATGTTAAGGGTTTGAGGTGGCATGTCTAGTAGGAAGATTAGAGATAAGTGGCGTTTAAAAACATGGTGTACAGTTTATGCTCCAAAGTATTTTGGAGGTCATGAAATAGCTTTAATTCCTGTAACAAACCCTGAAAATGCTGTTGGAAGAGTTGTTGAGGCTACTCTTTATGATTTAACAAAAAAAGATTTTTCCCATATGAATATTAAGCTTTACTTTCAAGTTGTTAAAGTTGATGGTTTAAGACTTGAAACAGTATTCAAGGGTCATGAGTATAGTAGAGAATACCTTAGAAGTCTTGTGCGGCGTGGAAGCTCAAAAATTGATGGAATATTTGATGTTGAAACTAAGGATGGATGGAAGATTAGAGTTTATGGTGTAGCATTTTCAAGAAGAAGATTGGCCCCCTCTCAAGAAAAGGCTATAAGAAAAATTATGGGTGAAGTTATCCTTGAGAAAAGTAAAAACTTAAGCTATGAACAGTTTGTTCAGGAAGCTGTTTTAGGTAAGATTGCATCAGACATCTATAATCATGCAACAAAAATTGCACCTTTAAGGCATGTTGGCATAAGAAAAACTAAGCTTTTAACTAAACCTTTAGAAGTTTTACAAGTAACTCCAAGTCAACCTTCAAGTTAAGGTTTTAAGGTTGAAAGCTGTTATTTTAGCAGCTGGGTTTGGGGAAAGGCTTCAACCTTTAACTTTAACTAAACCTAAACCACTTTTACCTGTTGGTGGTAAGCCTCTTTTAAGCTATATTTTAAGTCAACTTAAAACTTTAAGAGTTAAAGAAGTTTACATTGTTGTAGGTTATCTTGGTGAGCATATTATCAAGTTTTTTGGTGATGGTAAAAAAAGTGGTTTAAGGTTAAAATATGTGTGGCAGGAAAAACCCTCCGGGACTGGTGATGCTTTAAAAATTTTAGATGGATTAGTTGACGAGGAATTTATTGTTTCCTATGGAGATTTGTACCTTGCAAACGGGGTTTTAACAAGGGTTTATAAGGCTTACAGGAAAAGGAAGTCTCCTATTCTGGTTGCTGTTGAAGTTAGTAATCCTGAAGATTATGGTGTTCTTATGCTGGATAGGGATGGTAAGGTTAAAGATTTGGTTGAGAAGCCTAATCAACCTTTAAGCAACCTTATAAATGCAGGTGTATACGTGTTTAACCAAGATATTTTTAAGTTTTTAAGTAAAGTTGAAAAATCTGTTAGAGGAGAAGTTGAACTTACAGATGCTGTTAGGCTTATGGTTAAGGAAGGATTTAATGTTTATACTGTAAAGGTTAAAAGTTTAGATTGGCTTGATATTGGAAAACCATGGGACCTGCTTGAAGCAAATAAAAGGTATCTTTTAAGTCTTAGACGCTCAAAAATTGAGGGTAAAATTGAGAAAGGTGTTAAAATTTCAGGTTTAGTTGTTGTTGAGAGGGGAGCTATTTTAAGGTCTGGAGTATATGTTGAAGGTCCAGTTTATATTGGTGGAGGCTCAAATATTGGGCCTAACTGTTATCTTAGAGCTTATACCAGTCTCGGTAGGAATGTTAAAGTTGGAAATGGATGCGAAATTAAAAATTCTTTAGTTATGGATAATTCTAAGATTCCACATTTATCCTATGTTGGGGATAGTATTATAGGTGAAAATTGTAATCTTGGTGCAGGAACACTTGTAGGAAACCTTAGATTTGATAGGGGGGCAATTAAAATGTTTTTAAAAGGTAAGCTTACTGACAGTGGAAGAGAAAAACTTGGAGTTATCTTAGGGGATAATGTTCAAACAGGTATAAATGTAAGTCTAATGCCTGGAGTAAAAATTGGGCCAAATAGTCAAATAGGCCCAAATATTTGTGTTTACCGGGATGTCCCTCCGAATACGAGGGTTATAGTTGAGCAAAAATTAAAGTTTAAAAGTTTAAGTTAGCTTAGGAAGTTAAAGAGTTTTTTCTAAAGCTACAGAGTTTTTTCTTTGAATATCTAGTATCTGATAATAGCTTCTTAGTACACTATCTGAATCTGACACTAGATTGAATCCATGCTTCCTATAGAATGCTATTGCCCAGTAGGCTTTAGCATAAGTTCCAACAATAAGTTTCCGTGTTTTACCCTCAATTTTTATGAGATTTTCTAGATGTTTAAGAAGTAGGGTTCCAATTCCTATTCTTTGATATCCTGGTTTAATATATGCATGCCTAATTAAGCATACATCTTTAACATACTCGTAACCCATAACACCAACAATTTTTCCCTCAAACTCAGCTACATAAAACTTTATTCTTTTAGCTTCCTCAAGAAATTCCTCTAAACTCATTTGAGGTTCCTTGTAAACATTTGGAGGAAGAACAGATTTGTATGCTTTAGCAGAATCATTAATAACTCTAAGAACAGTGGAGGTATCCTCATTTTTAAACTCCCTAATTTTAACTTTAGCCGCCATTATAGCCCCCTGCTATCTTAAATAAACTGAAAATTTCTAGTTGTTACTTTAAACTTAAATTTACATTGTTAAAATTCTTTAATTTTAGGTAAAAACTTTACAGGTTGTTTATCTTTTAATTTTTGGAGGCTTTATACAATTAGAGGAGTTTTATAGGTTTTGATGAATCTTAAGGAAAGAAATATTGTTAAGAAGGATTGGCGTAAGGTTGAGCTTAGAATAGCTTTATGTTATCCCAATATTTACAGGGTTGGTATGTCAGGTTTTACGGTTCAGCTTCTTTATGCTCTTTTAAACTCTAGGGAAGATGTTGTTTGTGAAAGGTTTTTTCTTCCATTAAAAGGTGAGCCTATACTAAGTTTAGAATCTCACCAACCATTAAGTAGATTTGATGTTATAGCTTTTACCTTTCAGTTTGAGGAGGATTACTTTAATGCTTTAAAGATGCTTTTAGATTCAGGAATCGAGGTTTTAAGGTGGAAAAGAAAGCTTAAACCTTTAATAGTTGCTGGAGGTCCATGCATTACTGAGAATCCGCTTCCCCTAAAAAACTTTATAGACCTTTTTATCATAGGTGAACTTGAACCTATCCTAGATTTTTTTGTTGAAGGTTTAAAGCAAGCCTTAAAAGAAAAATCCTTAAGGATTTTTGAGAAAAAAGATGGTTTTTTCCCTGCTGAAGCTTTAAAAGCTAGGAGGGTTTATATTGAAAACTTGGATGAGGCGCCTCATCCTTTAGCTGAAATTTTACCTGAAGTTGATTTTAAAAGCCCCTATATGCCTATTTTTGGTAAAACTTTTATGGTTGAAGTTGTTAGAGGTTGTCCCAGAAAATGTAGGTTTTGCCTTATAACTCATATTGGTTGGCCTATGAGGAGTAGAGGTTTAGGGAAGCTTGAAGATATCATTTTTGAAGGTTTAAGATTTACTGGTGTTAGCAAGGTTACACTTGTAGGTGCAGGTTTAGCATATTACCCTAAACTTGAAGATTTATGTGAATACATTGTAAGCTTAAATAGCGGTAATGTTGAAATTTCAGTTCCCTCATTAGCTGTAGATAATGTTTCTGAGAAACTTTTTAGGTGTCTTGTTAAAGGTAGGCAGCGAACAGTAACTTTTGCACCTGAAGTTGGATGCTGGCAGCTTAGAAAAAGTTTAGGTAAGCATTTTAAGGATGAAGATGTTGTTGAAGCTGCTAAGCTAGCTTTTAAAGCTGGAATAAGAAATGTTAAACTTTATTTTATGGTTGGTGTTCCAGATGAAACTTTTGAGGATTTAGATAAGATTGTTAATCTTGCTAAAAAAGTTGCTGATGCTGGTTTTGGTTTTAAGAGTGTAAGGTTAAGTATCAATCCGCTTATACCTAAACCTCACACACCTCTTCAGCTTTACAAGGTTAAACCTCTAAAATACTTGGAGGAAGCTTATAAAAGAATAATTTCAGGTTTAAAGAATGATAGAAGGTTTGTAGTTGAAACTTTAAACCCTAAACATGCTCAAATTCAGGCAACTTTATCCATTGGAGATGAAAAATTTGGTGAGGTAATCTTGGAAACCGTTAAACATGGTGGAGGTTTAGTTGGTTGGAATAGGGCTTTAAAAGTTTTAAATGTTAAATTTGAGAAGCTGCTGAACATTAAAGAAAAACCTAATTGGAGCATAATCCAAATCTAAATAGGCTATCTCCTAATTCCATAAAAACCTAGCTTAAGAAATTTTTTAGTGTTAGGTTTTACCATTTAAAACTTGTGAAGCAAATTTTTATTTAGGTTTGCTTTTAAGCTGTCCTAGTTTTTAGTTTTATGGGAAGTTTAAAGCTTAATTCTTATATAAAACTTTATCAAGGCTTTTTAAGCAAGATTCAATTAACTTTTTTTGGGTTGTTGATGAATGGTTGTTGTAGGTTTAGTTGGTAAACCTAATGTTGGTAAAAGCACATTTTTTTCAGCTGCAACTCTGGCTTCAGTTCCTATAGCAAATTATCCTTTTACCACTAAAAAAGCTAATGTTGGTGTAACCTATGTGACTGTTGAATGTGTTTGTAAAGAGTTTAATGTAAAGGATGACCCTGTAAATTCTGCATGTGTGGATGGTGTAAGATTTTGCCCTGTAAATCTTGTTGATTGTCCTGGACTTGTACCTGAAGCTTGGCGTGGAAGAGGTTTAGGAAACCAGTTTTTAGATGAAGTTAGAAAAGCTGATGTTCTTTTACTAATTTTAGATGCTGCTGGAGCAACAGATGAGGAGGGTCGACCATGTAAACCTGGAACAAGAAACCCTGTTGAAGATTTAAGGTTTCTTGAAAAAGAGTTTGATATGTGGTTTTTTCAGATTTTAAAGAAGGATTGGGATAGAATTGCTAGAAAAGCTGAAACTTTAAGGGAGGATTTAACAAGCCTTTTAACATCAAAACTTTCAGGTTTACAAGTTAAAAGAAGGTTTATTGAGGAAGCTTTAGAGAGGCTTAACCTTAAATCTAAAAAACCTTCAAGCTTTACGGATGAAGAGCTTAGATTGCTTGCATCCAATATTAGGAGGGAAGCTAAACCAATTATTCTTGTAGCTAACAAGATTGACCTACCTCAAGCTGAAGAAAATATTAGGCTTCTTAAGGAGACAGGCTACCCCGTTATTCCATGTTCAGCTGAAGCTGAACTTGTTTTAAGAAGAGCTGCTGAAGCTAAGCTTATAGGTTATAAGCCTGGAGATTCTGATTTTAAAGTTTTAGATGAGGGGAAACTTACTGAAAAGCAGGTTTTAGCTTTAAAAATGGTTAAAGATAGAGTTTTAAGAGTTTATGGTGGTACTGGTGTTCAGCAAGCATTAAACTTTTCACTTTTTAATATTGCAGGTTTAATTGCTGTTTTTCCTGTTGAAGATGAAAGTAAGCTTACAGACCATTATGGAAGAGTTTTACCTGATTGTTACCTTATACCTAAAGGTACAACTGTTAAAGATTTTGCAGGAATGATTCATAGTGAACTTGCTGAAACATTTATATATGCTGTGGATGTTAGAAGTAGAAGAAGGCTTGGGGAAGATTATGTTTTAAAGCATAGGGATATTGTAAAAATTGTTTCAGCTAAGGGGAGAGGGTGAAAACTTAACTTGAGTTTTAAAGTTCTTATCTGTGATAAAGTTCATGAAAAATGTGCTGAAATTTTAAGGAAAGCTGGATTTGAAGTTGAAGTTAAAGATGAGATTTCAGCTGAAGAGCTTAAAAATATTATTAAAAATTTTGATTGCATAATTTTACGTGGAAAAACAAAGCTTACAAGCGATACTTTAGAAGATTGCGGAAAACTTAAAATTGTTGTTAGAGCAGGAATCGGTTTAGATAATATTGATGTTAGGAAAGCTGAGGAAAAAGGTGTAAAAGTTTATAATACTGGAGAAGCTACAGCTCAATCTGTTGCAGAATTAACTTTCGGACTTATTTTAGCAGTTGCAAGAAAGATTCCTTATGCAGACTCTTCTGTTAAGAGGGGTGAATGGATAAAAAGTAAGCTTACAGGAACCATACTTTCAGGTAAAACTTTGGGTGTTATCGGTTTTGGTAGGATAGGTTCAAGGGTTGCAAAAATAGGTAAAGCTTTTGGGATGAAAGTTATAGTTTATGATATCCTTTTTAGGGAAAACGGAAAACTAGCTAAAGCTAAGCTTAAAGAAGCTTTAGAAGAGGGCTTTAGAGTTGCTTTAAATCTTGAAGAGTTGCTTACTGAAGCTGATGTTATAACTATTCATGTTCCCTTAACAGGAGATACTAGAATGCTTATAGGTGAAAGGGAGTTTAACCTTATGCGTAAAAAACCGATACTAGTTAA
>Ga0180301_10002588_pt1 | contig 14229 bp, 17 predicted proteins | sample GuaBasSediGuay16_FD_121797 | JGI IMG/M metagenome (GOLD analysis project Ga0180301, IMG submission 121797) | Subseafloor sediment microbial communities from Guaymas Basin, Gulf of California, Mexico - Guay16, Core 4569-2, 12-15 cm | ecosystem: Environmental > Aquatic > Marine > Hydrothermal...
CTATAGGCTCTAGATATGCACCACAGCTCGAAGGTCTTCCAAGTGTGAGCGGGTCTCGTAACACCATCGAGCACTTCGTTGCCGCGCTCCTCAAAGGCACTGTCAGGCATGAGGATCTCGAGGTGCGGGTGGGCAACGCTAACCTAGCAGCCCTCATCAGGAGGCTCTACCTGGAGAGGCTCTACAGAGTATCGCTGGCCACCACTTCCTCAACCGTGGTCGACTTCGAGGCTGTTAGAAGGGCTACGGGGCTGAGGGGCTTCATAGGCTCGGCTCAGCTACCCGTAGCGGTTGTGGGGCCCGTGGAGGTTAGGGGGGTGTGCGTCAGGGGGTCAATACACATCCCGGCTACGCCACTGAGCAGCGGGCTTCTAGAGCTCCTCCGCCGCGGCGCCGAGGCTTCGAGAGCCGTTAGCCTAGAGGTGAGGGGTGTCGACCTAGTGCTAGCGGCTGTGGGGAACGAGCTGACAGCTATATCAAGGTGCCTGGAGGGCTCGATACCCGGGCTGAGGCCCTCGAGGGGCGCCATACCCCTGCCAAGCACCCTTATAAACCCCGAGGGGCTTAGCAGCGCGCTATCAGCTGCCCGTAGCCGCTGTAGAAGATGCGGAGCCTTCCTCTATGGAGCCACCGCTAAGCTACGCATAGACGCCTACCTAAAGCGCGATGCCCACCAGGTCCATAGCCTAGAGCTTGCGGAGCTTGTAGCCCGTACAGCACTCCTCGCTACTGCGATCCCCTTAGGAGCGGTAGCTGAGCTTCGGCGCCTCTCCATGGGGCTTGAAGAGAGTCGTAGAGCCCTGCTCTACGCAGAGGTTTTCGTTAGCTGCGCTAGCAAGGGTTTAAGCCCAACAGTAGAGGAGCTTCGCAGCATGGCGTACCGGGGAGGTCTGAGAAGCAGGGCTACCCCGAGCTGTGATGAGGTGCTGGTGGCCGAGCTAGCCGCGGTAAGCGCCTCCATGGCTATCCTGGGGCTCTCCATAGCCAAGCCTTAAGGGTTTGGGACGAATGATATCAAGGTTAAAAAATTGTGTGGGCTAAGCACTACTCACCCAGCCCCTTAGTCTGTGATACGAAGCCACTGCAGTCGTAGTTCTCTATGCATAGGTCAAGCCTCTTCGCATATTCGCAGAGCTTAGCCAGGGGGACGACGGCCTTGGCACCGCGCTCAGTTGTTATAACAGCGCTCTTGCCCAGGATCTTTACCCAGGCCTTCTCACACTTAACCACGGGGGAGTTCCCGTGGAAGCTCTTAGGCGCGTGCAGAGGTTATTACGCTGCAGCGCCATGGAGAGAAGCTGTGGTTCCGGAGGGGTTCAGGGGGTTTAACCGTAGAACTCCTCTGGGAGCTCCTCTTCCTCTACTGGTGAGCGGTACCTCCTGTATACCTTAACCACATGCTCCATGCGCTCCTCCTCGAACTCCTTGAGGGCCTCGCCCAGGGGCTTGCCGGACTTCCTAAGCTTCGAGGCTAGAGTACCCCACCTCCTCCTAAACTTTGTAGGTACCAGAGGCCTGACACGCTTGGCGGTCTTGCTGGGGACGTAGTTGAGCTCCATACCCGGGAGCCCGAAGGTCCCGTCAGGCAGCTCTATCAGCTGGTCCCTCTCGATAAGCTTTATCAATACCTTCCTAAGCCTATCCTCACCGGCGATACCGCTGAACACCTGCCTGAGCTCCTTCCAGGACAGTGGCCTGCCCTTCTCCTTGATAGTCTCCACTACGAGCTTCTCCAGCTCCTCGTCCGTAGGCGCCTTAAACACCACTACATCCTCGTCCTCATACAGCTTCCTAAGCCTAACCACCGGCTCTCACCTCCTGCTCCACCTGTTCTCCGCCACGCTGTTATATAGGGCTGAATACTTATAAACCTCTCTCTTTTGAAGGGTTGATAGCTTGCTCGGAAATATAGGTTAGGTAGAGGTTCAGGCATTATCGATTTTATTAGGTTATACCGCTCAGAGCTCTGGCGTAGGGGTGTGCATGGAGCTCAAGCTGGTGCTGGTATCGCGGACCCCCTACGATATGGCGCGCTGTGTGGTAATAGCCGAGAAGCTTCGGAGGCTGCTATCGGACTACATGAAGGTGCGCATACTCACGGCACGTGCTGAGGTGGCTAAGCCTATCATAATCTTCGATGAGGTAGGCTCCATAGACTGCGAGGATCCGGAGGAGGCTATGGAGAGGGCCATGGAGTACCTAGAGCAGGTCGGCGGGCTAGGAGCTTTAGACATAGCCTCCGGCGCCACACGGGAGGAATGAGGAAGCGGTTTTAAGTGGGTGTAGCAACAAGCTTCTGGAGTCAGCCATGCTGATTGACGAGAGGAGTTTAGCTATACAAGTTTTACGGAGCATAAAACGCTTCTTCAAGTTCAGAGAGCTCGAAGAGATCCTTGGGCTGCCAACGCCAACCATCTGGAGGTATATACACGGTGATGTTAAGCCAAGTGTTGAGCGGGCGCGCGAACTCACATCCAGGCTCCTTAGCCCGCCCGTGATCTCCAGGCTTATGGAGAGGGTTCTGGGCAACAGCAGCAACGAGCTTGTCAACGTATACAAGGTGGCGTACAGCGTAGATGTGCTCAGGATAGCATCTATAGACGCCTACCTATGGTCCCGAGAGCTCAGCCCAACGGCGGTGCTAACCATAGAGACCGATGGCATACCCCTAGCCACGATGATAGCGATGATGCTCAATACGAAGCTCCTAGTGGCTAAGAAGAGGAGGGAGGTCGGCTTCGAGCACTTCATCGATGTTAGCTACCTAGCCTACGACCCGCCGGAGATCGTGACCCTGTACCTCCCCAGGGGACTGCTAACAGCCGAGGATAGGGTCATAATAGTTGATGACCTTGTCAGGAGCGGGAAGACGAGTAAGGCACTTGCGCAGCTCATAAGCAAGGCGCGTGCGCAGATAAAGGGATTCTACGCCCTCCTAGCCATAGGCGATGGGTGGCGTAAGAACATAGAGAGCATAACCCCTAACTACAGGATCTTCTACTCGATAAGGAGATGACACGGTTCGTAGCGCTGGCAAACATCCACTTCTCCCTCTGTGACGAGGCGAGGCGAAAGGTAGAGGAGCTAGGAGCAGACTATGTCCTTCTTCTAGGGGGCTTCGCTAAGTGCTGGAGAATCGTTTTAAGCTGGAGGGTTCTGGGGATAAATGCGCTTGAAGACGATATCCTGGCATCGAAACTCCTTAGGAGGCTGGGAGGTTATGTCGCGGGTAAGTGGTTAGAGCCCGTTAAGGGGGTTTTCGTTGGTGGGGTGGACGGGGCTAACCCTGTTCAGAATCTCGAGAGGCTCCTAGAATCGTTTCCCGGGCGACCCGGGGTCTACATAGTGCTGAGCAGGTACCCCCCATGTACAGGCTTGTGCTCTAGGCACCGCGACCTAGGGCTCGAGTTCTGCATAGATGAGCTTGTGGAGGTGGTGGATAGGTGCTCCAGCGAGGGGCCCACGGTGGTCGCTGTAGGCAGCTTCATGCATAAGGCGTGTAGCGATACGTGGAGAGGGGTAAGGCTGTTCGTTGTGGATAGCTCTCCTAGGCGTCTACTCGTTATAGATGTGAGCGAGGGCAGTGTCGATGCCAGGCTTGCCGAGTAGCCTAGTCGAGGCTCTGTCCCGTGGGTTCGTGGCTGTTTTAGGTGAGGAGCTCTGCTGCCCAGCAGAGGTTGAGGCACTCCTGATGGCTGCGCAGGGTAAGGCTATAGACCCTGAGGCTGTTAAGAGGAGGTGCCTAGGCTACAGCTATCCAGGATACCGGGAGCTCGCGAGGCTTGCCGACATGGGGTATGCCAGGAGGATCTTCTACATATGCCCGAACGACCTGCTGCGGAGGGAGCTCCCCAGGATCGCGCAGCCCTTATACGGTAACCTAGAGGTGCTAGCATCGCAGGGCCCCGTATCCGTGTCCAAGCATAGGGCTGATGAGGCGTACCTAGAGGCTAGCATCGCAAGCGCAGTGCTTGTGCTAGGGCTTGAGAGGCCGTGGAGCGTTGCGTTTGGCATGGCTGTGGTGGCGTGGCTCTACGGAAGCCCAGTATACCTAGTGGCTAGGAGGAGTAGCCTACCCAGAAGGGTGTTCACAGAGGTTGTGGAGATGGATCCCGCTGATTTCCTGCGCAGAGCCCTAGACATCATCGGAGGAGCTCGAGGTTCCTAAGCCTGATCTCCCCGAGCTGCTCTGCGATCTCTATGGCGTAGCCTGCCAATACCCTCGAGAGCTCCTCAACAGCCATATCCTCCGATACATCGGCAACACCGTAGTGCCTTCTGTAAGCTTCGGCCGCTACATCGACATCTATCCTCTCGCGGAACCTGCTCTTGAGCAGCTTTATCGCCTCGTCAAGCGTCCTCACCATCCCCCTAGTAACGGCCCTCTTCAGATACTCTATATCCTCAGACGTTGGTAGTGCTCGGCGCGCCTCGTAGCCTCGGCCACGCTTCTCAAGCAGCTCAACATATTTGAAGAGGATGCCGTAGTCCCTCACGATCCTGCCGCTCGCCATGAACGGCAGCAACGCCCATCACCGCAGCTCCACTCAATAGCCGGTCCTCGAGAGCTTATAGGGTCTATAAACGCATCGCTACCTAAGCCCCTTCTAAGGATCTCGGCCACCTCCTCTGCGTCAGACGGGTCCACGACTACGACGAGCAGTCTCTTCTTGACGTAGAGCCCCGCTATGGAGCCCTGGGCTAGGTACCTTCTTAGCAGGCCCTGGATCCTCTCCTCGAGCTCCTGTGTAAGGAACCCCACGCCCCTGCTGAACCTCCGTGCGTGCTCTAGGAAGCCCTCTAGCGAGGGGTTCCTCATGAACCCGCGGTACGCCTCCCTACCAAGCCTAGCGATGCGGCTAGCGTACTCCCTGAGCATCGCCGGCGTAGCCATGCGCCCCATAGGGGCGGTGACAACGACCAGCCTGCCCTTCGGAACAACGTAGTCTGCGAGCCCTATACACGGAGCCCCGGGGACAACCCTATACACAAGCCCTATGCCCACGCTCTCGGCGATCACATCCCCGAGCCCCGTACCGAGCTCTACCTCAGCCCTATGAGCCTCCTGAGCAGCCCTGCAGAAACTCAGCCCTCTAGAGGCGCCTACCAGTAGCGAGGCAGCTAAGCTACGAGCAGCGCTAGCCCCGTAACCAACACCTACGGGCCGAGGCTCCCTAAAGCACACACCCTGCTTCACACCTAGAAGAGCCAGGGCCCGGTTAACAACAGGGTCCCCCACCCCTCTTTCACAGGGGTACGCCTCTAGGTATGTACCTAGCACGAGCCCTGCTCCTAGAGAACCCGTCCGGTAAGGGTCACTACGGTAGACGGGGTACCAGAACCCCGTTATGTGGTACGGAACGAGGACTCTGATCACTGCCCGCGCTACCTCCCAAGAAGCTTCTTGAGTACGTCTAGGACCACCATAGCCACGTACTCTTTGCGGGCGGGCCCCACGTGAATGACCTCGCCGCTGCGCATGGCTATGAACACCTCGTTCTTAGGACTCGTAAACCCCACGCCCTTCTTAGCAACGTTATTTATCGCGATCGCGTCGAAGCCCCTCTCTACAAGCTTCCTACGCCCACGCTCAACAGCCTCCTCATCTCTCTCAGCGTACTCAGCTGCGAACCCTATTACGGGACCCCTAAACACCTTCCTAAGCTCCTCAACAACCTTGGGCGTGGGTACCAGCTCTAGGGTGATCCTCAGCCCGCTGCTGACCTTACCCCCGAACCTCTTAGCGGGTCGGTAGTCTGCAGGTGCTGCTGCCAGTACAGCAGCATCTATCCCCTCCGCAGCAACCCTCTTCACAGCCTCGGCCATCTCCTCGGTGCTGGTCACCCTAACGACCCTGATCCACGGCACAGGCTCCACTTGTAGGGGACCCGCGACCAGCACGACATCCGCGCCGCGGAAGTACGCGGCATTGGCTATCGCAACCCCCATGAGCCCTGAGCTGGGGTTCGATATGAACCGGACCTCGTCTATGTACTCACGCGTGGGGCCCGCGGTAACCAAGATCCTGAGACCTCGCAGATCCCTTCCCCTAAGCGTCACCGCCGCTACCTTCTCGGCAATAACTTCGGGGGGAGGCAGGACAAGCCTACCACCGATCTCCACAGGTGGTAGCACGTCCATACCCATACCCCTGAGCTCCTCTAGAACTCTCTGTGTAGCAGGGCTCCGAAAGAGCTGGGCATGCATAGCCGGCGCAGCCACGACGGGCTTGCCCATACCAAGCATAGCGATCGCCGTCAGAACAACGGGGTTATCCGCCTCCCCCCGGGCGAGCTTCGATAACGTGTTTAGGGTTGCCGGGGCGATCACCATCGAGCTGCACATCTTCGCCAGCGCTATATGCTCAACCCCGCCACCTACCTCAACGGTTACGGGGTTTCCCGTTGCCCACTCGAAGAGCATGGGCGTTACGAACTCAGTGGCGCTCCTAGTCATGACGACCCACACATCCGCACCCAGCTTCCCACGCCTCCTAGCAACATCGACAGCCTTGTACGCCGCCACGCTGCCAGTGACGCCCAGCGCAATGGCGTGGTCCCTGAGCTCGTTGGAGATCGATGCCCTCACCTCCTCAACGCTGTGGAACCTGCGGAGCTTCTCGGAGAGCACCATCCGCTCCCTAGCGAGGTTAATTATGCGAATCAATAAAGCTGTGGCTGGGAGAGAAGGGTGAGCCTAACCTCCGTAGGGTCCCTCAGCGGCGTTGTGATTAGGCGTGCAAACCCCGACGACGTCGACGGGATCGTGGCCGTCAACATAGAGTGCCTTCCGGAACACTACCCTCTGCGCTTCTGGCTCGACCACATAGAGAAGTATGGAGACGCCTTCTACGTAGCCGAGGCCGGCGGTAGGATCGTGGGCTACGTCATGCCCCGCGTCGAGTACGGGCTCTCCAAGCTCCGCACATCCATGAGGAGGCTCGGGCACATAGTCAGCATAGCTGTGAGAAGGGGGTTTAGGCGTAGGGGAATAGCCACAGCCCTTATGTTAGCCTCTATGGAGAGCTTGAAGAGTGAGTACGGGGTGCGGGAGGTGTACCTAGAGGTGAGGGTGAGCAACGAGCCCGCCATCAACCTGTACAGGAAACTGGGGTTCGTCATAGTTGAGAGGCTGCACCGGTACTACCTAGATGGCGAGGACGCCTACGTAATGGCTAAGGAGCTGTGAGGGGCAGGGCCATGGCTAGGCTCAGAAGGGTTGTTCACGGCAGGGCTGTGGGGCTGCTGGCACGGTACTATAGGACGGGGCAGAGGCGCGAGCTCGTAAAGGAGGTTGTCGAGGCGCCTATAGACTTCACCTGGTCCTCCCCTCCATACCGCGGACTACGCCTAGGGTCCATGGCTGTTGAGTGGAGGGGTCTGCTAAAGCCCCCGTATACAGGAGAGTACCGCGTGATCATCAGGGTCTCGTGGGGACACGCGAGGCTCTACCTAGGGAACTACCTGCTTGTTGAGGGCAGGGCCGAGTCGGGAGGCGTCTACAGCTCCCAGCCCCTACGCCTAACGGCAGGCGTCTACTACCCGATAAGGGTGGAGTTCATGAGCTCTGGGCAGAGGCCGGGGATCTCGCTGATGTGGCTTCGCAGCGATGGCCTTGAGGAGGTCGTACCCCGCGACAGCCTCTACACCTACACGAGCCGCGTGGTCAGGATAAGAGGCGTGCCTGAGTCCCATAACGTTGAGCTGTGGAGCGTAGGGAGGATAAGCCGGGGGGTGGTTAAGGGCGGCGAGGCGGTTCTTGAGCTACCCGATACCCCTCCACCCTTCGAGGTCTACGTAAGGGTTGTAGATCCGAGGAGCGGGCGTTACGTTGAGACAAATATAGTTAAGGATATGTGGGGCGGGGATGTGTACGAGCTGCTGCTCTAGCCTCGGGCCCCCAGCTCCTCCTTTATGACCCCCGCCAGTATCTCGATACCGCGCCTGATCTTCTCCTTTGGCGGGTAGGTGAAGTTCAGCCTCATCGTATCGATCCCGCTGTAGTCGTGGTAGAACGCCTTCCCCGGGACGTAAGCAACCCCACGGGCAACCGCCTTCTTCAGCATCTCTGAGGTGTCTACAGGGGCGTTGAGCTTAACCCATACGAACATCCCGCCCACGGGCCTGGTGTACCAAACGCCCTCTGGGAAGCTCTCTTCAATAGCCTCGAGCATCACCCTAAGCTTCTCCGAGTACACCTTCTTGACCCTAGGTATGTTCCTCTCTATAGCTCCGCTACGCAGGAGCTCGGCGGTTATGTACTGCGTTATCGATGGCGTGTGGAGATCCATGCTCTGCTTACTGAGCTCGAAATAGTTCGAGAGCTCGCGAGGCGCGACCATGTGCCCCAGCCTGAAGCCCGGCGAGAGTATCTTGCTGAAGGAACCCACGTACACCACACGCCCACTCTTGTCCATAGCCTTGAGGGGCGTCGTATCGATATCCTCGCGGTACACAAGCAAGCCGTAGACGTCGTCCTCAATGATGAGGAAGTCGTACTCCTCAGCAAGCTCGAGAAGCCTCCTACGCCTCTCAACGGATAGCGTTACACCCGAGGGGTTCTGGGCTATCGGGACAGTGTAGAGGAACTTCAGCTTCAAACCCTCATCCCTAAGCCTCTTGAGCTTCTCCTCGAGGACATCCACCCTCATCCCGTTATCGTCTATGGGGACTCCGACGAAGCGGGGCCTAGCAGGTCTAAAGGCGTTCAGCGCTGCTAGGTACGTAGGCTCCTCGACTATGACAACGTCGCCCGGGTCGATCAGGGTCCTAGCCACTATATCGAGGGCCTGCTGCGAGCCCGTGGTGACTATAACCTCCTCTGCATCCACTCTAAACCCCCGGGTCCTCTCGAGGAACTTTGCCAGCTCCTCCCTGTACCTCGTAACCCCACGTGTTGGCGAGTACTGCAGCGCCTTCCCACCCTCCTCCCTAAGAACCTTTACCGCGGCATCGATCACGTCATCTATCGGGAACACGTTGGGGTCCGGAAGCCCACCTGCAAGACTTATAACATCCCCCTTCTCCGTAAGCTTCAGAAGCTCCCTGATCTCCGACCTCCTCATGAACCTCGTCAGCGATGAGAGAAAGCGTGCGTAGCTCATGCTCTTAGCCCCGTGGGTTGAGTGGCGCTATCAAGATATAAGCCTATGTCCTGTATCGAAGCCCTAGCCTTAGGGTGCTGGACTTGGGCAGGCGCGTAGTAGTGGACTTCTGCGGGGCGCCTAGACTCGAGAACTTTCCCCCGCCTGCCATACCCCGGGGCTACGTGCTACTCAGACCGCACCTAGTGCTTAAGGATGGCGCCGACTACTCCCTAGCGACATGCCACGAGGTAGCCCCCGGTACGAGGGTTGTGGGCACCACTGCGACTGCACGCGTGATTGATGTAGGGGTTGGGGTTGATAGGCGTGTTGTTGGGCAGCGCGTGATAACGATCCCTACATGCCCTGGGCACACACCCATAGATAGGGATGGGCTTCTAGCCGAGGAGGCGATCTACCCCTCCCACTGCATCTACCCCATCCCCCAGGACACTCTTGAGGACCCCTTGACCCTGCTAATACCGTCGGTGGCGGCTATCCTCAGGCTCGAGCACCTATTCGATATGAAACGCGTGCTGATCGTAGGCTGCGACTCCTACGCCCTAGCCGCCACCTTAGTAGCCAGAAGGGTGTCTTCAGAGGTCGTGGGGTACAGCCGCTCCTACTGCTACTCACGCGAGTTCGGCGTTCAGAAGGTCTCTCTGAAAGCGGGGCAGCTCTTCGACGTCGTTGTAGCATCGGGCTGCAGCCCCTACGATACCTTAGCCGCGCTCTCGCTAGCCAGGGATAGAGCCGTGCTGATCACACCTTACTACGCCCTGGCGACCCTCAGCATACCTCGAGTGTTCGAAGAGCTGAGAGTCATGGGGGTTTCACTAAGCACCGAGCACCTAGCGACGCTTGGGCACGAGGCGCGCAGTCTTCTAGCCCGTGAGAGGAGGAGCATCGAGAAGCTCGTGCCCATGAGGAAGGGTCTTGGAGAGGTGGGCTTCACATCCCCGAAACCAGAGGCTCTAGTCTTGAAAGCGATTCTAGGAAGCCGTTAAACATGGCCCTAAGAGTCTCTGTGCCCCACGGAGACTCGACAACGCTGCTCCACGGGGGCTCCCCCCATCCCTTCTCAACGAAGTCCAGCTCTGCAGAGAGGCTGCGGAAAGCCTTCTTGAACCCACCGATGCCTATACCGTACAGCGCCCACTCCTCGATAAGCCTAGAGACCCTCTCATCCCCTAGACCTATAACCGCCTGAGCGAAACCCCACCACACATCGTATGTATCCACCCTAGCAACCCTCCTCAGGGCCCTACCAACCTTCTCAAGCGAGGCGCGGGCCTCTAGAACCCTGCGAGGCGGGAGCCACTGAAGAGGGGTTCCGGGCTTCGGTATCAACGGGTTTACTGAGAACCTTAGCGAATCCCTACCGATGCCCGCCCTACGCCTAACACGCTCGGCGAAACGCGGAGCCTCCCTCGCAAGGGCTTCGTCGATAGCCCTGCTAAGCCCCGTGATCAGGTATATCTTTACCTTAGTCAGCCCCTGTGCAAAGGCTTCGAGAACCAGCTCCTCAACATCGCTAGGCTCCACCCTCTTTCCGAGCAACCGTAGAACCCCAGGTACGAGGGACTCAGGGGCTATGGTAAGCGTCCTCTGCCCCAGCTCCGCAATGAGCCTTAGCCTGCGCTCGTTAAGCGTATCTATGCGAACAGAGGGGATGCTCGCCGTAAACCCCGTGTCTACGAGGTGCTCAAGCACACGGTCAATCCCGGGGACGCTGAAGAGGGATAGGCTGTAGAACACCACGTGCCTAAGCTCCGTGGCGTGCGAAGCCTTCTCGATCACCCTTAGGAGCGTGGCCACAGACCTGTACCTAAAGGGCTTTGTCGCAAACCCCTCTAGGCAGAAGGGGCAAGTATAGGGGCAGCCCCTAGACGCCTCGATCATCACACCCCTTCCGTAGACAGGCTCCTCGTCGAGCGGTACGAGCTGCTTCACCGGGTGGTGGGAGGTGTTGAGGTCATGGACAACAGCCTTCTTGACACGGTACCGCCCAAGCCGGGGCACGTAGACGCCGTCCACGGATGCGAGGGCTTCGAGGAACGCATCCCTATCATCTATGAGCTGAAGAAGGTCGGGTAGCCTATTCAGCAGGGGCTCAGCATCGCCAAGCACCACTGCATCGAACAGGGGAGCTATAGGGAGGGGGTTTGCGCTTGGAGCTACACCACCTACGATCTTGATTGGGCGCTCCACGGAGGTCTTACCCGGGTTCCTCAGCACCCCCTCCTTCATCAACGCCCTAGCGGCGTATACGTAATCCAGCTCAAAGGGGGTGCTTATGAGCAGCAGATCCATATCCCTCATACCCACCGGGTGTTCTAGCGACTCCACAATATCGTCCTCTACACTGTACACGAAACGATTCACGACAACTCCCTCCTGAAGCGCTAGGTACTCATACGCTAGGTGCATGAAGAGGGAGTTGATTGCGGCGCGGTAGGGCAGGGGTATGACTATGCCTACCCTGACATCGCTAGGCCTACCCCTCTTAACAACCTTGTTCAGCTCCCGCCTAGGCCTAAATACAGCTATGGGGTGTTCACCAGGTTTAGGCTGGGGGTTGGAGGGGGTATAAGCAGCTCTAAGCCTTCGTATCGACACCCTTGGCCGCGCGGGCTGCGCGTATCTCACGCTTTAGAAGCTGTATAACCGTGGCCACGTACTCCTCCACAAGGCCTTGGTGGTACTTCCTAACATGGTCCTCTGCCACGAGCGCGGGCATTTCATCACCGCACACTAGACACCTAACCATTCCGTAGCTTGTGTGCTTTACCACGGGCCTGATCCTCATGACGTAGGGTGAGCTCCTCCTGACGATCACCCGCGCCTTGGCTATGGAGCCCGCCTTCTCCACTACTCTCTGCACATACCCCCTGACCTGGTGCTTAGAAAGCCCGTAGCGAGCAGCTATAACGCTAGGGCTCTTGTTGTGTATGAAGTAGTCCTGAAGCGCGTTCAGAATATCGCTCCTACCGACAAGCGCCTTGACAACGAGGTACTCCAGCACAGCCTCGATGCTCGACTTCAATACAGCGCCCCGCTACTATAGGCTGCGGCTGAAGAAAGTTTATAAAGGGACACCCTAATAAGGTGCGGGAAAGCTAACCCATCCACTCCTTAACGAGGTTGAGCACCCTACACCGTTAAAAACAGATTAGTAGTAGTACCGGTCACGAAGCTCTCCTAGAGCAGCGTTAAACCGTACGGTGATACCGTGGGAATACTTCTAAACCCCTCCGTAGTACACGCTGGGAAATACTAATTTGCAGCTCCTTAGGTAATAATGCTTGCGTAGTGCTCGCAGCTTCATCACAGTCGCAACGGGTGTGCCCGATGACAAAGTCTGATCGGCAGAGCATAGTTATAGAATTAGATATTCATTACACGCGTGTCGTCTCGGTGAAACTGGACGTATCCCTTATAAAGAGGATCGATGACCTCTGCGAGAAGCACCACTACAAGAATAGGTCCGAGTTCATACGGGAGGCGATATTGCTCTATCTAGCAATTCTTCAGAAGTTTGGACGCGTAAAGCCTGAGCTTATACTCAAGAAGCTCGATGGTCTCGAGAGTAGGACTCCCCTAGAGTCTGAGAGTAGCCGCGCCAGGTAGAGCTAATTAACCCAGCTACATCAACGCTAGTTAGACGGTGCGGGGGTGCCCGAGCCTGGTCAAAGGGGGCGGGCTCAAGACCTCCGGCTAGCCGGTGTGGGAGACCCGCTGGCGTAGGCCTGCGTGGGTTCAAATCCCACCCCCCGCACCACAACAGCTCCGCTCAGAAGCTGGGCTAGCGGGATATGTCACGCCATAGAAGCCCCAGCTTATCGGCGTAGCTATAGACCTCTTCGAGCTCGCGCCTGCTCGGCCTCCTAGCCATGTCGCGGTACCTCTCCGGGTTCTTGACCACTAGGTGCTCGGGCCTGTACTGATCCATTATGTTTACCAGTACCCGTTCGCGCGGTAGGTTATCGGCTATCCAGCGGAGCACGTTCTTTGAGCAGCACTCGATGTGGTTGGGGAGCACTAGGTGCCTTATGATCATGTCCCCGTTCTCAGCGGCTATCCTGAGGTTCCTCGTGACCACCTCGAAGTAGCGCGGCACCTTAGAGAGCCTTAGGGCGCACCTATCGTTGCCGTACTTGAAGTCGGGGAGCCATATGTCTATGACGTGCTTGAGGAGCTCCATGGCCTCGGTGGACATGTAGAAGTTGCTGTTCCACAGCTGGGGCACGTTGACGTCTAGGTACCTGAAGCTCTCAAGGATTGTGTGGATGTTTGGAGTAGGCTCTCCCCCTACGTGGTTTATGTTGCGGGCGCCGTTGATCCTCAGCTCGCGCTGAATTATGGCTAGCTGCCTAGCGTCTACAGGTGCTCCTGCAAAGGGCTCTACCTGGCTGATATCCCAGTTCTGGCAGTAGACGCACCTGAAGTTGCAGCCTCCGTAGAATATGGTTCCGCTAGGGACTAGCGGTGCCTCCTCCCCCATGTGGTGGAACCAGGAGTGTACGTAGGTTACCCTTCCAAGCCTGCAGACCCCCAGCCCCCTTGAACCGCTCCTACCGACCCTGCAGCGGAATTCGCAAAACCTGCATATCTTCAGGATCCAGTAGGCGATCTCTATCTTAACGTCTAGGAAGCTCGGCTTCGCATCCCCATACCTGCGCCTAAACTCTAGGTACCCCAGGTCCTCGCGCTCAACCTCGCGGAGCAGCGAGTAGAACCTCTTCTCCGCCTCGCGGTGAAGGCTCCAGAGCCCATCCTCATCAAGCCTTGCGGGATCCTCGTCTACTTGTACGCTGCGCGCGATCATAAACTTCGCAGGCCTCTCATCGCGCATAACAGCGTAGTACCACCTAAGGGCCTTGTTAAACACAGGGTTTGTGAGAGCCTCAACTGCGTCGGGCCTGACCGCTGCTACTATCGATGGCGTGACGTGGCGTAGCCACAGCACCTCTCTTCTAACCCGGCAACCCTATACGTAGCCACGCCGATTAACCTAGTGGGAGCTTACCCAGTTGCTGCAAGTGGCGGGGGGGCCCCACATCGACAGAACGAGGTACCACGGCGGGGGGCGCGAACCGGAACTCTAGAACGCGGGCAAAGGGGTCAAGGGGCGCCACGGGGGCAAC
>Ga0180301_10002589_pt1 | contig 14228 bp, 13 predicted proteins | sample GuaBasSediGuay16_FD_121797 | JGI IMG/M metagenome (GOLD analysis project Ga0180301, IMG submission 121797) | Subseafloor sediment microbial communities from Guaymas Basin, Gulf of California, Mexico - Guay16, Core 4569-2, 12-15 cm | ecosystem: Environmental > Aquatic > Marine > Hydrothermal...
AATATTGCATATAGTGTTAGTACAGCTCCAGCAATAGATATTGCTATGACTAGTATTATAGCAGTTATACCTAGTCCTATAAATGGCATTGGTCCATGCATTGGTGCAGGTATTGCAATAGTCATTCCGAGTATTATAAAGAATGAAGACATAATCCCAATACCTACGAGAAGTGTTGCTATAATCATGAATAGAGCTGAATCCCTAAGTAATGTAAATGCCTCAACTAACCTATCTTTAGGAGATGGTTGGACATCAATTGCTATATTAAGCACCTCATTTCCAAAAGAGCTATACACAGATATAAATTTCGCTCAATTCAAAGATCTCTAATCATTTTAAATAATGTATTACCTCCTAGAGTATATTACTTGCTTCAAATTAGTTAGAATATTAATGAATTAAGTATTATGAGTTGCCTTTGATGAATGAGCTTATAGTTAATAATATAATTGCAATGCTATTTCGTCATACGATATATGAATAACGCTTTTAACGTTCTATTATCAATTATTCCTAAACGTGAATGTGATGTTAAATACTTAAGCTTTAGAACTTCTGCTATTTTATCTTCTAATGATATCAACCTCCATAGCGATATTGTATTGACATTGCTAATATCTATCCAAAGCTCTATGTAGAATAATTTTTCATCTTTTCTAATAATAACTCTTTTTACTCTAGTTTGTTGTAATTGATGCATAGCAATATTCTTTATTATATTAATTCTAGGATCTTCAATGGCTTGCATAGAGCATCACACTAATAGGTTCTATTATGGTGTTCACCCTATTGAGATAATTCTACTAATAAGGCTAAGAAGCTTACAAAAGTTATCCAAAGGCCCATTATAATTATAGCGAAATTGCTAAGAAGTATTTGGAGCATCATGACTATTGCTGATCCTATGGATAATATTAATGCTACTCTCTTAAGTATTAATCTAGGATGAGCAGTACCTGTTATCTGGACAAGTAATGAATAAAGTTTATTCCTACCAATTCTCGTATTTCCAATAATGAGATTAGCTAACTTTATACCCTCTTCTGTAAGCTCATAGAATATACGAGTTTTACGATGAAACAATATACTACTCAATATTCTACGTTTTAGAGGAGCTCTTTTTGTTGATGTGAAGTGTTTTAAGTAATCATCAAGTCTCTCTGGACTTAATTTAACTATTGAAGAGAGTTTATTTAGATCTAATCGTTTTCTAGGAGCTGTAGCTAGTGCAACTATAGTTTCATAGAGATAAATATAGCTTAAGATAGAGCGAAAAGCACTATAGACATCTACATATTGAGGTCTATAAAATAATGGATAAGTAGTAATACTACTATCACTTAATCCTAAGCTCTTCATTAAGTAATTAATTACCTCTATGCCAAAGGAACTAAGTTTAGCACATTTTCCATCATATTCTACTAATCCTTTTAACTTAAGTTTTCTCAATGCATCAATAACTGATTTCTTTCGTTCGCCAAGGTTTGAAGCTATAGTACTTGGTGAAATACATTCATCAGCACTTATACTTAGTAATATTCTCAGTTGCAACCATCCTCTAGAAATATCAATAACTGAATCAACTCTTCGTAGTGCTTCTAGTTTAGCAAAGATATCACTCATAACTATCCAATGATAAGTATTATCCATTGCACCAATATAAATAGAGCGCTTGCTCATCTAGGAAGTAACTAATGTCGCTCAGTGGTCGCTGCTAAACACCACTTTTAAATACATTACCTGTGATGACTTATCTGAGAATTGAACTTCTCATAGGTGAGTAGCATGGTATCAATGAAGAAAGGTATAGTTGGTATTGAAGCAGCTATAGTATTGATAGCATTTGTACTAGTAGCATCTGCATTAGCATTCGTAGCGCTGAATATGGGATTATTCAGTGTTCAAAAGACTAAAGAAGTAATGGGCAAAGCATATGAAGAAGCAACAAGAGCTCTTGAAGTTGCAGGAAGTGTATTAGCTAACATGACTGGAACTGATGGAGGGAGTGCAGATCTTAATAATGCTACAGCTATAATGGTCCCCATCAAACTAACAGCTGGTTCAAGAAACTATGATCTTACGAAGCTCGTTGTAATAACATCAATAACATTCCCCAATGGAACAGCTAAAGCTTATGTACATAACTTAACAAAAGGCACAGTCTTTGAGGATATTCATGCAGATTTATCAGATGCATTAGATAGCTATGGTCCTGAGAGCGCAGGTAATGTCTCAGTACTAGGTCTAAGTGGTTCCATAGAAGATAAGAGCTTAGATCCAATAGATATAGCACTAATGGTCATAAAGCTACCTAATGGAGTTAGTGCTTACAGTAGAGTAATTATAGAGATTCAAACACCATATGGCAATACTTTAACAATAGAGAGAATAGTACCACCAACAACAGCTGAAGGCATAATCAACCTAGATACTACATAAAATCAATTATGTAGAAATCTAAACAATGTGTATCACTAAAACAAAATATTTTTTAAACCTACTTATCTTAGACATAATAGTGAATTAAAACGATTAATATCAATATATGATCTGGTGCATTATATGAATGGCAAGGAGATAACAGTAGTTGTGATGATGTTCGTTATAACTCTAGCAACATTTGGTTATGTAATGTATAATTTCTATACAGGTGTTAAATACCATGAATCTATCTCTATTGAAGTTCTGAATGTTATTATCGATAAGCCTAGAGCATTACTAACGATATATGTAAAAGATAGTAATGTACCTCTAAACGAAATATCTATTGATGTATACTATAATGATAAAAAGCAGAGCATTAATTTAGGCACTTTGACTATGTATATTAATGAGACACATTTAATACTGAGTAACATAGGTAGTGCTATTGTATCAGCTATATGTAATGAGTATGAATTATTTGCTAGAATTGAGCCTGATAGAAATTTAAATCTATACATCATAATGGAAAAATCATTTACTCTCCATAAGATAAATCTCAACGAAACTAGAGTTAGTAAAAAATCACCTTGTAAAGTACGTGATAATAATATATTACTATATGGAAAGACCTCATCTGTGTGGTGTTTACTCTTAGCTTTATTAGAGGGTAAAAATCTTCAACTGGAATTAAGTAAAACTTATACAGTATCAAAGAGTTGCTTATTTAAAATAATACATAAGCCCATAATTATAGTTCTTATCCCACGTAATTCAATTGTATCTAATTCCATTAGATCTAATTCATTGATCACTATAGGTATTATCTATCCACTAACATGTAATTCAGGTAAAGCTTCATTAATAGTTAAGGGAAAGGAAATCTATAGTATTGAAGTCTATGGGGAGAGTTATGGAAGTTAAAAGAGCTATAACTCTATTTCTAATCATAGGTTTGTTAATGAGTATTGGGAGCTTACTACTAATATATGAAACTTTACCTAGGATTTCTTTTCCTCTTAACTTCCTCAGCTTTGAGGTAATACTATTTATATTTTTAGTATTTGTATTCATAGTAGGAATTCACATAGTTATTGTAGCTTTGATATCTTTAAGAAGTAAATAAAAAATTTATTTTTCATAAATTTTACACAGATTGAAGAAGAGTTTTAATATTCCCTTCTCCTTATACAGAATGGATTAGAAGTTTAATAATAAAAATTAATACATATCTGGGACATTAAGGAGGTATTAGTGATCGTGGAATGGCGATGCCGATGTCCTATATGTAGGGTCTTTGTCATTCCTATTTTGAATAAGCTTTGTCCTATTAAGGGATACGAAGAAGAATTTGAATCTACACTCATGGAGTCTGAAAGAGGAGTTGAAGAAGAGGTAGCAAGCGGTATTTCTCCTATATCACCATCTCAAGATCTTGCTCAACAATTAAAGGAAGTTCTTGGTGAAGCTTCTGATAAAATTTCTATTTCTTTATCTAATCAGTTAAAGCAGTATCTCGATCAAATAAATATAGGAATAGAGAGATTAGAAGAAGAGATAGGTAAACTTAGGAAAAGTCTTGAAGATGTATCTAAAAGCATGACATCTGTTGTAGTAGATCTACGAACAGCTATCGCTGATTTATCAAATCCATTTATTACTGGAGGGAATGTTAATGGAGGAAATAGCAAAGTTAAGCAAAGAACTATAAATGATGAAATGTTTAGCCGATTAGTAACTACTTTGAGTAATGCCATAGACAATTACGGATTAGAAAGAGTATTAGAGATGCTACGTGGCTATACTGAAAGTAGTGTTATAGACGAAGAACTTGGATCGAAATTAGAGAGAATGGTTAGGACATTAGCTAGATTAAAAGAGCAAAATATAGATGTTAAATCAGTTATTGATTTTCTTAGATCAGTGCTTAACTCTTTAAGAAGTTCAAAGAAGGAGATTTTCTCATGAATAGATGTAGAGGTATATCTACACTCACTACTGCATTAGTAATGATAGTCAGCATCATTATATCTTTAGTAACTTTGTCAATAATAATGTTATCTATGCAGTATATAATGAATTTCACTAACATTAAAATTAGCACTATTAAGAAATTGATCAATACCCGAATAACATTTATCTATGGAGAATATAATAAAACAAATAAAAATTTCTATATCGTTATGGAAAATCAAGGACCTACAATAAATTCAATATCTGAAATCAAAATAAGTTTTGGAGGTCTAGGTTCTTACGATATCTACGTTTTTAGCTCTATGCCCTGTACTCAATGTAAATGTTGGAATGTCATAGAGGTTGATAATCCTAATGGTATATGGGATCATGGAGAAACACTGATAATATACCTATATAACTGTACAGCTCTTGAACCTCCTTACTCAATAGATATAGTACATCCAATGGTAGGTAAATTTACTTTCTCCTTCGGTGAAAAACCTTGGAATATACAATGATGATTGTTATAGTTTCTTTTGTGGTACTTGTGATTCTTTCTATATATTCCTTCTCTACACTCATTATAACTATGAGTAATGAACTAAATAATTTAATTAAGGATTTACCTCAAGTAAAAATTCTTAATGCTACGATTTCGATAGATATATCTACTAATACAACGATGATAAATTGTTCATTAATTAACTATGGTCAAAGGAGTGTCATATTTAGCTACTCTAATACAAAACTATATGTAATATATAGAGATACAAATAACGTGACTCGTATTAAAATTATGAAGTACGGAGAGGATTGGTATATATCATCAATAAAAATAAATGGCATAGAATATAACTTATCTAAGAATATAATCTATGAGATTTCACCTGGTATGGAGTTCATTATATACATATCTATAAATGATGTATTCAAATCTAATACCCCTGTCACATTAATATTATCTATTAGAGGTGTTAGAATTGAGTACACAACGAGTGTTTGAATATCACGAACTCACTACAATTACTACAGGTAATGAGGAGCTTGATACTAGAATGGGTGGTGGAATTCCTTATCCATCCTTAGTTATTATAGAAGGAAGTATTGGATCTGGGAAAACAACATTATTAGCTCAATTTATTTTTGGAGCTCTTTTAGCAGAGAAATCAGTTCTTCTCTTACTAACTGAGCAAACTACAGTTCAATTCCTAAATCAAACGAGAAATATCATGATAAATCTTGATAAATACTATGCAGGTGGTGCATTGTCTATCTATTCACTACCTAGAGTAAGTAATGTACTGACTAAGGAATTAGCACATACATATGTTGAAAGAATAATAAATCACTTACCTCTTTGGATTCAGCGTTTCAATATTATAGCTATAGATTCTCTAACACCTCTAGCTAGAGAACTTAGTGATGATATAATTATATCTCTATTCCTTAATTTTAGAAGAGCAGCATCCCAAGGTGTAATTATATTCGTTACATATCATGAAGATATATTTAGTTCTAAAGTTAAGAATAGCATCACTGCATTAAGTGATGTGTATCTAAAGTTATCAACTGGTGAATTTGGCGGAAGATTTGTAAAATTATTACATATAGTAAAAATCAGAGGAGCTCCTGAAGTATCAGAGAGCACTATAGCCTTTGAAGTAGATCCAGCTTTCGGCATTAAGATTGTACCAATAGCTATAGCTAAGGTGTGAGAATGAGTTTAAGAATATCAGATCCAGAGCTTGTAAAGCGATTACGAAGATTTCCTTACCTTGTGGATTATTTAAGATCTATTCTAAAAACTCAAGGTTCTTTACCAAAATTTTTAGGATCGAAAATACCTTCAGAATTAAGAAGAGCTATGTATGTAAACGTATTGTATGAAGTTGATTCTGAGAATGGCATATTTATTCATGTATATACACCAAGACATAGTACTACGGGGTATAGAGTATATAGGGTTATTGAACCTCCACGTCCACCAAATGAGTTATTAGAGCTAATTGAAATTAGGTTAGCAGAAGAAATTACTGAAAAAGATATTGCTACAGATCTCAGGAGTAGAAAGGAGATTCTTCTTAAAAAACTAAATAGTGTATTAACGATTGTAAATAGGCCTCCAAATTATAGATCATTACTCTATAGTAAGAGGATACCTAGGAGAATTCCTGTTTATAGAGGTCATATAGAGCATCTAAGGTATCATTTCATTAGGGATAAAGCTGGTTTAGGAGCTATTGAAGCACTTATTAAAGATCCTTATATAGAGGATATTAGTTATAGTGGTATTGGCTGCATACATATAGTGCATAAGATCTTCGGACCTTTGGAGACAAATATATGTTTTAATGATGAAGATGCTGTTACTAAGTTTCTTCTTGAATTAAGTGAGAGAATAGGAAAGCCAGTTAGTTCTGCAAGACCTATTGTTGATGCAACATTACCTGATGGTAGTAGAATCAATATTGTTTATGGAAGTGATGTTAGTCTTAGAGGAAGTAATTTCACTATAAGAAAATTTACAAAAGTACCAATTAGTATTGCTCAACTCGTAGATTGGAATACTATGGATGAATACATAGCAGCTTATCTATGGATGTTATTACTAGAGGGAATGAGCGGATTTGTATGTGGTGAAACTGCTTCAGGGAAAACTACGACGCTTAATGCCTCAATTATCTTCATTAGACCTACAGCTAAGATAGTTAGCATTGAAGATACTGCTGAAATAGTTGCACCACATCCCAATTGGGTAAGAGAACTTACGAGAGATACTGGTAATCCAGAAACTAGTGTAACGATGTTCGATCTTTTAAAAGCTGCATTGAGACAAAGACCTAATTACATAATTGTTGGTGAAATAAGAGGTGCTGAAGGAAATGTTGCTTTTCAAGCAATGCAAAGTGTTTCATGGGATACTCCTATTTTAATAAGGAGAAATGGCTCCATTAAATTAATACCGATAGGAAAGTTCATAAATCAATATTATAGAGATGGTGAAGAAGGAATACCTAAGTTCATTAAGGATGTTGAGGTATTGACTATTACTAGAAGTTATAAAGTAGTATTTATGCCTATAAAATATGTACTTAGACATAGACATAGGGGTAAATTATACAAAGTAACTACATCTGATGGTTCATCAGTATTAGCAACAGGTTCTCACTCTTTCATGGTGATAAATGAATATGGAGAATTAGTCGAAAAGAGAACAACAGAGCTCAAGCCAGGAGAGTTTTTAGTAACATTCTCTGGATCTGATATTAGACTTAGTGAGGAAAAGAATTTTAATGAAATAATCATTGATTTAAAGAAAATATCTCATATAAAAGCAAGGGATTTCTTTGAGAGTAAAGTAGTGTTAGATAATGATTTAGCATTTATTATGGGTATTTACCTAGCTTGTGGATATGTAGAACATAAAGCAGTAAATGAATCATATTTAGTATTTCACATAAGGAAGAACTCCTCTAGAATTATTCCTAAAGTAATTAACTTCTTTAAGAAACTTAATGCTAAGATCAAGATTGAAGAGAAAGATTCGTATATCATAGTTAAGATTTATCATGAGTTTCTACCAATACTATTTTCTCAGTTAATCGGTGTGAATCCTAGTGATAAACATATACCAGAGATCCTATGGTATGCTCCGAAGAAGATTGTAAAAGAATTTCTCTCTGGATACATAAGTAGTCTAGATAATAACAATATAAACTATAGTGAATGGTCAATATATGAAACTGCTTGGCTAAGTAAAATACATGGTCTCAATGTATGCATAACAAACTCAAAGAATACATCTCTAAATATCTATGATATAAGTAAAGAGGTGGAGTATTCAAATGATGGAATTCCAATATATATTGTTAAAAACATCTATGAATTACTTGGTTATTCTAATGTTTTATCGCAATTATTAAAGAAATACAGAGAATTGTTACCTAAGAATTTAGTTAGAGATGTAATTAGTAATATTGATGAAAAGAAGGTTATAGGTATTGAGAGATTTGTTAATAATATTAAGAACTTACTAAATAGCCATATTAGAATGGTGAAAATTGAGAGCATTGAAGAAGTAGATTATGATGGATATGTTTACGATATATCAGTTGAAGGTGAGGAAACATTTCTCGGAGGTTCTTCACCGATATTATTGCATAATACTGGGCATCCGGTTTTATCAACTTTTCATGCAGCAACTGTAGAGAGATTAATACAACGACTTACATCACCACCAATAAATGTACCAAAGACTCATATAGATAATTTGAACTTCGTCATTATACAGAGTGCTGTATATAGAGAAGGAGTTATTGTTCGAAGAATTCTTAATGTAAATGAAATATTAGGATATGATTCAAGAACGGGATCTGTTAATTATATACCTATCTTTACGTGGGATCCTATAACTGATCGTTTCACATTTAGAGGCCGTGGATCTAGCTATTTATTAGAAGAGAAAATAGGTGTAATTAGAGGTCTTAGTCGTAGAAATATGAATTTAATATATGATGAGCTTCAACTTCGTGCAGCTATACTCAAAGAGCTTGTTAAGAAGAAAGTCTTTAATCACTTCAACTTATTTAAATTCATTGCAAGAGTGTTTATGTATATTGACGAAAAGGCTAAGAAAGGTAGGAAGGAGGAATTAGAGTACATAGTTATTGATACATTAGAAGAGATTCTACTAAAGCTCAGACTTGGCGAATTAAAAGAATGGTATGCGTGAAGAATCTTGAAGAAAAGAGCAATAATCTTAATACTCCTCATAATGGTTACATTATTAGTAACTATCATCACATTTGATATTCGATATATAACTCTACTAGCTATAGTAGATCTAGCTGTTGTTCTTTATTTATTTGTCATACCAAAGGTAAGAGCTAGGTTACCGAAGAGATATATAGATAAGGATTTACTATTTCTCATAATTCATTTATATTCATTATCAACAGGTAGACCACATAGGAAAAGGCTTTTCGAACTTAGAAATGTTCTTGGTGGATATGGTGAATATGAGAGAATTCTAAGGAGAGTATCTGTATTAGCAACAAATTGGGGCTATGGGTTCATAAGAGCTATACATTATGTTGCTAGATATGTTAGGCATGAGGAATTCAGGAATTTTCTTCTAAGGCTTAGTGAAGTTCTTAGAACTGGTGAAGATCCGGTTTCCTACTTAGATATAGAAGCTAGATCTATGGTTAGATTATATGAATATGCTTATAATAGATCTCTTGATGGTTTGAAAATAATTTTAGCTCTTTATGCTTCAATAATGAGTGCTACATCATTTATGATCTTGACTCTAGCTATACTAGCTATATTTACAGGTGGTGATACGTTTCTTCTCATTTCATCATCTATTCTTTTATCAATGGTAGTTGCTATTATGGCTGTAGCAGTAGTAGTGACTATTCCTAAGGATTGGTTCTCGCCTAAACGTATTGGAAGAGCTTATTACTTCAATAAATACATGACGTTAAGTATCTTAGCTATGTTGATAATTGTAGTTATTGGTTATTATGTATTTTCTTTATCTTCAAATATAATGGCTTCTGTTGCTTCAGCTTCTATACCTATGGTAATTCCTAGTATTTATGCTATACTTATTGAAGATAGAATTAAGAAGATAAATAACTCCCTACCTATTTTCATTAGGAGTTTTGGAGCATTCTATGCTGTATTGAGAAATCAAGTGAGAGCTCTTCAAGCATCGCTTCAAGCAGAGTTAGGTACATTGAGGAAATATATCGAGAGATTATATTCTAGGCTTTCTAACAATATTAATCCTAGGATTTGTTGGAAGTATTTAGGTCTTGAAACTTGGAATGATAATCTTATAAGAGTTACGAATATAATGGTAGATACTGTTGAAGTTAATGGTAATACAGCTGAAGTTGGTACTTTCTTAAATGATGTATTAGCAACTCTAAATAATCTCTATGTTGCTAGAGTAAGTATTGCGAGAACTTTTGAAGCAACTGTTTATATGATGCAGACATTGATTACAGCAATAGGAGCTTCATTAATTGCTATATTAAGGAGTTTTGCTATGTATTTTGAATCATTAAGAACATTGATAGGTGCTTATGTTCCTCCTACAGCACTTCCTATATCTCTTTCAATACCTAATGTAGATGCTATTGCATTAGCTTTTAGTATTTCGCTATTGATTTTAGCTTTCATAAATGCTATAGTTCTTAAATTTGCTTTTGGTGGTTTGAAAGAGACTTTTTGGACTCATCTAATGGTGTTGTTATTCTTAACTAGTGGAGCGTGGTATGCAATGGAGTATGTATCTAAGATGTTAGTAATACCTATATTAGTTGGGATAACATCTTAATAATTCTTTATTCATATAGATTCTATTCCTACATAACAGCCGTGCATATATACCTCTAGCTCCATGTTATTATTCTTAGGAGATCTGAGGGGTTAGTGATGAGGGTCAAAGTCTTTACTTCAATACTTTTATTCTTTCTATTTATGTTTATGTTTCTTTCTCCTTCATTATTTGTTCGTAGTAGTTTAAGTACTTATAGTGAACCATCTGTTGAATATACCTATCCCATAGTTCTTAAGATGAATAATCCGGAATGTAAGCTTTTATTAATGAATTTCTTCATTAGTGTTCCAAATCCTATGGTTATTGGATATGATAATATTGTTAAATATAGACTTGAAGTTGTGAATTGTGTTTGTAATTTGAGTTTCTTCGTTATAATGACTTTTGAAGCTAAGAAGATTTCATTAGGTATAAATACTAGTGCCTTAGGTATTCTTGATCCTAGGAGAGCTCTTAATCTTCAGGGAGCTGTGAAAATAACAATACCAAATATTGAGACTTTAGTTAATGCAACACCTCGTGTATTACTTCAGTTCATAGCAAGTGATGGATCAATAAATACTGTTAAGTCCTTTGAACTTTCTGGTGTTAGAATAGTTAAGCCTATAGAGATAATTCGTGCAGGAATATTAGTTAATGCACAATTCATCAATGGTGATAAGGAAGTAAAGTTAGTTAAGGGGATGGGTACTCCTATCTTAATTAAATTAAAGAATAATCTTCTCTATAGAGTAAGAAACATAGTTATTGATGTATTAGTGAATGGATCTTCTATTATTAGTAAGAATCTAGGTGCTGTACTTAAACCTGGTGAGGAATTGAGTATTGAGGAGATTCTTAGTACTAGTGATTTAGATACTGGTAAATACATCATAACTATTAGGGTGTATTATTTAGTAGAGGTTTTAGGTGTTCAAACTTTTACTGATTCTCAGCCTTTATTACTTGAAGTTATTGAGGTACCAGAGTTAATTATATCTACAGATAGATATGAGTATTTAGCTAATGATCTCATAACTATAAATGGTGTGATAATTGGTGATTTAAAGCGTATTAGTGATATTGAATTAGAGGTTAAGTATGATAGGGAATGGATACCTATATACTCAATTAAGCCAGTTAATAATACATTTAGTATTTCATTTACTTTAGAAGCTATTCCTGTGTTCAGTATTCAATATGTATCTATTAGAGCAAGAGCTCTTATTGATAATAAAACTATAGTTAGTAATGAATTAATGATTAAGTTATATAGTTTGAGCTATGTAGCTTCAGTACTTATGGTAGATATTGATGTGAGTCCTCAAGTCATATTTGAAGATGAGTCATGTAGAGTGGTAGTGAGGACTGATCCATCTTATCAATTCTGCTTACCATTCTTTATAGAGATGTGTTCTGTATCAAATATATTTATGTGTAATTCTGTTGCAAGAGTTCAAGTTTGTAGAGGTGAAGGTGAAGTTATTCTAAGTAATTTGAGAGCTGATAGGTATTTAGTACGTGCTGTATTGAAGATGGGTCAGTATGAAGTTCGTAGTTTATCAAAGTTTCTTGATGTAATTTCTAAGCCTAAGTTAGTAGTTAATTTACCTCCTTATGTATTTCCTAACTCTATTGTTGAAATAAGTCTAGATTTATTGGGTAAGGAGAGAGCTATATATCGTAGTTTTGATGTTGATATATTTCTTAAGACTAGAGATGGTTTGGTAATTAGTAATGTTAGTACTGCTTTAAGTGTTGATGAAGTTCCTAAGGTTGTTAGTATTAGAGCTCCTCAAGTTCTAGGAACTTATCTTATTGAAGTTATTTCTCGTAGTCTCAATGCTTCTATATGTAAGGAGTTGAATGTTGTTAAACCTAGGATTCAATTATTCTTAAGTCCTTCATCTGAAGTTGAGGTGAATACAAATGTTAGTGTGAAGGTAGTTGTGGATCCAGCTATTAATGCTAGTGGTGATTTAGTTATTATTGATTCTCAGAGTAAGCAGAATGTTTCTGTAATTAGTGATGTGGAGATAGTTAATGGTGTTGCAGTTATTAGTTTTAGAGCTCCATCTAAAGCAGGGTTATATGAAGTTCTATTCTCTATTGATAATGTTGCTTCAGAAAGTACTATGTTGAAGACTTATGAGAGTGTTAGGAAGGTTGAAGTCGAGATTTATAAGAAGAGTGTTGCTCCAGGTGATGATGTATTAGTTAGAATATCTATTGTTCCTCCAATTAATAAGGATTTAATGGCGTTAGTGCAGGTGTTGAGGGATAGTGAGGTTGTTGATGAGAGAAGTACTTTAGTTCCAAGTAGTGGTACTACTATTTTCTCTTTTAAAGCTCCTAGTGAGAAGGGTATGTATGTTGTTAGAGTATTTATTCCTAATCTAGATATTGAGGGTAGAGATGTCTTTAATGTTGAGAGGAGTCGTGGTTTTATCTTTGAGGAGTTTATGCAGTTTGGAGGTTTAATTATTGGAGCTATATCTATATCTGTGTTGTTATTCGTATTAGGTAGAAGGGGGAGAGCACGGACTTAGGGTTCATAGGTCTAGTAGCTCTATTTCTATCTCTATCTATATATGTAGTTATTTTGGTAATAGCTATTGTTAGGAGAAGAGCTAGGGAGTTTAGACCTTTTGAGGTTAGAGCTTCTGTAGGTTCTTCTTCATCATCTATGAGTGTACGTAGTGATGTTGTTGGTGTTGTTGAAGCTCTTTATAGAGGTGGTAGAGGTTCTTCATTACGTATGAGGGTTGCTTTAGATGTTTTGAAGCTTTTGAAGGATAGAGGTTCTATTTCTATTTCTGAGCTTAAGTCTTTATCTAGTTATTCATCTGATTATTTATCTAATGCTATTAATTTTCTTAGGGAGTTAGGTTTAGTTGATGTTAGGGGTGAATTAGTTATTCTAAGTGATAAAGCTGAGAATATATTGCTTAAGTTAGAGGAGAAGATGGTTGAGAGTTCTAAGTAGTTTTGTCTTAGTTCTAGTTCTGTGTTGATAATTATTATATGTTTGTGTTGTTTTTTTGTATTGGGGTAGGGTTTGGGTAGGTATGTGTTTAGAGCTAGGGGTTTAGCTAAGTTATTCCGTGAGTATTTTGAGAAGTTATCTGAGTATTTTGTTGAGAGGGGTTTGGTTATTGTTGATAGGAGTTTCTCTGATGATTATGCTAGGTTCAAGGTCCAGGTTGGTGATGAGGAGGGTGTTGTTGAGTTAAAGCCTCAGGGAGGTGATGTTGTTGTATCTTTTGAAGTTGGTGGTAGGGGTGTGGTTAAAGCTCGTGAAGGTCTTAGGAGGGGTTTGTGGGCTCTTAGAAGTTTACTATATGGTGATGTAACATATGCAGCAACAACAATTGCTGAAGGAGGTATAGAAGCAGCACTATCAGGATCAGCAGGGTACTTAGCATCAACAATAGCACAAATAGTTAAAGAAACAGCAGAAGAACTAAAAAGAAAAGAAGAAGAAAAAGCAAAACCAGAAGAATACAAAGAAATAGAG
>Ga0180301_10002591_pt1 | contig 14220 bp, 14 predicted proteins | sample GuaBasSediGuay16_FD_121797 | JGI IMG/M metagenome (GOLD analysis project Ga0180301, IMG submission 121797) | Subseafloor sediment microbial communities from Guaymas Basin, Gulf of California, Mexico - Guay16, Core 4569-2, 12-15 cm | ecosystem: Environmental > Aquatic > Marine > Hydrothermal...
ATAAATACATTTAAGCCATCATATCTATTGTCGGCATAACGAAGCATTTTGCTGTAATTATCACATTGTAAAAAGCGAGCACCCAAGGAAAGAAAAAAGCTCAGCGACTTTTCTTTCCTGAAAACATGTCAAATCGTAATTTTGCAAAAGTCTTCTATTGACTGAGATTGGAATTACAGGAAGACGAGTTGCTGAACATATGGCCAAAAACGGACTTACAAGTTATCAAAAGGGCGTTATCTCCAACTACTACGAGAACCTCGATACGATCATGCTGACGAAGTTGCAGGAGATCGTGTCTGACCTCTACCTTGCAGACACCAAAGCAAAACAGGGCCGCCTCTGGGACCGGGCGCAGAAAGCCATGAAAAAACTGAAAATAAAGCCCGCCATAATCGAACACATCCTGGCCAGGCGAGACGTAACCATCCTCGCCAAAAACGTCGAAGACTGGCTAAAAGCAGGCAAGTGATGTCTATCCGGACAAGACGATGAATCGAATCAGCGTAATAAATACGATTATCGACCACACAGGGGCACGCGCATACCTGGAGATCGGCGTCAAGCAGGGACTGACCTTCATGCAGGTCAACGCCGAGAAGAGAACAGGCGTCGATCCTGGCTGGCCGGGGCTGAAGTTTTACCGGCGCCTGGCCAGGACGCCGCAGATGCGTTTCTTTAAGATGACCAGCGACAGATTCTTTGAAAAACACCGGCCGATGCTCGAAAAGAACGGGTTATGCGGCACTCGATCAGGATCGACGCCACATCCTGAATTTAAAGCCGGCCGATTACATCCATGAGTTTATGGTTGCATACATGCCAACTTGACCGTATAATAGATGGGTTCTTTGCGAAACTGAATATAGGGGGCGAATGGCTTCGACCGGACAGGTAGACGGTCGGGTTGCATGTCCAGGATGTCGGTTGGCCTGGCTAAAAATCCGGCAACTTAATTTTACCTGGCAACTATCAGTTGCAAATGGCCGCCTAAATTGAGCGGCCCGTCCCGACGGACTTTTTCCTGCGGGTCTGTCAGGGGCGCCAAACAGCGGGATAGCCGATGCGGGTGTTCGCGACGCAAAAGGCGAATTTAATCGCGAAATAGCAAAGGTATAAGCCTGTCGTTTGGCGTATACCCGAGCGAATTTCAAATAAACGACTAAACATGTAGACGCCCGCCCTGAAATGTCACGGGACGGGGGTTCGAATCCCCCCGCCTCCATTTCCTTGCCCCATAAACCAAGTTGATATTAGACAAGCCCTTACTTGTTGCTGTAAAGTGATTGTATTATCGCTACAACTACAAGTAAGGGTTTTTATGTGAATACGGGATATGGCTCTTAATTGCCAAGGCATAACACCACGCCGTTTTTGCAGCTCATGAACAAACAGCCCTCAGCGGCGATCAGGCCGTCGAGGTGGGTTTGATAGATGACTTTGCCTGCGAGCGGGTCGAGGGCGTAAACGTATATTCCTCCGTCGAGATAGGATGAGCGGCCTGCTGTTACGTAGACCAGTGGTTTGCCTGAGATGCGGTCATGCTGGAGAAGTACGCTTCCGTGGACCGGCCATGTTGATTCGAGTTGATCGTATACGAGTATTTGACGCCGGGTTGGTGCGGCGCGAAAACGCCATACGAGTTTTCCAGTTGACGCCTGGAGCCAGTCTGTTCGCATGTGGTTGTCGCCGATTAGGTCGAGGTATTCTATTCCACGTTTATTCAGCATCAGGTAACGCTCGGTGGCTTTGGATACGTAGCATCGCGGGTGGTGGCCGGGGCTTTTTAGTTTTGGTGCGGAAACTTCCCGGACTTCCCGGACGGTCTCGCCGGTTAGGGGGTCCAGACCCATTCTGTGAACTTTGGTCCCGCTCCTGGCCGCCTTTTCGTCGATTATTGATGTCCACAGAAGGCCGTCGGCTATGAAGAGGCTGCTGTTTATTTCGTGGCTTCGTGCGTACATCGGCCCTGCAACCCATTGCATGTATTTTGGGGGGCTACGACGGTGTCTTTTGCGACGGAGATGTTGTCCGGGCCATGGTTTGGTGTATTTTGTCCATTGGCCGTTTTTGTTTATCATTGCTGTTGACAGCGGGGCGAGTACCCGGCCTGATTTTTTTATCAGGTCTTCGGCAGTTATTGCATGTGCGGTTAACGATGAAGTTAATACCGCCAATAAAAGCAGTACAGTTGCTTTTTTGCGTTCAAATAACAGTCGCAAACTTTTTCCCCGGATCATCCCAGTATCTCTGGCTGCCGGCCCCTTGCCTGAAGGGCCAGTTGTGATAATGGCTGCCGCCGCCGGGCGTATCGCTCGACAACTATCGCATTTATCGAAAGTTACTGGATGAGTTCACCGGCCGATAGTCAATGGTTTGATGCGCCATAAGCCACTCGGCCGCCTCTCCGGTAAATATCGGCAAGTTAACTATTGGTTTATTACCACTTGAAACCATGCGCCAAAGGATTGCGCACATCCGTATCCTTATATTTGGTTTGCCTTTGGCCGTTGTGCCAGACAATCGCTTTTACCGCTCTATCCGATTTGCAGGCATTTCTGAAATGCTCAATACCCGAGATAAACTCAGGCTGAAATGTCTTTCCCGATTTTATCTCAACAGCGGCAAATTGCCCTGCCTTTGGAATCAAAAGGTCTACTTCATTACCCTTGGCGTCACGATAAAAATGCAGGTTTATTCTTTCGCCATGATTCAGTATCCGTTTGACAACTTCCATAATCAGCAGATTTTCATACAACGCTCCACGAAGGGGATCGCGCTGAACCTGGCTTGCAGTCTTCAGTTCAAGCAGCCACGCGGCTAATCCGACATCGACAAAATACAGTTTAGAAGATTTCATTACACGTTTGCGAATGTTAGTGAAGTACGGCGGAAGTTCAAAAAGAATATAAGAAGCCTTCAGTACCGAAACCCAGTTCTTAATTGTTGTTGACGATACTCCAACATCGTTGGCAATTGAACTGAAATTTACCAACTGCCCTATCCGGCCGGCAACTAATCGCAAAAACTCCTCGAAGCGCGTAAGATCCTTCAGGTTGATTAAAGCACGGATATCCCGCTCAACGTAGGTTGAAAGATAAGAACCATAAAAACGACCGGGACGCAATTTCTTATCATGAAGCCGTGGATAAAATCCTTTTATTATCATTTCATAAGGCGAATCCGCTTTTCTGTTATATTGGGCTATTTCATCAGTCGAAAATGGAAGAAGCTCGAGCATCACCGTTCGGCCGGCAAGAGACTGGCTCACCGCAAGGTGAACCCGGGGCTGATGACTTCCTGTAAGGATAAATCGTCCAGGATCGGGATTGGCATCGATGATACCCTGCAAATAGCTTATCAATTCAGGAACTCTTTGAATCTCATCCAGTATCACACCGCCCGAAAAATCAGCCAGCAACCCCTTTGGATCGTTTTGGGCTTGTCGACGGGCATCCGGTTCTTCCAGCGAGCAGTACTCATGATCAGGGAATGCCATCCTCGACAGAGTAGTTTTGCCCGACTGCCTGGGACCAAGTATGGTCACAGCCGGATACTCTTTAGCACAAGCAAACAGCTCTTTTTGAATGCTTCTGGTAATCATACGCATAGTGTAATATATATCGTGCATATTTCAAGTATAACTTTAAAAATACACCACTCCGAAATGCGTCCCCAAAGCGTCCTCTTCCCAGGGAGCCTCCGTAACTTCTTTCAAGGAAAAGGCTTACGCTGCGAAGGCGCCTGTCAAATATAACGGAGAAGGCGGGATTCGAACCCGCGGTAGAGACAAGCCCTACACAGCCTTTCCAAGGCTGCACCATAAGCCACTCGGTCACCTCTCCAGTAAATATCGGCAGGGGCAACACGGCCTCTGCCGTCAGGATTCCCAACAATACGTTATCGGCACAAATTTGCAAGCCAAAAACATCGAAAATGCGGCCAAATCCGCAATCGCACCCTCACCGGGCCGGTTTGAGGCGGCTTTTGGGCGGATTTCATGCTTGATCTTGTCGGGCGATTTTGTAGAGTGCACATCGAGCCCGGAAAAGCGGAGGCGTTTTTTCGGTTGGATACGGCCGAGTTTGTGGAGGATCGAGTTATCGGCGGCAGGCAGGGACATTCGGCGGGTATTGAAAAGTGGCTGGCGGTGATACGCACCGACGGCGTTGGTCCGAAGGCGTTTGCACGGCTGTTGAAGCATTTCGGCTCGCTCGACGGCGTGCTCGGCGCCTCGGTCGGTGAGCTTTCGAAGGTCAAACGCATCGGCTACAAAACGGCCGAGCGAATCGCCGCCGGTATCGGCAAGTTTGACGTCGCAAAGGAACTTGCCCGTGCCGACAAATCAGGCGTGTGGATCGTTCATGCCGCCGACAAGCGGTATCCGCCTGCGCTGAAAGCGATTTACGACCCCCCGCCGGTATTGTATGTCAAAGGGACCCTCGAACGTTCCGACAGTCTTGCCGTTGCGATTGTAGGCTCGCGCAGGTGCAGCACATACGGCGCCGAGCAGGCAAGCCGGTTTGCACACATGTTGGCGTCGGCGGGCTTTACGATAGTCAGCGGAATGGCGCGCGGGATCGATACGGCCGCCCACCGCGGGGCGCTTACGGCCGGCGGCAGGACCATTGCGGTGCAGGGCTGCGGCCTGGCGAACGTCTTTCCGCACGAGAACGAAAAACTCTTTGAACACATCGCCCAAAGCGGCGCCTGCGTCAGCGAACTGCCGCTGCAATACGAGCCGCTTTCGGAAAATTTCCCCGGACGCAACCGGATCATCGCCGGGCTCTCTATGGCGGTGCTTGTCGTCGAGGCGTCCGGGCGAAGCGGGGCGCTGATTACCGCACGCGCGGCGATGGACAATAACCGCGAGGTGATGGCCATTCCGGGCAAGGTCGATTCGCCGATCAGCACCGGCACGCATCGACTCATCAAGGACGGCGCACGCCTGGTGGATTGCGTGGATGATGTCATGGAAACCTTAGGTAGAATCGGCGATGGCCTGAAGGACCATGTCCACAAGGCGGCTAAAGACGCGCAGGCCAAAATGGACCTGCCGCTGTTTGACGCCTCGCGGCTCAATCTCTCCGACGACGAACGAACGGTCTACGAAGCACTCGACGGCGAGCCAAAGCACATAGAAGAGATCATCGCCTTGACAAATCTCGCGGCGGGCGCGGTCAACGCAACAGTAATATCCCTCCGCCTAAAGGGCCTGCTGAAACAATTACCCGGCAATCTCTTCATAAAAAAATAATCGGACGTTTGCAGCGTACCTCCGTCTAACAACGAGGACCTATCGGAGAAGATCAAGAATCGGCTCCTCGACAGCATCGGTTAGTTGTCTTTTCACCATTGCCTGCCATTTTCGAGGCATGGTATGGAATACGTCTGTTATAAGATTCCCTTGGCCCTTATCGATAAGAGCGCTCAATACCCTCAAGGCGGCTTCCTTGTCTTTCATTTGCTTTTCCGGGGTAGGCCTCCTGGCCAGAACAAGTAATTTGTGCAAGGCAAAATTGGCCGGATGCGGCAGAGCATACGGTTTGTCGGAGCCCCGCCCTCTTTCGGGAACCAGAAACTCTACTATAAGCTGCGGATGCTGGAGTCTGATAAATCCCTTTGAGCCGGTGAAGCCGACAACGAAACCAAGGTCTTTCAACAATTCCGCCACATCTGTCTTTGCTCTCATTGCCGATGGCCGGGGAATGAGAAGGTCCATATCACGTGTCACAAGAGACACCATGTACGACGTCCGCCCAAAAAACTTCCTGTAGAACAGAGTGCACCAGCTTCCCACAATAATAATGTCTCTGAGAACACCTGCCTTGTCCAACCGACGCAGAACTTCGGCACATAATTCATACTGGCTCTTTTCCACGCAAAGTGCCCTTTAGGAATTTGATCTGCTTTTTTACCTCAGACAGCAGCTTTCTGTATTTGGCCCGATATTCCCTGGCCTGTTCATATTCTTTCACTTCTTTCTCGGAGAGCTTGCCTTTGTAAATGAATCTGACCTTGCCCTTTTCTCTGGCCTGCAGGTAGTAGTACTCGTGCCCTTTGATTTTTTTCTTTACGAGAGAGCCTTTGGGCAGGTTGGCTAATTGGTGCTCGTAATCCGCCTTCATCGCCAGAGAATTGGCTAATTCTTCTTTGAGCACACTTTTTATGACTTTCATTGCGCCGCCTCTGCATGGAGAAAAGAACAGTTACCATACAATCATCATTATATTGTACGTTGTATGGTAACCCGTGTCAACAGTTACCATACAACTTTATGTTTTCTGCCGTATGTAGGTAACAGGCGCGACATTATGCGTGTATTCGTGGCGGACGGTGATCGGGATGTCCGGGTGCAGATCGGGCTTTACCGGACACATGCCGGGCGTTTTTCCGGCGGTTTAGCTATTTGGCTGCGTGGTTGAAGAAGTTGATTTTTTCGAGGCGGGTTCTTAGCGCGTTGTAGTCGGCTTCGGTTATGTTTTGTAATGGCCGTCGCACCGGGCCCAGGTCGAGGTCGAGCATTTTCAGTATGCTCTTGGCGGCGGGGAGGAAGCCGCATGGCGTTTGTGCTATTGCATTGATTATCCGGATCGACTTGTTCTGGAGAGTTTGCGCCGTTTTCAGGTCGCCCTTTGCGAACGCATCGATGATCTCAGTATAAAGGCCGGCGACGAAATTGTATGTGCTGCCGACAGCGCCTTTTGCACCGAGGGCAAGGCCCGCCAACAGAATTTCATCTCTGCCGAAGAGTATATCGAATCGACCGTCATCGGCAGCGAGGCACGCGGCGTAGTCGGCGAGGTTTTCGTATGTGAACTTTACACCGGCAAGATTGGATATTTTGTCTTTTGCGGCATTGAGGAAATCCGCCATGGCGAAATCGACTCCGGTCATTGACGGGGTGTGGTAGTAGTAAAAGGGCAGATCGGCGGCGGCGGCAATATCGGCGCACCAGGCGACCAGCTCATCAACGCTGCGCGGTTTGTAGAATACCGGCGGTATGGCGCCGACGGCATCGAAGCCGAGTAGCCGGGAGCCGGCGGCGAGCGACCTTGCCTCAACGATGCTGTTGTGCCCCACGTGGGCGATGAGTGTCATTTTTCCGCCGGCAACCTCGGCCCAGCGCGTCATGATCTGCATGCGTTCGGCGGTTGTAAGCGAGAGCCCTTCCCCCGTCGTGCCGCAGATGAATACGCCGCCGACGTTATTTCGCTGAAGGAATCGGGCCTGTTGTTCGATAATATCGAGGTTCACCGTGCCGTCGGCGTTCATCGGTGTAAACGGCGCGGCGACAAAGCCTTCAATGTGTCGGTGCATTGCAGCATTCTCCGTACGTGTGTTTCTATCGTTTCCAGTCTGTTCCGGGCAGGCACATGGGCCTGCCCCTGCGACGTTGATGCCGAGTTTATTCGTTTTCGGCGTCTTTGTCGAGGGTGTAGATTGTCAGTCCTTCCAGTGATCGGGTGTTTATGCCAGGAACCAGACTTGCCAGGTATCCCGCGACAAAGCAGCCGGCTATCCCCGCCGATGCGTAGAGCAGCAGATGGACGTCCATAAATGTCTTCATTGCGTAGACTGTCGCTGCGCCGACAACTGCGCCGCCGGCGGCGCCGGCGGGCGTGGTTCTTGTGGTGAAGATCCCCAACAGGAACAACCCGGCCATCGAGCCGCCGAACAGGCCCAGAACGGTTATGAACTGGTGCCAGAGCGATTTGACATCGGCGGAGGCAAACAGCAGGGCAAGGATTGTTACGAGCAGTCCCAATATGACCGTCAGCACGCGGGCGCAGTTGAGATAGGCCCGTTCGCTCGACAGCAGATTGAAGCGGCGGACGAAGTCGGTGACGATTGATGTCGCCGTGCTGTTCATGCTGGTCGAGATCGTCGATTGTGCCGCGGCGAAGATGCCGGCAATGACCAGGCCTGCGATAGGCGCAGGCAGCTGGCGTGCGATGAAGAGGGGGAAGATGGCGTCGGTCTGGAAAGTCGGGTCGAGCTTTTCCGGGTGGGTCTTGTAGAACACAAACAGCGCTGTCCCCATTGCAAAGAAAAGTATTCCGGCCGGCACCGCCATGATGCCGTTTAGCCAGATTGCCTTTGCGGCTTTCTTCCGGTCGCGTCAAAGTCGAAATTGACCATGTGGAATTTGCCGGATGCGCCGGCAATGGAGACAAACTCGCCGAAGCCGCCATCTAAACCGGCGATGATCAGAACAAGGCTCAGGCCCGCTCCGCCGAGCAGAACGATTGACTGCACAGAATCCGTCCAGACCACCGCTTCGAAACCGCCCAAAGTGCAGTAGAGAACTCAGCGCCCCCATCGCGAGTATGCAGTGGGAGACCTCAAACGGCGTGATCGTCGCCAGGGCCAATGCCGGCAGGAACATCACGATCGCCATGCGTCCTATCTGGAAGAAGACGAACGACGCGCTTGCGAAGAGGCGCAGGAATACGTTGAAGCGCCTCTCAAGGTATTCGTATGCGCTGGTGGCGTCTATCTTCCTGAAGAAGGGCAGGATGAGGTAAACGACAAACGGCGTAAGCGCCAAAATCATAATATTGATCATGAAATAAACCCAGTCGGTGGCGTAGGCCTTTGCCGGAATCGCCATGTATGTAATTGAGCTGAGCATTGTCGCAAAGATGCTCAGGCCCGCGACCGGCCAGGGAACACGTTTGCCGCCCCGGAAGAAGTCGTCGGTGGTCTTGTTCCTGAACGAAAAGAATACGCCGATAGCGACCATGGCGATGAGATAGACGACGATGGTCGAATAGTTGACGATATTGGCAACCGGCGTTGCGCCGAGGGATTTGGCCGTTCGCACCGCGGTTACACGATATACCTTTGGCGATCTCACACGCGGACGGACTTCGCCGCCGGCTATGACGATCGAGTCGTTCCATTTCACCGCGGTGGTTGTAACGTGGTTGGCGGGCAGCGGGCCGGCCTCAATCCAGGTGTCGGTGATGGTGTGGTATGCAAGAGCGTTTTTGAAAAAGCCCGGGTGGGCGTCTTTGAGTTCATCGCCCTTTCCGAAGTTCTCGCCGTTGTCGCCCCCGAGAACGAAGATGTGGCTTTGGCCCAAAGCAACAGCCGGACCCGCCATGACACAATGCGGAACATCAGCGCGTCTGCACCATGCATCGCGTTTTTCGCCGGCCTCCGGGTTGAATTCGTAAACATCCTGCAGCAACTGCACGCCGCCATCCTGCCCCTGGCGTCTGCCGCTGATGACATAAATGCAATCGGCCAGGCCGTTGTGCTGGGCGACAGTCAAATTAAATGCCCGCGAGGGCCCGGGCCAGCAGGCCAGACTCTTCCATTCAAGTTTATTTTCGTCATCACTTTTCCCATAACCGGACATATCCAGCGACCAGAAGTTCTTCATGGCGGTTTCAAGGCCTGCTGCGCTTTGTCCACCGGCAACATAGATGGTATCGCCGATCCGCGCGGCGGTTGTGTATGCACAGGGCTTCGGAAGTGAAGGAAGCGGCTCGGTGGTCGCCTGCAGGCTGTTGGGGTCCCATTTGAGCAGAAAGACGTTATCATATGTCCGCTGCGAATCGTTGCCGCCGATACAGACGATGCCGTGGGCGGTGGAGACCGACGCTCCGTAGGCGACTGGATAAGGCAGACGGCCCGCATCGATCCACTTATACTCTCCTGCGGTGCTGTCGGTCTTGTCGGTTGCTTTTGTCAGTGCGTAGATTTTGTCGTGCCACTGTTTTTGGCTTTGCCAGACGGGTTTGGCAAAGTTGGCGCCGCCGGCGACAATGAGTACATCACCGTCAACCCCCACGAAAGGGCCCGCCACACCCAGAGCATCGGGCAGGTCGGCGAGTTGGCTGTATTCAAGGAACCGGGCGCCCCCGGTGTCGTCGTCGCCCGGCAGCGGCGAGCAGGCCGCCAGGACGCATGTAATCGTTACGATGAGTTTGGTTATCGGCCGGGTGGTTTTCATTTTTCGCAAATGCCTCATCTTTCAATGTTTCCTGGAAACGCCACCGCCGCCAGGAGCGCACGTCCGTAGCGGTCCCACAGTTGTTGGGCGGCAAGTTCATCGTCGTTTTTTCTCAGTTCCAAAGTGACAATCGGAATGCCGAGCGTCTCGCCTGCAAACGAGCCCAAAGAGCCGGGACGCGCGCCCACTTTGCGAACGGGCAGATCGCAATAGCGGGCCATTCGCTCGGCTAACGCCTTTGCCGGGCCGTCGTAATCGATACAGCTCAGCGGTTGATGAATGGTCACGATTCGGTCGGGCCGGCAGCGACTTATCAATTGGAAGATTACGCGGGCCTCCGGTTCGGATAAGGCGGTCATGCCGTTTCGCCGGTTGTTTTGACGGTTGTCTGCGGAGAAGTTGCGGTTGAGGTCCACGCCGCGAGCGTTGAACCGGCTGTTTAGCACCATGCCGTCGGGGTTGACCACGGGTACTATTACGATTCTTCCCCTCTCCAGCAGGGACCCGTCCCGGCTGAGATGGTCCGAGAGATATTCGACGAGCGCGGTTCCGGCAGGTTCGCTGCCGTGAATAGTCGCCATGATGAGCACCACGTCGCTGCCGGTTCCGAGGACAACCGTTTCGATCGGACGATTTTCAACTGACCTGCCCACAACCACCCGGTAGCCGGCAGGCATGGGCGGGCGGGTTTCAATGCCGGTGATTCTCGGCTCGGCCGGCGCCCGACAGCCGGCAAGACACAACACAATGCCGACAACTGAAAGTAGAACGCAAAACCTCAACACCAAGCGAGCCCTTTGGCTTCGAACAAAATACTTCTTTTGAGTATTTTCACTGTATATCATTGCATCCGGGCGCATTATACCAATGGTATATATTCCTCACGCGTTGTAAGGGTTTATCAGTCATTGCAAAAAAGGTTTTACCCACGCATAACGACATGCGACTTTTTCACAATCCGTATTATATGCCGGGCAGGCGGCGATTCAAGCCCAAAACGCCGCCCGGCGAGCAAAGGGGCAAGGTAAACCGCCCGGAATCTGCGGATAATTTTGACTTGCAATGGGGGTGATTTGTCGATATATGTCCTGATCATGACTTATCTTGCAGTATCAATAGGCGCAAAGAGCATCGACGAGGCGGCCGAGCAGATCAAGGCGGCCAAAAAGGCAGGCGCAGAGATGCTGGAGCTGCGCACCGACTATCTTGCCGATCTTGACGTCGCCAGGATGCTGACGGTTCTGGCTGCGGCCGGAAAGACGGCGCTGCCCGTGATCGTGACATGTCGGGACAAGGCCCAGGGCGGCGCCGCCGATCTGCCTTTGGAACTGCGGACGCGGATCCTGGTCGAGGCCGTCGGCGCAGGCGCCGATTTCATCGATTGCGAGTTCGATAATTTCGTGTTGACCGATACACACGCCAAAATCACCGCCGCCCTGAGTGCCCGCGACGGGGCGGGATTGATCCTGTCGGCTCACCAGTTTGACTCGCCCTTCTCGAATCCGGCGGGTGTCTACGAGGAAATCGTCCGGACGGAAGATAAGGCGATCCCAAAACTGGCCTGCACCGCCGGACACATAAACGATTGTTTCGACACGCTCGATATTCTCCTGCATAAAGATCGCGATGCGATTGTCCTGTGCATGGGACAGGCGGGGTTGATAACGCGCCTTCTGGCGAAAAAGCTCGGCGGCTTTGCGACCTTTGCCTGTTCGGACGCCGCGCACGCCACGGCGCCGGGGCAGTTGACCGTTCGCCGGTTCAAAGAGCTGTATCGCTGGGACCAAATTGACGCGGAGACGGAAGTTTTCGGCGTGATCGGATCGCCGGTCGCCCATTCGCTGAGTCCTGCGGTATTCAATGCGTGCTTTGACGCTCAGGATATAAACGCGATGTATCTGCCCCTGCTGGTCGAAGGGGGCAAGGAAGAACTCTACGTATTCGTCAACAACGCCGTCGGCAGAGGCGGCCGAAGCGGCGCCGGCGGAGGATTGGGGTTCGGCGGATTCAGCGTAACGCTTCCGCACAAGTCCCATGCCAGGGATTATGTCAATCATGTCGGCGAGTTTGTCGAACCGCTGGCCGAGGCCATCGGCGCCGCCAACACGCTGAAGGTCGGTTTCGGCGGAATCGTCAGCGGGTACAACACCGATTATGCCGGCGCCATGGACGCACTGACGAGCGTATTGCAGATAGGCAGACACGATCTGCACAGTATGAAGGTCGCCGTCATCGGCGCCGGCGGTGTTGCAAGGGCCGTTGTGGCGGGACTGGCGGACGTAGGAGCGCACATCACGATTTATAATCGAACCGTCGCAAAGGCCCAGGCACTGGCCGATGAGTTCAACTGTTGCTGCGCGCCGCTGGATCGACTCAAGCGCATGGACGCACAGGTGGTCATAAACTGCACAAGCATCGGCATGTTCCCCAATGTGGAGGCCTCGCCCGTTGGCGCCGAGTGCATCAAGGCAAATATGGCGGTGTTCGATACGGTGTATAATCCGTTACAGACAAAGCTCCTCAAAGATGCCCAGGCAACCGGCGCCAAAACAATAAACGGCGCCGAAATGTTCGTCCGTCAGGCGATGGCGCAATACAGAATCTTCATCGGCAGGGACGCAGACCCCGACGTCATGCGAAAAACAGTCCATAAGCATCTGGCCGATTCGCCTCCTCAGGCCAACACATAAATAGATACTCACATTAACAATTATGCCGCAAAAAAAGGGACTCACGCGCCCCGTTACATGCACGGGCGTGAAAGTCCCTCTTTGTGGTTTAAGCCGACCTGCTCTTTATTCGATATCGTTTGCTCCTTTTGCCGAAGGGGCGGCTTTTGTCTTTGTCTGTTTCGGCGATTTTCCGTCGGCCATTCTGCCTAAATACTCGGGCAGTTCCACGCCTGCCATCTCGGCGACATCGTGCAGGGGCGGAAGAACCTTCGCCATACTCGAGACAAAGTTGGCGGTCGATGAACCGTCCTTGGCGCCGCCGCCGGTGTCCCAGACGGTTACCTTGTCGATCTTAAGATTCTTGATCGCCTCAACCTGGAGAGCGACGACATCCTCGATCTTCTCGATCATCAGCAGCGTAGAAGCCGCCTTGGCGTCGCCGTTGCAGCTCTTGACAAGCAACTCGTAACCGGACGCCTTGCTGTCCAGGACCTGCCGGATACCCTTTGCCTCGGCCTCGTACTTCGCTAAAATTGCATCGGCATGACCCTTGGCCTCGCGACGCAGTTTCTCGGCCTCGGCTTCGGCGGCGATCTCGATCTTGCGCTTCTCGATTTCCTTGCGAACAACTTCCTGGGCGTTGAGACGCTCCTGCTCGGCTAAATACTGGGCCTTTTGGATCTCGACCTCGGCCTGTCGCTTGGCGACTTCTCCCTTCTGAAGCGCTTCGGCTTCCTTGATCGCAAGCATCGCTTCGGCGGCGGCGATATCGGCTTTGGCCTTGTTCTCACCGGCAACCGCGGTTGCTTCCTGCTCCTGAACAAAGATACGCTGGTCGGCTTCGGCTTCCTTTTCACCCTTGACCGCCTGGGCTTCCTGCTGCTGCACAAAGACTCGCCGGTCGGCTTCGGCGGCCTTTTGACCCTTATCCGCCTGGGCAACATTTTCGGCTACACGAATCGTTCGTTCCCGGTCGGCTTCGGATTCACCGATTGTCGCCGTCGCTTCCTGCTGCTGCACAAAGATTCGCCGGTCGGCTTCGGCCTGCTTGCGACCCTTCTCCGCCTCCGCCTCATTTTCGGCAACGCGAATGCTCTTTTCACGATTCGCCTCGGCCTGGCCGATGGCGCCCAATTTCTCCTGCTCGGCGACATCCACCCTGGCGACATTGATCGCCTCGGCGGCAGCCTTCTTGCCGATGCTCTCGATATAAGTCGATTCATCGGTAATGTCGGTGATATTGACGTTGATCAGATACAGGCCGATCTTATTCAGTTCCGGCTCGACGTTTCTGCGGATCGAGTCGAGAAAACTCTCGCGGTCCTGATTGATCTGCTCGATCGTAAGCGACGCCACCGTCAGCCTGAGTTGACCGAAGATGATCTCCTGGGCCATGTCCTCTATCTGGCGAGCACCCAAACGCAGCAAACGCTCGGCGGCATTGTTCATAATCGCCGGATCCGTGCTGATACCTACCGTGAAGGTGCTCGGAACATTGATCCGAATATTCTGCTGCGAGAGTGCATTTTCAAGCGGAATCGTGATCGTCATCGGCGTAAGACTCAGGTAGGCGCTGTCCTGGAT
>Ga0180301_10002592_pt1 | contig 14219 bp, 16 predicted proteins | sample GuaBasSediGuay16_FD_121797 | JGI IMG/M metagenome (GOLD analysis project Ga0180301, IMG submission 121797) | Subseafloor sediment microbial communities from Guaymas Basin, Gulf of California, Mexico - Guay16, Core 4569-2, 12-15 cm | ecosystem: Environmental > Aquatic > Marine > Hydrothermal...
ACCTGAAGAGGCATGGAAACAGGCTCAGCGGCAGGGTGGGGCTCTACATAATGCCGGATCACCGTTCCATAGAGATAGACGATCACCTTGAGTTCTATCTGGCAGAGAAGATAATGGAATACATGAAGATGACGGACAGGCCTGACTTCAGCAACGTGAAAGCGCTTTTCCTGGACTTCGATGGCGTTGTTACCGACAATACGTTCAGGCTGGACAAGGACAAGAATGAGACAGTGAGGTGCGACAGGTCTGACGGTTTTGCCGTGGAAAGGCTGAAGAAAGCGGGAATAATGGTCTTCGTTATATCCAAAGAAAAGCACCCCGTGGTAACCGTTCGATGCGAAAAACTGGGGATAGAATGCGTCCAAGGCATAGATGACAAGCTCCCGCTGATGAAGAAAGAAGCCGAGAAGCACGGCCTTGCCATGGACGAAGTCGCTTTCATGGGGAACGACGTGAACGACATAGAATGCATAAGGTCAGCAGGCATAGGCATAGCAGTGAATGACGCTTACCCTGACGTGTTGAGGGCCGCAGACTACATAACCTCTCGTCGCGGCGGCAACGGCGCCATAAGGGAGGTGGCTGACTTCATACTAGAGGACAGGAACCTGCCTGGCTAGCCTCTTGACAACGCGCCTTATAGGGCCCATTTTCAGTCCCGTCTTCTTCTCTATCCTTTTCAGCAGCTCAATGTCCTCTCTCTCCAGTCCGCCAAGTGCCATGAGCAGCGTAGTGTACACGAGAATGAAACCTATGAATGCTGGTATAAGCACGGGCAGGCTTATTACAGGCACAGCGACATCGATAGCGAGTATGAAAGCGCCCGCACCTGACCCGGCAATGACAGACCTTGCAAGGCTCTTGCTTATCGGGGACACGCCCGATATCCTGTATCCCTCTATCATGTAAAGCGTTATGTACACGATGAACATGGCGGTCGTCGCTATAGCAGCTCCGAGGGCAGCGTTGCCCATAGAACCGTAGAAAGGTATAAGGACGTACGCGAGGGAGGCGTTAACCGCTATGCATACAACCGAGTTGAGCAGATGGAGCCTGGTCTTCTCATATACCTGAAGCATGCCAACCGACACGGCACTCATTGGGTAAAGGAAGAATCCTATGGACAGCACGCTGAGTACGGGGCCCGCTGCCATGTATTCTGCCCCGAAGAGCGTGTTCATGACAACGTTGGGATACAGCAGCATTACCATGAACAATGGCAGGTTGAGGAAGAACATCCATCTGAACGTAGTCCTGCTCACCTTTGATATCTGTTCCTTCTTCCCCTGGGCGAACATGGTAGCCGTTATTGGCACGAAGAGGGCAGTCAGGGCGCTTGGTATCATCATGAGGAACCGTGCGCTGGGGAGAGCGCTTTGGAATATGCCCACGTCGAGCGTGCCCTCTCTCAACGCGCCCAGTATCAATGTCCCGAGTTCACCGTTGAAGTTCCATATTATGCCGTATAGCAGGACGGGCCATGCAAACGAGAAAAGCTTGCGCTTCATGCTTGTTCCCTTGACGTCTATGCTGAATATAGGGAAAACCCTGGTGAGAAAGTAGACAGAGAGCGCCGCTGTGAAGGCGTAGCCTATGACATAGGCTGCCGCGGCCCCGCCGACCCCCAGGCCAGCCCAGAGAACGACAACCAAGGCAGCCAGTGTTATCACGGTCTTGCCTATCTTCCTTGCCAGCACATCATACATGGCACTCTGGAATGCCTGGGTGGCTGATATGCATATCTCTATGGCAGGTGCGAACAGCAATATGAATGACATTATCCTTAGCACCGGGCCCATGGCAGGCTCCGTGAATATCTGCGCTGATATGAAGTCAGACAGTATGAAGAGAATTGCGAAAGACGCTAATGAGATGGGCACGGATATCTTCAGTGCTGATGTTATGGCACCCTTGACGCTGGAATAGTCCTTCTTGCCTCTGTAATAGGCGGCATACCTCTTGGTTGCAGCGTTCATCTGGAAAACCGCGAAAGTTGTGGCCACACTGAGAAGAGAGAACGCCAGGAACAGCAACCCGTATTCGCTTGGTGTCATGGACCTTGCAATAACTATCCTGGTCAAATATCCCAGCCCCCTGTCCAGGAACGCGCCTATGAAAGAGAGGCCTGCCCCTGCTGCAACTACCTTGAACACACCCTCCTTCCCGGTCGGCAGTCTGTCCTTCCAGCCGGACTTTGGCATGGATTAAAGTTGACGGGCTGTTTAAAATTTGAAGCGATTAATGGTGCATAAAGCATTTAAATCATGGCGACTTCATAATACTACAATCGTAGTAAGTGTGATTGAGTGAAGAAAAAGGTGACACTGAAAATACCTCACGAGCTATACGTCGCATTGCATGGCATGATAGATGGCACGGGCTTCAGCTCCGTGAACGAGTTCGTGGTCTTTGCAATGCGCATGATAGCGAAGGGAGGGAAACTCAAGGAGGACAGCAAGTTCACTCAGGAGGACATAGACCGGGTGAAGAAACGCCTTGAGGAACTGGGCTACATCTGACGTGATGACATGGACCATATTGACGAGCTTGAGAGCAAGAGCATATACATAATCAGGGAAGCCTACAAGCAGTTCAAGAAGATATCCATGCTGTGGTCTATAGGCAAGGACAGCACGGCACTGCTCTGGCTATGCAGGAAGGCGTTCTACGGCAAGATACCGTTCCCCGTGATGCACATAGACACGAGCTACAAGTTCAAGGAGATATACGAATTCCGGGACAGGTACGCCCAGGAATGGGGACTCAAGCTCATAGTGGCCCGGAACGAAGAAGCCATAAAGAACGGCATGGGGCCGGACAAGAACAAGCTCAACTGCTGCACAGAGCTGAAGACCAACGCGCTCAAGCAGGCAATGGCACAGCATAATTTCAGGGCCCTGCTGCTCGGGATACGGAGGGACGAGCACGGCATCCGGGCCAAGGAAAGGGTGTTCTCTCCCAGGAATCAGGAGTTCCAGTGGAACTACAAAGACCAGCCACCTGAACTCTGGGACCAGTTCAAGAACAAGAGCGACGAGGAGACACACCTGAGGGTGCACCCAATGCTTCACTGGACAGAGCTGGACATATGGAAGTATGTCCAGAGAGAGGGCATGCCCATAGTCAACCTCTACCTGGCAAAGAAATACCCGGATGGCGTGAGCAGGAGGTACAGGAGCATAGGATGCGAGACATGCTGCAATCCGGTGGAATCAGAAGCCGATACAATCGATAAGATAGTGGATGAGCTGGAGACCACGACCGTGGCTGAAAGGAGCGGGCGGGCGCAGGACAAGGAGCAGGCATACATGATGCAGAAGCTCAGGGCACTCGGATACATGTGATTGCATGACAGGCGAAACACATAGGAGGAGCATCGCTAAGGCGATAAGCTGGAGAGTGTTGGCGACACTGACCACGATGCTGCTGGTATACGCATTCACTGCCCGACCGGACATCGCGCTGGGTGTGGGACTGCTGGAAGCGGCCGCGAAGATGGTGATATACTACACGCATGAAAGGGCGTGGAACTCCGTAAGATGGGGGATGATGAAGGAGGAAGCGATATGAACCCCACAGAAGCGACGATAAGGAACCCGGAATTCAAGGTATGGGAATCGGAAGGATGGGTTGCCATGCTTGACCGGTACCCGATAGTCGAGGGCCATACGCTCTTGATGCCGAAGCGCGAGGTAGCGCATGTGACAGAGCTTAATGATGATGAGGCTGCCTCGATGGGGGCGGCGATAAAAACGGTGTCCGGAATGCTGAAAGGCGCATATGGCGAAGGCCTGCTGGTATCGATGAAATGCGGTGAGGGCTCTGCAAGGACCATATCGCACCTGCATGTGCACCTGATACCCCGGAAGTCCGGGGACAGGCTGTGGGACGCCGGCAAGTCCAGGATAGTGCTTGACAGGACCTCGGGGTTCCCGAGGCTTGACGTCAGCGGGGATGAACTGAAGGAGACGCTGAAGAAGATAAGAGGAGAATGATATGGAGAAGCATGAAAGGGACCACATGAGAATAGTGATAGTGGGCCATGTCGACCATGGCAAGTCCACGCTCATAGGCAGGCTTTTCTTTGACACCGACTCCCTTCCTGAGGGAAGGATGGAGGAAGTGAAGAAGGCGTGCGAAGAGCTCGGAAGACCCGTGGAGTTCGCCTATCTCATGGACCAGCTTGAGGAGGAAAGGGAGCAGAACGTCACCATAGACACTGCCCAGACATTCTTCAAGACCGACAAGAGGCATTACGTGATAATAGATGCTCCGGGTCATGTCGAGTTCGTGAAGAATATGATAACGGGCGCGAGCCAGGCAGAGGCCGCGATACTCATAGTTGATGCTGAAGAAGGCGTCCAGGAGCAGACAAAGAGGCATGCCTACATACTGAGCATGCTGGGGCTGCAGCAAGTCATAGTGGTCCTGAACAAGATGGACAAGGTTGACTACTCTGAAGAAAGGTTTGAGGCGGTCAGGAGCGACATCAGCAGCTTCCTCGGCAGGATAGGCATAGAGCCTTCATACATAATACCCATATCTGCAATGGAAGGTGACAACGTGGCGAATGTGTCGGACAAGATGGCATGGTTCGACGGCCCGACCATACTCGAGGCATTGGACACATTCAAGGCCTCGCCCAAGGACATGAGCAAGCCGCTGAGGTATCCTGTGCAGGATATCTACAAGGTAGGCGATAAGAGGGTACTCGTCGGGAGGGTGGAATCAGGGATAATGAAACCCGGCAAGGAAGTCATGCTACTGCCTTCCGGCAAGAAGACCAAGGTCAAGAGCATAGAGGTCTTTGAAGGCCAGAAGGAATCCGCAGGCCCGGGCGAATGCATAGGCATAACCATAGAACATCCGCTGTTTGTGGAGCGCGGGGAGATAGTGTGCGAAGGCGGCAGCCCCCTTTCATCCGACACCATAAAGGCTCACGTCTTCTGGATGTCAAAGGAGCCCTACACGCTGGGAGAAGAAATGCTTTTCAGGTGCGCAACCCAGGAGATAGGGTGCAAGATAGAATCGATAGACAGGAAGCTTGATTCTTCCACACTGGAGAGCAAGGAGGACAGCCCCGCAAACCTGAGTGACATGGAGATAGGCGAGGTGACACTCAAGCTCAAGTCACCCGCTGTCGTTGAGAACTTCAACGACATACAGGAGCTTGGCAGGTTCGTCCTGACCAAGGGCCTGGACGTCAGCGCTGGCGGCATAATATCAACCCGGGATTAGTGTTACCATGGACAGACCTTTTGTTGTTCTTGCAATCGACGCACTGGAGTACGAGCTCGTGGAGCGGTTCGGCTGCAAGAACCTGAAACAGGAGAATTACAACAAGACCGACATAAGCGAGTTCAGCCAGCCAAGGACCATGGTCTTATGGAGCTCCTTCCTGACAGGTGAAAACAAGGAAGCTGATATCCTAGCGAAAGGCGACAAAGAGATGTGGAACACGAAGATAGAAACCAAGGACACGTTCCTTTCCGGGTTCTCAAACCCCAAGGTGATAGACCTTCCGGGATATTCCTATGACAAGAAGCAGCATGACGAGGAGAGAAGGCTGCTCAAGGCATTCTTTGATACAGATGACCCCGAAAAGAAGGACAAGATAATGAAGGAGTACAACAAGAAATCGTTTGACCACCACAAGCAGGTAAAGGATGAGTTCATGAAGTCGCTTGAAGGGTGTCATGACCTCGTCATAGGCTACTTCAGCATGGCTGACGTTGTGGGACACCTGAACTTCGGAAACACCGCGATGATGAGAATGATATACGAAGAGCTCGATGAGCTGGCAGGCAAGCTCAGGTCCATGGGTTTCAGCCTGCTCATATTGTCCGACCACGGCATGATGTCCGTGGGGAAGTTCGGCGACCACAGCAACTACGGCTTCTGGTCCACAAATTTCGACGTCGAGAACAGGAATTACAGGATAACGGATTTTGGCACAATCATAACAAACAACAAATGATAGTTTCTGGTAAGTACCATACGTACCCAACCTTTTAAACTTTCTACCAATACATAACCAATATGTGATTGGTATGAGCATGAGCTACATGTGGTCGGTCTTCCGCTGTGCGAAAACCGGGGAAACCCCTGTGCCGCAGGATTACAACGACTGCGTCAGGGCGTTCAGGTGCGGCGCCAGAGTGAAAGGGGTCTCAGGCAGGCTAGCGAAGGAGTACGTGCCAAGGGATATGCCGCCTGATGTCGAATCGGTAGTGGGGACCTATGACATAGACTTCGACGAGCCGTACGGGAGAAGGAGAGTGAGCCGGTTCCACGGGAACCTTGTTTCCGACCACGGGGGATATTCCCTAAGAAGCGTTGAGATGGTTGGCAGAGACATAGGCGTGGTCGGCGACGACTTTGGCATGGATGTTGTAATGGGGAACGACCTTGATGAGCTGATATGCGGACAGAATAGGTCACATGTGCCCGTTTCTCATTAGCTCCTTCTCGGTCTCCAGAAGAGCCTTGTGCGTGCCTACGTCCCTGTATATGCCTTCGTGGACATAGGCGAAGCATGGCAGGCCCTTCTCTATCATTAGCCTTATGGAGTCTGCTATCTGGTACTCGTTCTTGGCACCCCTGGGAGTGTCCTCTATGAGCTTGAATATGTCATGGTCGAACACGAACACACCGTTGGCGCCGAGGTGCCTACCATCAGTCTTGAGCCTCTCCAGGTCCTCCTTGTCTGTGGGCTTCTCGAATATTTCTGTCACTCTGCCCTCTCCGTCTATCTTGGCTATCCCGTATCTCTCGGGCTCGTCCACCGGTGACAGGCCAAGCACGCACTTGGCCCCGGTCCTCTTCTTTATCGCCAGCATTTCCTTCACTATGCTGTCCTTTGGCTCTATTATCTCGTCACCGAACGTCACGAAAAAATCCTCGTCCTCGTCTATGAGGGGCTTGGCTGTGTATATGGCCCTTGCGACACCGCTCAACTCTGTCTGGAACCTGTATGAGACATCCACTCCTGTCCACTTGCCGTCCTTCAGGTAGTCCAGCACTGCACCCTTGTTGTTCCCTACTATGACTATTATGTTGTTCACGTTGCCTGCCTTGAACATGTCTATTGCATGCTGCAGCAGGGGCTTCCCGCAGACGTGTATCATCTCCTTTGGTATGGAATACGTGAGAGGTTGCAGTCTCGTGCCCTTGCCCGCTGCCAGTATGACACCTTTCATGCTTCCACCCCCAAGTTCCCTGGCCAGCAGACTCCCTCGAACCCCTTCACCTTCTCGGGATCCAAGACCTTCCTGGCCTCTATTATCACGTTGCCCTTCATGCGGCTGAAATCGGTGTCAGAGAGGGCCTTGAAGTCATTCCATTCGGTCAGTATCAGGCATGCATCCGCATCATTGATGCAGGATGCCGCATCATCCTCGTAAGAGATATCGGGGTGCAGTTCCCTCATGTTCTCCATGGCCTGGGGGTCATATGCGGATATCCTCGCCCCCTTGCCTTTTAGCTCCCTTATTATGTCTATTGATGGGGCTTCCCTTATGTCATCGGACTCGGGCTTGAACGCCAGGCCGAGCACTGCGACTTTCTTGCCCTCCAGACCGCCTGCCCTTTCCTCGAGCAGGCCTGCTACTATGCTCCTTTGCTCCCTGTTGACCTTTATGACGTTGCTGAGTATGCGCGGCTCGCAGCCCAGTTCCTTCCCCTTCGCTACTATAGCCGCGACGTCCTTTGGAAAGCATGAGCCCCCGAATCCGGCACCCGAGTCAAGGAAGCTGGGAGATATCCTTGAATCCATGCCGACTCCCTTCATCACGTCGTATGTGTCTATGCCCATCCTCTTGCATATGTTGCCTACCTCGTTGGCAAACGATATCTTGGTCGCGAGAAGCGAGTTGGCAGCATACTTTATCATCTCCGCTGTCTTCAGATCCGTCCTGAGGATGGGCGCATCGAAATTATCATAAAGGCCCGCTATCACATCTCCGCCTCTCTCATCCAGTGACCCTATCACGACCCTGTCGGGCTTCAGGAAATCCTCGAGCGCCCTACCTTCCCTCAGAAACTCAGGATTCATGCACACCCCGAAGTCCGTGCCTGCCTTCTTTCCGGAGCCCTCTTCCAGTGCCGGTATGACTGTGCCTTCAGTCGTGCCTGGCACGACAGTGGACTTCACCACAACAACATGGAATCCGCCCTTCCCCTTCAGCGCCCTGCCTATGTCCCTTGCTGCCCTCTCTATGTAGCTCAGGTCTGCGCTGCCATCCTCTGATTGCGGTGTGGGGACCGATATGAACGTAATATCCGTATCAGACACTGCCGGCAGCAATTCCATCGTTGCCTTCAGCTTCCCGTTCCCTACCACCTCCCTGAGATATTCCTCCATGAACGGCTCGTATATCGGCGACTCACCTGAGTTTATCTTCCCGACCTTGCCCTTCACTATATCCACGCAGGTGACGTCATTCCCCTTCTTGGCGAAACCGACGCCTGTTGAAAGCCCGACATAGCCAGTACCCACTATCGATATCCTCATGCCCCTCGCTGAATATATTGGGAGAGGCTTTAAAACGGTTTGTGGACGTTTGGTCCATGGCTGACATGGTAATTTATACTAAGATTACAATAATTAACTATGAGAGGCATCTCCATAGTCTCTGGCGTTATATTCCTCGCGATAAGCATAACAGCGGTCTTTCTCATATACCAAACCGGCATGCCGGTAGTCAAGAAGATGCAGGCAGCAACCGCGATAGAAAGGATGAAGGGCGTCTTCTCAGACCTTGACGAAATAGTGCAGCAGGTGGCTTCTGAGGGCAAGGGCTCCAAGAGGACGCTTTACATGAAAGTGGACCCTGGCAAGGTCATAGTGAACAGCACTGAGGATTCCATATACTGGGTGCTTGAGACGGATGCAGAGGTAATATCCCCGCGCACGTCCCAAAAGCTTGGCAATTTGGTGATAGGTTCAAACATGGAAACCCGCGCTTTCGAGGCCAACTACACCTTTTCTGACCCAGAAATCCCATGCTATGTGCTGGAGAACGAACACCTGAAAGCATACCTGAAGAGGATAGGAAGCCCGTCCAGCCAGCAGAACTATGAGACGAAAGACATACTCGTGGCCATATACAACAAGGACATGAAGCAATGGCTGAACAACTCCGGCCTGCTCGACATAAGCGTTGACTTCAATTCCACTTCCAAGTCCGGCACAGGATATACCATGCTGTCGGACTCCGGCTACAACCTCCCATACGCGACCGTGTCAGCTTACATTAACTCCACCCACATAGAGTACTACGTTAACTTCACACTAGAGTCCGGTGCGGACTTCATGCAAATCGAGGCGTCTCTATAGGTGTTGACAATGATGAAAGGAATATCCCCGATAATATCGACTGTGATACTGATAGCCATAATATTTTCGATAGCAACATTCGTCTCGCCATGGATCTTCCAGCTGATAACAAGCACCACAAACCAGACGTCATCGGACACCAGCACCGAGATAAAGTGCATGAACGCGGCATACGATTTCGACACGGGATACGGAACTTATGGTGTCAAGTGGGAATTCTCCACGCAGAACGACACTCTTGGAGCAAGGATAAAGAACACGGGCACGGTCAACCTGCACAGCTTCCAGTTCGAGCTGACGTTCAATGATACCATCATAAGCTATCACAACGCGACGTCCGGTACCCAGAGGACCAGGGCCAACCCACTGAAGCCTGGGCAGTCAGCCTTCCTGAACGCCAGCTTCACGGACAATGTCAACGACACCCTGACAGCCATAAAGATACTCAACGGGCCATGCCCGTCGGTCTACGTGAGCCAGGAATTGTGAACGCATCTTATTAGTCCTTTTATATCAAAATCTATACAATAATATACTGGGGGATGCCCTTGCCTGAGGAGCCTAAAAAGGATATCATCAAGCAGCTAATTACTCACATGAATACCGTTGAGGATAAGATAAACCTTGTAAAGGACAGTATAGCGGAGACAGAAGACCTCATAATGGTCAACAAGCTCGACATAATAAACCTCAAGAACCAGATAGAGAAGCTGAAGCTCTCCACGCCCGAAGTATCCCCGGAGACTCTCAACAAGCTAAGGTCAATAGAAGAGGTCGCCGACAAGCTCCAGATAGACAAATGGAAGAACATGGAGAAGGACATCGAGGGCATAAAGTCGTACCTCAAGAAGACGGGCGGCAGGGACATGGACGACGTCACTGCGAGCCTGCAGCTCATGGACCAGAGGCTCAAGAAGCTCGAATCGGGCTCGGTGACCAAGAGCGACCACAAGGTCGTGATAAAGAAGCATGACAACCACGAGAAGGCGATAAGCGACCTCCACAAAAGGGTAAAGGAAGTTGAGAAGAAGACCGAGCACCTGAAGAAGTGCCCGTCCTGCGGCAACCTTGTCAAGATGGACGCGAAGTTCTGTAACAGGTGCGGAAAGAAGGTATGATGGTTGATAAGATGAAGAAATGCCCCAAGTGCGGAAAGAAGTATCATGATTCGGACAACTTCTGTATAGAGTGTGGAGCGATGCTCAGGCCGGAGGGAGGCCAGGTGCCTCAGCACACAAAGGAGCTGCAGAAGAAGGTCAGCATACTGGAGAAGAAAATAACCAAGATGCCAAAGCCCGCGCCTGCCAGGGATGTGGGCAGCCTGAAGAGCAAGGTCGCGACCCTGGAGAAGAAGATGGGCGATTCCACTTCAACGCTCAAGGCGTCCATCAGGGACGTGGACAAGAAGGCAGAGATGCTGGGCAAGGTCAAGGTGACACCAGAATCGGACTCCGTTACCATCGTTAACGAAATATCATCGCTCCAGAAGAAGATTGATGAGCTCAATCAGTCCATATCGGCTCTGAGGACCCAGATGCCAAGGTCAGAGCACATACTCATGGAGATAGAGGAGAAGCTCAGGAATACCAGCGGCGCCATATTCACCAAGCAAGAGCACGAGATAGGGGAGATGAAAAAGAGGCTCCAGATGATGGAGACCCGCGTCCAGGAGGCAGAGAAGAACGTTGAGGAGGACATAGAGAAGATGAAGAGGCAATCCGCGGAGAGCGAGCTGCCGAAGTTCCTTAACGAAGTAAAGGAGAGCAAAAAGAAGATAGAGGCATTGGAGGCCATGAAGACCGAATTCGACGAGATAAAGAAGCGCTCGGCGTCATTCAATGCCAAGGAGATGAAGGAGAACATACTCACTGAATTTGAGAAGATAAACACGGACCTCGTGGAATCGATAGAGAAGAAACGCAGCGAGATAGAGAGGATAGAAGAGGAAACGGCAAGGATGAGAGACGGTATAGAGTCCCTAAAGAACATCGAGGACAAGATAAAGGGCATGGACTCTGAGAACATATCCAGGGACCTCGAGATACTCAAGACCAAGACAAAGTGGCTCGAGGAGCAGGTGGAAGGCCTTAACATGAAGCCGCTGCACGAAAGGATAAAGGAGCTTGAGCTTGAGCTGAAAAGGGTGACCAGCGCATCGCCGCTGGTCGTGGAATAGGACCAATCAAAGCTTTCTCCAATAGAAGCGTCATATGGGTTTTTTGGACATCTTCAGGAAAAGGGAAGCGGGGCCTGAGATAGACGACTCCCTGCATTCAATCCCCCTTTGGGAACTCCCTTCGTGGATGGAGGAGCAGTTCGGGGACGAATTGGGAAGGAACAAGAAGCTGGCCACGAAGATACATTCAGACATAATTGGGGCAGCTTCCGATGTCAGGGACATGGCCATGAGGCTTGAGAAGTCCAAAACATGCGGCAGCGACAGAGTGAACACCATGGCAAACATGGCGAAGGACTCGTTTGTCAAGAAGACGCTGTCTACCATGAGGAGCATAAAACCCTCGGAATGCGATTGCTCCTATACTTCCCTCAAGAATCTCAGCTCTGACGTGAGCGGCGTAATCAGGGAGATAAGCAGCGCGTCACCGAAGCAGCTGTTCATGTTGTCGAAGTACTTCAACGAGGATAGCACGAAGTTCATGAACAGCCTCAAGAAACTCGAGCACAAGAACGCTGAACTGTCGGAATTCCTTAAATCGGGCGGCATCATCCTCAAGCTATCATCGGACACGGAACGCACGCTTGGCAGGATGAGGTCCATGGTAGATGAGATGAAAGAGAAGCGGGGGGACGAGGAGAGGATAAAAGCCCGCATAGACGAGCTGGACAGAGAGAAGAAGAAAGCGAAGCAGGATATGGAATCCCTCCTTTCGGGCAAGGAATGGATGGAGATGAAGAAGCAGGAGCAAGAGGAGGCATCCATAGAGCGCGAGATGTCCGAGATAGCATCGGAAGCTAACCAGCTATTGAACCCTTCCCGCAGGCCGCTTAAGAAGTTGAAGCATACTCTGGGATCAAATAAGAAGCTTCCGGATGACCTATTCATGGACGTGGTGATGGCAGGCAGGACGGAATGGCTCAGGGGCATGCTCGAAAAGGCGGTCGAAAAAGAGCAGGAGGGGGAACTGAACCTGAAGAAGAGCGATTCCGACAAGATAAGGGATGTGCTCTCCGGGCTGGACAGCATAATACCCAAGCTCACGGGAAGGTATGAGAAGCTGCGCACCGCTCTCGGGGGCGAAGGCAGCAAAATGAAATCAGAGCTTTCGGCCCGCAAGGAGGAAACGGAGAGGAAGATAGCGGACCTGGAGAGCGAGCTGAGGCGCGAGTGGGAAGAGCTGGATAATATCAAGAAGGAGATAAGGGGACTTGAATCATCCATGATGGCGTCCAAGGGGAAGATAGAGAAGGAAGTAAAGGAGAAGGGCGGCAAGAGGCTGGAGCTGAAGATGCCTAAAGATAAGATTTAAATGAGGCATACAATTTCTTTCTATGACGAAGAAAGAGCGCGGGAAAGGCTTCTTCATCTCAGAGATGAAGGCCGGGCCCATAAAGAGCGCTGAGGATATCCTGGGCAAGTGTGTGATATGCGATAGTTGCCTCGGGCGCCAGTTCGGCCAGATATCGACAGGCATGACTAACAAGCAGCGCGGCTGTATAATAAGGGGCATGCTGAAAGAGGGGCCGCTGGAGGGCACCTGTGAAATATGCGAGGGGCTGTTCCAGGGCGGCATCCGCGAGTGGTCCGGGAAGGCGGTGAAGAGGCTTCAAGGATTGGAATACAGGAGCTTCGTGGTAGGCTCGAGGCTCAGCAGGGACCTTGTCAGGAACGAGGAAAAGCTGTGGGGCATGGCAGGGATATCACATTGCGAGCCGATGAAGACCGAGGTGAACAGGGAGCTGGGCAAGCTCATATGCAAGAAGACAGGCAAGGATGTCGATGAGTTGCGGCCGGATGTTGTTCTTCTGCTGGACCTCACCAGGAACGAGATAAGGCTACAGGTGAACTCGCTGTTCATCTACGGCGAGTACCAGAAGCTGGTCAGGGGGATACCACAGACCAAGTGGGAGACGTACAAGACATCTGTCGAGGACGAGGTGGCACGGCCCGTGATGAAGGCAACCAGGGGAAGCGGGCACTCATTCCACGGCTCCGGTAGGGAGGATGTTGACGCTCTCTGCCTCGGGTGGAGGCCATTCGTTCTCGAGATAACCGAGCCCAGGAAGAGAAGGATAAACCTTAGGAAGATGCTCACGGAGATGAACAGGTCCAAGAAAGTGAATGTCAGGAAACTGAGGTACTCCGACAGGAAAGAGGTGGCGGCACTCAAGTCATCCAGGAATGACAAGAAGTACAGGCTTCTTGTGCAGTTCGAGAAGCCTTGCAGGGATGAAGAGCTTAAAAAGCTTAAAAACCTAATAGGCATGATAAAACAGAGAACGCCGGAAAGGGTGCTTCACAGGCGCTCCGACCTGCTCCGGAAAAGGCGCGTCAAAAGCCTTGTGTGGCGCAGGGTAAGCAATAAAAGGCTCGAAATCGAAATAAAAGGCGAAGCCGGGCTCTATGTCAAGGAACTGATGACAGGCGACAACGGGAGGACAGAACCGAGCGTTTCGGGCGTACTCGGGAACAAGGCAAAGGTAGTTGAGCTCGACGTTATAAAGATAGAGAAGGTAGAATAGCATGGCAAAGGCAAGCAAAGGGACCCTAAGGGGTACCAGAAGCAAGAACAAGAAAGGACTCAGGGACAAGTTTAAGCCTGAGACGTTCATTCAAGAATTTAAAGAAGGCAGCAAAGTAATAATAGGAATAAACCCGCTTTCCCAGAAGGGCAGGCCTCATCCCAGGTTCGTTGGCAAG
>Ga0180301_10002593_pt1 | contig 14217 bp, 13 predicted proteins | sample GuaBasSediGuay16_FD_121797 | JGI IMG/M metagenome (GOLD analysis project Ga0180301, IMG submission 121797) | Subseafloor sediment microbial communities from Guaymas Basin, Gulf of California, Mexico - Guay16, Core 4569-2, 12-15 cm | ecosystem: Environmental > Aquatic > Marine > Hydrothermal...
GTAATCACGGCCACCTCATAGAAGAGTACAGGTGTGATGACGCCGAAGCGGTTTTAGTTTCCATGGGGACCTTGGCTGATCAAGCCAAGGTGGCCGTTGACATGTTAAGGGAAGAAGGATACAGAGCTGGCGCGGTTAAGCTCAGAGCCTTTAGACCGTTCCCAAGCGAGGAGCTTAGACGCATTGCAAGAAAAGTTAAAGGAATCGCTGTTATTGACAGGAATTTAAGTCCAGGTAAAGGAGGTGCGGTCTCAGCCGAACTTAAAGCATCTCTTTACCGCCACCAAAGTGAACCGTTAGTGTTAGAATGCATTGCTGGGCTTGGAGGTAGAGACGTAACACCTGAAGAAGAATCTGCCGCACTAAAACATGTGTTTGATCTGTTAGAGAAAGGCGAATTTCCCCAGTCCCCTCTTTGGATTGGATTAAAGTAACCGACACTAAATAACCTTTCATCTTCTTTTAACCTTTAAGCTTAAAGGTTTAGGTTATCTGCCGTTTTTGCCTGTAATGTACCGTTCCTATTTCCTCTCCATTTTCTACTACTTTAACGGAGCCAAATAGTACCGCTGATATCTGGCTTGGTGAAACGGGAGTATAAACAGTAATTTTACGTGAGTTATAATCTATTTTCTTTAATACTCCTATACCTAGATACCTATTTTTTTCGTCTAAAAATGATACTAGAAGGTTCTCAAAGGCTTTTTCACGCATTAAATGTATTTCTCTTCCGCTGAAGGCTCCCTTTAAAACCTCTATGTACTCTCTACATGCTTTCTCTCCTTCAGGAAGAATTACGTTTACCACGTCGGCGGCTACTTCTATGTATGTAAAATCTAGGTTAAGCGTTTTTGAAATATTTTTTATCGCTTCAGGTGTTAATGGTTCTCCGCTGAAAAGTGTGGTGTACGCAAGCGAAACCTTGTTTGCATCTAAAGTTACCAATTTTCCTCCAGAAAGATGTTGCCGATACGCCCTTTCACGCAGAAACTTTCTGGTCTCCCTATCTCTCTTATATGCCTCTATGGCTGGTAATCTTAACACACGTATTTTCGAGTGAGTAAACGTTCTAAGTATTCCTTCAGCTTCCTCCCCTTCTTGAAGCGCGATTACAATCGACGGTTGTAGGGCGTAGATGAGCGTTATATTAAGTTCTCTCGCGCGTCGACCTAAAACCCACCCTGGCGTATCAACCAAAACTATCTCGCTCCCTAACGATAAAGCACGTTCAACCATGAGTTTTACTCCTGCTACAACTCTATGCGGGTACGCTGACGGTGTGGTGGCTCCAACAAAGTACGCGTCTTCCACTTCCAACTCTGAAATACTTGTAACTGGACGGTTAAGAACTCCCATGGCTATACTGCATGGTGGGCCAATGTCGCTCTGCCCGACATCTGCATCAACAACAGCGACCTTCACCTTCTTCTTAAGCAACGTGTTCCCTAGAAAAGTGGTCATCGTTGTTTTTCCTGTATCAGTACCGCCTACGATAGGGGCTACTACTGGCTTCTCACTTCTCTCTAATGCGTCAATAGCATCCCACCACTGCTGGGGTACATCGTTTTTTATCTGCTTAATGCCTCCTGCTAACACTCTTAATACTGATTTGACGCTTGCCCTCATGGGAACGGCTTTCCCCTTAGGAATGACAAGATGCTCCTTTGCCCTCAACTTTTTACCGAGAACGGAAAGTTCTCCCTCCTGAACTTCAACGCCAGCCGGACCCTTGACCAGGATACATCGCCCCTCTTCCATCTCAATAGTTTCCAATGAACCCCCTCTTTTCCCCTTTAAGCGGCTACTTCCCACCACTTCAGAACTGAAAATATATTTTTCTCGCCTCCTATATTAGACATTTAGGTCCCTCTTCTATAGGGAAGACGCTATGAAAACTCTTCAAAAATACTTTTCCTTTGAAGTTGCAAAGGCTACTGATAATTCAGAGGTGTAAAGCCGTGGATGCAAATCAAAGCTTAAAAATCTCTACTGGAATCCGCAAGATAGACGACCTCCTCTCTGGTGGTCTTCCCTTTGGCTTAATAACACACGTGTTTGGCCCTAGGGGGAGTGGTAAGACCCTCTTTAGCCTTCATTGCGCTCTTTCAGCGGCATCACACGGAAGAAAGGTCTTTTATATCGACGCAGACCACAGCCTTCATCCTAGAATGCTCCTCAATTTTGCACCGAAGAACGTTTTAGACCGCATTATGCTGGCTAAACCTAACTCCTTTGCAGAGCAGGAGAAACTCATAGAACGCTTATACGCTCTTCTCCCGCCATCATCACTAGTAATCGTGGACAGTATTGCATCGATGTACCGCCTAGAACTTGGGGAAAAAGAACAGAACATTGCCGTGAACCGTAAACTGAACCTGCAACTTGCAGAGTTACTGGACTTAGCCCAAGAGACACCCTCCTCTATCCTCCTAACAAACCATGTTGCCGTAGACCCTGAACTGGAATGTGTGCGTCCTGTCGGAGGAAACGTCGTCTCTTATTGGTCGGCAATCGAATTAAAGCTAGAACGTTTAATGCCTGGAAAAATCAGGGCTACACTTGTTAAAGGAAAAGGTAATGTGAACTCATCGGCAGAATTAACAATTAAAGGGCGAAAACTAATTTAAATAAGTCCCTGTTTTGGTTTTGAAGGGAGGTTAAATAGATGAACGCCTTAACTCTCATTCTCTTAATGTTCTGGTACATCCTTCCTGCCTATGCCGCAAATGGCTTAGCTGTGGTTTTTGGGAGGGGCAGCCGCTTAAATATCCCCCTAGACCTAGGGAAAAACTTTATCGATGGAAGGCGAATTTTTGGAGCAGGAAAAACATTACGTGGCTTCTTAGGAGGAATCCTTGCGGGGACACTCGTCGGTTTTGCCCAAACCATTTCAGGAAACACCATAGGTATATTTATGCTGCGTTTTTCACCAGTAACCTTACAGTTTATTTTAATGCTTCACGTGCTTGGCTTCCAATCGCTCATATCCCTTATAATACTTAATTCCCTACTGCTTTCTCCTTTCTATTTTGCGCTCCTAGGCTACCCCTTAACAATTAAGGAAGTTATAATTCCCTCCCCCGTAAAGGGGTTCCTTCTTTCAATGGGCGCGTTAGTAGGCGACCTTGCAGGCTCCTTCATTAAGCGACGTTTGAAAATGGAAAGAGGTAAGCCGGCTCCTGGGTTAGACCAGCTTGACTTCGTGATAGGCGCCATTCTACTTTCATCGATTTTCTACGTACCACCAATAGAAATCTTGGTAACAGCCCTATTGTTAACTCCTGCTGTGCATCTAACAGCCAACATTACTGGCTATGCATTGAACCTTAAGAAGGAACCATGGTAAACGTTTTTTAACGTTATGAAATGGGAAAAGCCGCTTTCTATTTTTAGGAGATGTAAAAATTAACATCATTGATCATTCCATTAATTAACTATTCCCTTGGTTTCATCAATCCTAAAACAATCTCTTTGGCAATAAGGGCCGCGCATGATTTACAATACTTTGTTCCATCAATTTCTATGTACTCCCCTTCCTTAAGCTTCTTCTTACAGTTTACCACAGCACAGTATTCGTCCAAGGGAAGCAAACCTCCATAAACTTTTTCAACGTCGTTTCTTTTTAGCTTTTCTATGGACTTGAAGGGGGAATGGAAAATTTCCTATTACGCCACTTTTTTCGTAGGAACGGCAGGAAGCGGAAAATCGACATTAGCCGGTGTTTTTGCAGAATGGCTTGGAGACCATGATGTAGACGTGGTCACAGTCAACTTGGATCCTGGAGCAAGATACATTCCATATACACCCGATGTCGATATAAGAGAATACATAGTCCTAGAAGATGTAATGGACAGCTTCAATCTAGGTCCAAACGGAGGCCTAATTGCATGCATAGACATGACCATAAACTTTGTAGAAGACCTAAAGAGAGAGCTGGAGGATTTGGCTGCGACCCACGTGCTAATAGACACCCCCGGCCAGCTAGAGCTGTTCGCCTTCAGGGAGTCAGGTCCAATAATAACATCTGCGCTGGGAGGGGCGCAGAGCGCAGTCTGCTTTTTAATGGATCCATTTCTTGTGCGTTCTCCCTCGGGATTCATAAGCGTTCTTCTTTTAGGAGCTTCCGTCCAATACCGCTTCTTCCTTCCTCAAATTAACGTTCTCTCAAAAGCTGACACCTTAACAGATCAAGAGCGCCAAAAGATCATTAACTGGATCGCAGAACCACACACGCTTTTAGAAGACATAGAGAAGGAAGTTGAGGGAATAAAAAGGGAAATGACCCTAAACATATACGATGCATTAACGAAAATCCACATGTTTGACGTCCCAATCCCCACGTCTTCAACTAGGATCGAAGGCTTAGACATCCTTCAAGCATCCCTAGAGAGAATATATTGTGGCGGCGAACCCCTCACCTAGTTCATTCCACTTCCCCCACCCGAAAATGTTCAAAACATAACCTAAACTAAGATCACACTTCGCCTCTCACCCCTCTAACCATTACCTCCCAGCATCTACCCTCTTTCCATTGAAAAGTTTTAATATAATTCCTGGATGAAGACTCCCTCAACAAAACGTTTTTCTATTAAGTTTGGTTTTTCATTAGTCAGAACTAAAGGCGTGAGGTTGGGTAAAATGTCCAATGACGTAACCTCAAAAATAATTCAAAAAGCACTGAGTGAAGGGAGAACATACCTCTTAGAACCCGAAGCAAAAGAGATAATTCAGTCCTACGGAATCCCGACGACTACCTTCAAAATAGCGAAAACCCCTGACGAAGCAGTTAAACATGCCGAGGAGATAGGATACCCTGTTGTCCTCAAAATAGTTTCTCCCGACATAATACACAAAAGCGACGCAGGCGGCGTGAAAGTAAACCTTAAAAACAGCACAGAAGTAAAAACAGCCTTCAAAGAAATAGAAGAAAACGTCAAAAAGTATAAAAGCAACGCAAAAATCATAGGCATCCTAGTTCAAGAATATGCTCCAGAAGGCAGAGAAGTAATCGTAGGCATGGCAAAAGACCCCCAGTTCGGCCCAGCACTAATGTTCGGTTTAGGAGGAATATTCGTAGAAGTGCTAAAAGACGTCTCCTTCAGAGTGGCCCCTATAACAAGGTATGATGCAGAAGAAATGATAAAAGAAATCAAAGGCTACCCGATCCTAGAGGGCATAAGAGGTCAACCCCCAGTAGACTTAGATGCACTAATAGACATACTCTTAAAGGTATCAGACCTATCCATGGACCATCCCGAGATAGACCAATTGGACCTCAACCCGATCTTTGCATATCCCGAAGGAGCAAAAGCAGTAGACGCTAGAATAATCCTTTCTCCCCAAGGAAAAGCATAACCATCTTACTAAGAAAAATTATCCTTTCAATTTGAACCTTCACGATGCCCTTCCTAAAAAGAGAAAACTATAAAAACCTACATTTCATTATTCAGAATTCGAACTACCTTCAACCCTAGATGGATTAGCGAGGGTGCCCGAGCCAGATCCAGTGGATGGGGCTAAGTCAAAGGGGCAGGACTGAGGCTCCTGTGGCGTAGACGTTTAAACGGCGTAAGCCTGCGTGGGTTCAAATCCCACCCCTCGCACCACTCTATTTTTGACCCTCCTTATAGTCCTTAATGCTTATCTATTTTTAGAATGGACGTGGAATTATTTTTCTCATTTTAATTGAACGTGCTATTTTTTGGATGGTTTTATATACTGTTGAGTGGCGTGCTCCGTGGATGAGCATCATTATCGCTTTTTTCGCGCATTGAAGTTGGTCTATGTCTCCTATTATACTTACCGTGTGGCCATATACTGATATTACGGCACCACATGTCTCCTCTATTATTCTTCTAGCTTTCCCTTCTTCTCCTATTATCCTTCCTTTAACTCTTATGAGTGTGTTCCGTGATCTTCCTATGATCCTAGTTAAATCTATGACTTCTAGCATTTGCTCTTCATCTAAGAGGCGCATTGCTCTTTCAGGGCTGAATCCTCTTGCCATGGCTATTATTATATCTCTTGCCCTCCAGACTGCGAGCGGATCATCTGTTTCATCGGTTGCTTCTATTGAGACCACTCCATCCTTACTGTCAATTGTTATTTTAGTTTTTGTTTCTTGCTCTACTCTTCTTTTAACTTCTCCTTTTTTCCCGACTATTACTCCTATTCGTTCTTTTGGCACCTTTATGTATTCCCTGGCTTCCATGGCGGCTTCTCCCCCGTTACTCGGTGGTATACTTCTTCAAGTGTCGGCGTCCTTACTCCCTCGTTTGAAAAGTACTTTAAAATGTTTTTAAGATCTCTTACAAGGAACTCTTGGGATAATGGGTGGCTTATAAGAACTGCTTGGGAGAGATCTATCAGCACAGGTTCATTCCACCATAAAACATTATACTCACTTAGATCTGAATGGACTAATTCCGCGTTTCTATAAAGGATTGTGATATACTCGACTATTTTTTTAAGTGCTTCTTCATACTCTCTGCTAGTTAGTTTAATGTCTTTTAGTCTAGGGGCCGGAACGCCGTCTTCCCCTATAAACTCCATTATTAGGACATTTTTACGTTGAACTAGTGGCTTGGGCACTCTTACCCCTACTTCATTTGCAAGTTTTAGATTCTTATACTCTTTTTCAGCCCAAATATACATCATACCCCTAGTGCTTCTCTTAATCCTGGCAAATCGCGGGTCGCCTACAATGTACATCCAAATTTTCTTAAAATCAAGCGTTGAAGTACGATAAATTTTTACGGCTAAATCCCTGTCACCATCAGTAGCCCAGTAGACGTTCGCCTCCTTCCCCGTTGAGACGACGCCTAAAAGCTTATCAAAATATCCGCGGTTAGCCAACTCATATAATACCATTAGCGTACTAGAGTCTAATACGCCTTCAACGGTTTTAAAATCCTCCGACCTTTTCTCTTTAATTCTTGCCCTATCTAACTTTTCCTCTATCCTCCGAATGCCTCTTTCCAAATCCTCACCTCCAACCCAAATGTAAAAACAATCCCTTATACACTGAAACGTTTAACAGTTGAGTCAATGTTAATGCGGATAAAAAGCAAGAAGGTGTGGTGCGGGGAGCGCGACTTTCAGGGTACCTATCTAGGGCACCCTTTTGAACGCGCGCAGGCTTACGCCGCTTGAACGTCTACGCCACTGGGTGTCTCACCCTTCTCGGGACCTAAGCCCAGCCCCTTTGGCCAGACTCGGGCATCCCCGCACCATCCGTCATCCTTGCCTGTTAGAAAGTTGAGTTCGTTTCTTTTTTAATTTTTCCTTTTCCTAGTTCTTATTTAAGCAAAAGGATAAATTTTTCTCTTCTTTTAAATTTATGGGTGATCGCTTTGGCTTTGAGGAGGCTTGTTAAACAGATTTTTGAAAGCTTAGATGAAAGTGTAAAGGATATTATTGATGAGATGCGTGAAAGTTATGGTAGGGTGCCTTTCATCGCCGATTCAATTGCTAAACATAAACCTGAGCTTTTAGTGTTAGATGCTTTAAGCACTCTTCTTACGCTGAGGAAGCCTACCGTCCTAAGTCCTAAAGTGGCGGAACTCGTCGCTGTATCTGCTGCTGTGGCTTTAGGTTGCGAACACTGCACTGATTTTCACATAGAAGCTGCGCTACGTGAGGGCGCCTCTATAGAGGAGGTCTTCGATACCATACTTATTGCCGGTCTCATTTCAAGAAGTGCAAGGCTTGCAGTGGGCTTAAGGGTTCTTGAGAGAGTAACGTCGAGAATTAGGAGAAGGGAGCAGCATTAGAGGATCTCGCTAACGTCCAGCACTTGCATTCTTCCTCCTGCCTTCACGAAGTTTTGCATGCATGCTGGGCAGGCTGTTATTATTGCTTTAGCTCCTAATCGCTTTGCTTCCTGAAGCTTTAGTAAGGCTATTCTAGATGCGGCCTGTACGTTAGTTGCTCTCAGTAATCCTCCCCCACCGCAACAAGTTGCTTCTAGCTTCTTATCTTGAAATTCTAGAAGCTTAGCTCCTGTTTCTTTTATCAGCTTTCGAGGCTCTTCGACTATATGGCATCCTCTTGCTAACTCGCATGGATCTTGATACACAAACGCCTCCTTCGTCTTTGCCACCTTAAGTTTTCCTTCTTTTACAAGTTGCCAGAGAAACTGTGTTGTATGTTGGACTTCAAATGGCACCTCTTTAATTTTCGGATAGATTTCTCGCCAAGATCGTAGGCATGCAGGACATGACGTAATCACCTTCTTTACACCTTTCTTTTTAAAGTTCTCTATGTTTTTCTCTGCTAGAGGCGCTACGAGTTCTCTTCTACCTGCTATTACTAAGGGAAATCCACAACATGCCTCTTCAGAGAGCAGCGTATAGTTAACGTTTGCTCTCTCAAGGAGAGATATGTGTGACGTAAGGATCTTGGAAAGTAACGGTGAAAAAGCCGAGTTACATCCGGTGAAATATCCGATGTCCGCTTTAACATCTATTCTCTCCTCTAGTGTTACATCTAGTTCAAACGTCCACATCCACCTTTCCTCGCTTTTTAAACCGAAAATGTTTTCGCTTCGCTTAATGTTTTCTATCATTTGCTCTACGGATTCGGGTGCTTTAACTTTACTTCTGAGGTGTTCTACAACTCTAGGTATAGGCACGTTAACCGGGCAAACTTCCTGGCATGCAAGGCAAAGAGTACAATTGAAGGGTAAATTGGTAAGATACTTGACTCTTTCTGTGTCTTTCAACGCGTCTGGCCCATTTTTCTGTGGGTCTCCCTTTAACCCAGCATTAAGTAAGGGGCACACGGACGTGCAGGAACCACAATGAATGCACTTATCTGTTTCTAGTAGCAATTTAAGCGTCAACCCCTTCCCTCCCTCAAATACTTTAAAGCGTTTATTCCAGCTAGGTAACCTGAAGTAATAGCTGCTCCAAGACCTATCATGTTCTCATAGGAGACTGATGACAATGCTAGGAAAAGATTCTCCACTCTTTCACCATTCTTTTCGACATTTAGGCTCTCGTTTACCTGAAAGGGTAGTCCTTTAATTCTTAAAATGCTCTTCAGCATCCATCCTGTGGCCACGACGCCAACCGAAGGTGTGATTTTCTCTTTATCCACTTCTACCTCTCTTAAGTAGCCATTCTTAATCTTAACTCCTGTAACGATTTTCCCCATTTCAACCTTAACGCCAGCCTGTTCACACTTTTCCTCGAGTAAGAAATGAAGTCTTTGCCCTGGAACTGAGGGAGGGAACGATGGGATCTCAAAGAAATGTGCTTCAAAATCCTCTTCTAGCATTTTCAATATGCTCCTTGTCCTCCTTAACCCTAAGACGGGGGGCATTGCAACATAGTCAAAGCCGGCTGCACCTGCCTCCTTTAAATGGGTAATTATGCCTTCTGCTTCCAAATCAAAAAAGCGAGCTAATTGGAAGGTCGTCTTAACGGGTACATTGACCCTCACCATTCTTGCCTTAACGTTTCTTCTCCGAAGCCCCTCCGTAAACAAGTTAGGCGCGTATCCTGACAATCCCGGTATTGCCACAACAAGGACCTTTTTCCCTGTAAGCTCGCTTGGATTATTTAAACTCATCGTGTATTGAACTAAGCAAGTGTTCTTCACCGTTCCTAATGGTGTAAATATACGCGTGTTCCTTCTGGGTTCTCCCTTATATTCCACTATATGAGATGCACTCTCGACTGCGAACTCTGTCAGTGCTTGAATTACCTTTTCCTTACCAGCCAACGCATAAATGTGCCTAGGATTTTCACGTATGAACCCATCCAGTTTAGCCTCAAGATCCACTACTTCTTCTCCTTGGTAGCGTCCTAGAACGTCAATCGTCCCGGAAGACATTTGAGTGCACCCATACCCAGATGCTAAAACGTGCACACTATACCCCTCTTTGCCTATAATCTCCGCTGCGGTCATTCCTGCTACGCCGCACCCTATCACTAAAGCGTCAACGTGCTTCTTCTGCCTATTCAAGGCCTCCCACCAGCTTATACATCGCCTTAAAAAATTCTAGCTGCGCTCTCTGTGTGCCCTCTAAGATTTGCTCCGTCTTCCACTGGTTCCTCAAAAATTCGTTTAAGCTTCTTAATGCATCATGAAAGGAGGTGCCTAGCTCAACCATTATGTCCGCTACTTTGTAGGCGCAAAATTGTCCCTGGCACTCTCCCATACCCGCTCTTGTCCTCCTTTTAATATCCTCTAATGTTTTTGCACCCAGCACTTTAAAGGATTCTTCCACCTCTCTGCGTGTTACAAGTTCGCACTCGCAAACTACTTCCTTTTCCCATTTCGCCTCTAAAAGAGACGCCTCGTAGCGTTCCTTACACGTTCTAACGGGGATTTTGGGTAGTTCCTCCTTGCTCGTTCTGCAAGTAGCGCGCACACCAAGTTTCCTGCAAACAAGATCAGATGTTCTTTCAGCCATAAGCCTGTACGTTGTGAGCTTCCCTCCGGTTACAGTGACTAACCCCTCCACTCCTTGTTTTTCATGGTCCACTACAGTAAACGTTCTTCCCGCCTCCCTTCCTGACGTCCCCTCAAGAAGAGGTCGTGCACCTGAAAAGGCTCTGATGACTCTAAGTTCCCTAAGGCATGGTAGCATCTTACCACATTCCCTTAAGATAAGATTTACTTCCTCTATGGTTGGCATTACTTCGTCGGGGTCTTTAATGTATGTTGAGGTTGTTCCGAGGATCATCGTTGTCTGGTGTGGGACTATTATATCTCCATCAGAAGGGGGCCTCAGCCTGTTTAACACCGTGTTAACGACTCTCTTACCCGTTACCACCAGTGTTCCCTTATTGGGTTTAACTCCAATCTCTAATCCTGCCTGGCGACATATAAAATCCGCCCATGGCCCGGTTGCATTAATCACGACATCAGAATAGATCTTTTGCTTCGTATTTACCGTTTCTACGCCGACCACGGTGCCTTCGTGAACGATCAACCTTACCGGCTCATATGTATATATTTCCGCGTTATGTTCCTTTGCCGCGAGAAAGTTTGCAATGGCCAATCTAAATGGATCCACAACTGCATCATCTACAAGGAACACCGTGTAAGCGCTTGGGTTTAGGTATGGCTCAATTTTTCTGCTCTCCCTAACACTAAGCTCCTCCACCCGCACACTTGCTCTCTTACAGCCTTCTAAGAATTTCCTCTCGTAGTCCAAGTCGTCCTCCTCTACGGCTACGAACATACCGCCTGTTTCCTCTATAACGTGGGGTGCAATTCTCCTTAAGACCCTGTTCTCTTTCGCACATTCGCTGGCTGAAACCGGGTCCCTCACCACGTACCTTGCCCCACTATGTAGTAGCCCATGTGATCTTCCCGTCGTCCCGGAGGCTATGTCTCTTCTCTCAAAGAGAGCGACACGCAGTCCCCTTTGAGCTAAATCCCTAGCTATACCTAAACCAGTTACGCCGCCTCCTATGATTACTGCATCAACCCTCAACTTACTTCACTTTGAAGACTTGCTAATTTAGAATAAATTTTTCTCTCTTCTATTACCTCGTATATCTCCCCGTATATTTTGTAAAGTTCATCATAGATTTCTCGGTTAGCTTGGTTAGGCTCTATTCTTTCTTTGACATTAACTACTTCTTCAGCTGCCTCCGAGACAGACTTGTACACTCCTGACCCTACCCCTGCAAGTATTGCCGCACCCAATGCAGTTGCTTCTTCAATAACGCCCGTCATCACTGGCAGGTTATATATGTCTGCTTGGATCTGGTTCCAAAGCTTACTCCGCGTTGCCCCTCCTGTAATCCTCATCTCGTCAACTTTGAGGCCTAGCTGCCTCATAACCTCCACGTTTTTCCTTATTTCAAAGCAGACGCCCTCCATCAGTGCTCTTACCATATGGCTCTTAGTATGTCCTAGGGCAAGCCCGATTATCACTCCCCTAGCATCCGGGTTCCAGTGTGGCGCTCCTGCTCCAACAAAATGTGGGAGGACTAGTATTCCGCCAGCTCCTGGTGGGGCTTTCTCGGCCTCCTTATTAAGAATGTCATACGGATCCTCTCTTAATATTTCTGCTAGAGCTTTCTCAACATGTCCTAACTGATCTCTAAACCACCTGTATATTGCTCCTGTGGTAAATATGCTTGCCTCTATTACCCACCTTCCCGGGTCTGCGTGGCAGCTGCATAGCACCCTCATTTTTGGATCCCATACTGGCTTATTAGAGTATGCCAGTATGAACGTCCCTGTGCCTGTTGTAGCCTTTATTCTTCCTTCTTTTACTACTCCTATTCCTATAGCGCCACACTGTTGATCGCCTCCTCCCGTTATGACCGGTGTCCCCTCCGCTAACCCTGTTTCCTCGGAGGCTTTTCTTGTTACTTCACCGATCTTCTTTGCTGGAGGTTCGGCTGTCGGCAACTTGTCTAAGGGTATTTCTAGTTTATCACATATCTCCTGAGACCACTTGAAAGCGTTTATATCAAATAGCATGGTCCTCGAAGCGTTAGACCAATCCGTCACGAACTCTCCTGTTAACTTCATAAGAATAAAATCGTGGACCAGCATGAACTTGTAAGTCTCATCGAACACTTCTTTCTCATTGTTTTTTATCCAGAGAATTTTCGGAGCTGAGAAATACGGGTCTATAGTCAATCCGGTTATATGATATATTTTCTCTCTACCTATGGCCTCTATTTGCCGACACTCTTCAATTGTTCTACGATCTTGCCATACTATTGCGTTCCTTAGAGGTTTTCCTTCTTCATTAACTGGAACTATTGTTTCCCTCTGATTTGTAACGCTTACTCCCGCCACCTTTTTAACGTTAATTTTGGCGCGTGAAAGAGCCACCCTTAACGTGTTACATGTAGCCTTCCACCAGTCATCGGCTCTCTGTTCAACCCATGTGGGAGATGGATATATGCTTTGATATTCTTCATATGCCCTGCCAACTTCCTCTCCTTTCTCATTGAATATTATCGTTCGACAGCCTATCGTCCCAGCATCTATGGCTACAAGATACTCCAAATGAGTAACCTCCCTTCCTCTTTTAACTACTTTATCCCGTCAATTCCTTACATTAATAAAAGATTACTCTACATTAGCTTCTACTCTCTCTATCTCTTGAACTAGTTGCGGGAGAAATGCGCCTACATCACTTATTACCCCTAAAGCGTATGTGCCTCTGTCCGTTAACTTCATTACTGCGGCAGGGTTTATGTCCACACATACTATTTTAACGGTTGAAGGTAGCATGTTTCCTGCTGCTATGGAGTGGAGCATTGACGCAAGCATCAAAACTAATCTTGCATTTTTTAACTGCTCCCGCATTGCATCCTGAGCTTCTAGAACATCCGTTATAACTTCTGGCAGCGGTCCATCGTCTCTTATAGACCCCGCTAAGACGAACGGTACGTTATTAATTATACACTCGTACATTATTCCCCTCCTTAAAACCCCGGTTTTCACTGCATTTCTTATTGAACCACGCTTTCTGACTTCGTTTATCGCCATGAGATGGTGCCTGTGTCCCCCCTCATAGTTTTCAAGGGTTTTAAGGTCCATTCCAAGAGACGTGCCATATAAGCTGTTTTCTATGTCATGAACTGCTAGTGCATTGCCTGAAAGCAGCGCGTTTACGTATCTTTTCCTTATGAGCGCGGCTAGCGCGTCCGCAGCGCCTGAATGCACCACTGCTGGCCCCGCCACCACCACTATTTTCCCTTTCTCCCTTTTTATACGCCACATCTCCTCCGCTATTTTCCTAATTAAGGCCGAGGTAGGCTTCTCAGGGGAGACCTCGCTGGTCATAAACCCGAATATCTCCTTTTTCCTAGACCTTTCTGGAGGAACCACTTTGATTCCCGAGTCGTTTAGCACTACTAGATCTCCCTTCCTAACTTTTCGCATAGGCACGCAGACGGGTTTCCCGTCTCTTACAACTATAACCTTATCCATCTCTATATTTTCACATTTAACCCATTCTTCGTCAAGTAAAATGTAGGTTGGATGATTCGTTGTTGAGTAAAAATTGTCTGGTAAAACCCCATCGGCTGGTGCCGGAGCTAGCTTAACACTCTTAACTCTCTCTAAGACGTTTGCTCCAAGCTTCTGGAGTTCCGCAAGGATCATTCTAAGATGTTTTTCGTTCTTTCCCATTATCAAAAGTTTAGCATATGAATGTTCGGTTTTTGTCCTTCCAATGTTAAATTCTAAAACTTCAAATTCGCCTTCTAGGTCGTAAATAGTGGCAAAAAC
>Ga0180301_10002594_pt1 | contig 14217 bp, 11 predicted proteins | sample GuaBasSediGuay16_FD_121797 | JGI IMG/M metagenome (GOLD analysis project Ga0180301, IMG submission 121797) | Subseafloor sediment microbial communities from Guaymas Basin, Gulf of California, Mexico - Guay16, Core 4569-2, 12-15 cm | ecosystem: Environmental > Aquatic > Marine > Hydrothermal...
CAGCACCCCTCCACTTTGCATTAACAACGCGTTTTGCAAATTCTTCCATTCCACACTGTGGTAAGTGTTTCGGCTGTCTGGTCAGAAGAATTCCTGCTCTAGTTGCTGGAGTACCAGATACTCAATATGCTTGGGATGGCTTGGAAATAATAGAAAATACTAAAGATTCAAAGATAATAGTTTTATGGCGTTCTAAGCCTAAATATAAAAGCCAAAGATTATTAATGGATGGAAAACTACGTCGCTTTACGGCTCCATATTGATCCGCCAAAATTTTATGAACGACCACAATCTTTTTGATCTCATCATTGAAGCCAATACATAATTGCATAGCGTCTTCAACTTTTCAAATGATGCTTCTTACTAAAAAACTCCTTTTCGATCTTTTTAGTAGTTCATCCCTACCTCTTTGATATTTGATGGTAGATACGTTTTACGATCTCCCAGAATCTTTTTGCATCTCTTTACTATTTAGATGAGCGAGTTCGTGGGCAATAATGTGTTTTAATTCAAGTTTTGGAGTTCTTGAGGAATGAGATATTCAACGAAGTCTTTTTCCGTGTACATCACCGATTCACTTCCAATAGATTGGCGAAGTAAACGGGTTTTCTTCAAACCATTCTACAAATTCCTCGGTATTTTTATCAAAATGAGTTAGTACAAATGCCTGATAAGTTTCCTTTAGCTTGGTTAAAAGGTATAAAACTTCCTGAAGACGTTTTATTTCTACTGGGATGGGTTCTAGGGAGACTAAGAACGCGAATCTAGCTTCAAAAAGATCAGCATACTTCTTCAGTTGATAAATATCATCCAACTCTAGTTTACCTCTTTTAACCTCTACTACGATAAAGCCAGGTAATACTGTTCCTTCTACAAAACCTGTAATGTCTGGAGCAACTTTCCTAAGAAATAAGAAAATAACTTCTTTACCCCTAGGAATTTTATTCTTTAATTCATTACTAAATGTCCCTCTTGATGTAACTTCCAAATATACGTTAACACCTTTTTCTTTAAACTGCTCGCTTAGTTTCTCTTTTACAATTTCGTAGCATTCTTCCTCTTTTTTCCTCACTTTCTTAGAAGCCATTTAACTCACCTCGATTTCTAGTTCTCGACATAGTTTTTCGAACCTAGATAGACGCTTAGGTTGATAGAGGATTCCCTTTGAAGGATCTAAAAATGGTTTCACTGATTCTCTTCTCACTTCTGCTAAGATTTGTCGTAAGTCTTGGGAAGTTATATCATATTTCTTGCACATGGTCTTAATGTATTTAACTAGCTTACTAAGAGGCTCTCTTTCGCGTACGATGTAGGATCTTATTCTTTCTCTAATTTGTGGAAGGAAAAACTTTCTCGCAAATCGAGGTTCCATATTAACTCACCTACGCTTCTTCATCCTTATCTTCACATTATCCTACTATTGCATCATCAATGACCTTCGTTTCACTTGAATGAAAACCTTTGCCGATCCATCGTAAAATAACGTCTCTATCACTCACTTATTTTCACTTCCATCCACTTTTAACCCTAATTTTACTAGTCAACAGTAAGTCCATTAAAGCTTCTTTTTTATTCCTATTAGCTTTTCCCCTTCTCTTTCTTTCAACTTTAAGTCTTTTATCCGCTGTTAAAAAGAATCTCAGCGATTTTTCCTGTTCAGGAAGCGGTGGAAATGGCATTTCACCATAACATTCCTCTTTCATCAACTGGCAGAGTTTTCCGCTACCCATGCTCTTCCCTTAACCTTTTTATCTGACTAAAACCATTCACTAAAGTCACTTCATATTTAATATCTCCAGCTTCTATCATTTCCTGCTTATGATCAACTATTATTAGTTGAGGGACATTTTGTAGCTCTTTTAATACGTTTATTAATTCTTCGCATCTCTTATCATCTAAATGGTTAGAAGGCTCATCTATTAACAGAAATCCGAAGGATCCGCCTAATTCATCTAAAAGTGCGAAGAGAAATGATAGGCTAATTATTATCTTTTGGCCTCCGCTTAGCCTAGTTGCTAGCTTTTTATGACCAAGTCTATCAACCCAGAATCTGTATTCATCATCCATCCATATTCTTTTGATGTCTCCTTGTGTATACTTCGATTCAGCTCCATAAAGCCTGTTAAAGTAATGGGCAGCCCTTTCGTTTATGCTATCGATGAACATTCTCCTAACCATTGGTTGAATGTCAATGAGGGCTTGACGAACCTCTTTTAACATAAACTCAAGCTTTTCCTCGATCTTCCTAACCTCCTTCTCAAGCTTTTCCTTCTCTTCTTTTGCTTTCTTACGCTTTTCAACTTCTTTCTCCATTCCAGGAATCTCCCTATTCTTAAGACCATCTATTTCTGTTCGGAGTTGCGTGACTCTGTCTCCTATCTTCTTTACCTCTTCAGCAAGTTTATCCAACAGGATCTTCTTACCGAGTAAGTTTTCTACCTCTTCTAACACCCCTTTAAGGTTTTCTTTAGCTTTTGAGAGATTTGATATTAAAGTCACTTTTTGATCTATTTGTTCCTTAATCTGACTCATCATAGACTCTAAAGCTATTTTCTTTTTTGTTAGGGATTCTATTCTTGAAATCTCATCCTCAATCTTTTTCCTTTCCCTCTCAACTTCATTTAATTCATTAGCTATTCCCTTCTTTAACCTCTCCTTCTCATTCTTCTCCTTTTCAACTTCATCTAAATGAATTTCGTAATTCTCCCTCCTAAGCACACTTCCACAGAGTTCACACCTTATTTTTGGTTGTTTCTCCTTACCCTTCAGAAAATTCCTAATCTTTTCGGCCATTTCTTTCAGTTTCCTAATTTCATTCTCGATGCTTGACTTCTTTCCGATCAATTCGTCTTTCCTTTTTTGAAGGTCTTCCCTCCTTTCTTGAAGACCCTCTAGCTTTTCCTCCTCAGATTGTATAGTCCCTATAAACTTTCTTAAGATCTTTACGACTTCTAACTCTTTTGAAGAATCCTTGCTTTCTTTAATCACCTTCCTTATCTTTTCTACTTTTGGATACAAGTCTGGGGCTAAGGATTTGAGCCTACCGTAGCTCCTTGTAAGTAGGTCGTTAACTTGTTTTAAACTACTTTCATACCCGGTTATTTCCTTCTGAATTTCCTCAATACTCTTCTTTAGTGGTTCTAAGGTCTCCCACAGTTTGTTTTTCTCCTTAAATTCCGTTTCACATTTAGCTAGCCTTTCTTTAAGTTTTCTCAATTTTTCCTCGTATTCCTCATACTCATCAGCCAGCGTTTTTAGGGTTTTTATTTTCTCTCTTTTCAACTCAGCCTTACCATCCAAATCCTTCAATAATCCGTGATATGCCTTACCTTTTTTACTCCCAAGCTCATTCACAGCGTTTTTGAGGTCATATATTCCAAACAATTTATCGAATATCGTTCGTTGCTTAACATTTGATCGAAGTATCCGTTCAATTTCCCCCTGTTTTATGTGAATTATGTTTACGAAAGTATTCTTATCCATACCCATGCTTTCCAAGGTTTTGTTTACTCCAAGCGGGGTTTTAGCAAGAATTTCTCCAGTATCAATGTTTTTTATGTAAGCTTGAACCTGTCCTTCCCCACTCTTTTTCCTTTTAAACCTTCTGTAAATCTCGTATTTATCTCCAGTTCGTGGATGGATGAATTCTATCTTAACCTCTCCTTCTCTAGCATCGTCGTTAATGATGTCTCTTATATCCCGACCTTCCAAGCTGCCCAGGAATCCTACTTCAATGGCAAACAATAAAGCGGTTTTACCTGCTCCATTGTCTCCAACGATTATGTTCTTACCTCTACCGAATTCGATGGGAGGAACATCATCCCCATAGCTTCCTATACCCTTAACAAAAACCCTAGTTATCATCTTTTCACCTCTTTTAATTCAAAATCCTCGATTAGCTTCAAAACTTTCTTCTTTCTAACTTCTTTCTCTTTCTTGTCCTCCGAGCTTGGATTTAAGCCCTTAACTATCTGAACAGTCAATTGAGTTAACTTCTTTGAGCTTTCTTCATTGTAGCCCCTTCGCTTAAAGTATTCTTGTAGGATAGGCTCATAGCTTTTTGCCAGAGTAATTGTGGAAGGACTAGTAATTCCTTCCAACGAACAAACTGGCCAACCTACATACAAAGCATCTACCGATTCTTGGATGTCTTTCAATCTTAAATCATAGGCACGATAACCTGATGCAAGCGAACCAGTTATAACTGGCCTTAAGATTACATTCTTATCCTTAGCGTTTCTCTCTAAAGCCAAAATCATACCCTCTAAAATTTCATTTGGTGAAGCTCCATTAAACCTTACTATCACATCAAAGATTTTTCTAGTTGGTATTTTCTCAAATTTAGCATGAACCTCTCCATTATCAACTTCTACAAGATAAAATCCTTTTTCTCTAATCTCCCTCTTCTCTTCCTTTAATTCATTATCCTTAAAGGAATAGAAGATTTTGCTTGCTTCCTTAAAACTGCAAAATTCTGTACTTCCCGGATTATAAATCCCAAATTCCCTATATTCGAAATGCTGGTGATCATGACCTAAAGCTATATAGTTTATGAGCCCGGATCTATACAAGCTAGCTAAATCAGCCGTACTTAAAACTCCACCGACAGGATAAGGTCTATCTATAAGCCCGCCATGGATTAATAAGATTCTAAAATCTGTGTTTCCACTTGAAAAAGATCTTAAAAATTCGTTTAATATCTTTCTCTGCTCTATTCCATACTCTCCAAGCCCATAAATCCTAACAATATCTTCACCAATCTTCAAATCATAATATTTTCTTTTGCGAGAATATTCGACATAAATAACTTTCCCATCGTCTTCGAGAACCGTTAGGAAATCTCCTCCAAGTTTTTCAAAATACTCCTTTGAAGAATCATGAGTCCCCCTAGTAACTATGAATGGTATCCCCTCTTCCTTCAACCTTCTTAATTCCACGATTGCTCTTCTTAATGCTGGAATTGTTGGTCTCGGATGCTCTACAAAATCTCCCGAATGAAGTATAAAATCAACTCCATACTCAATAGCCTTTTCAACAACGTAGCTAAAAGCCTTTCCATAAGCTGGAATTTGTACCCTCTTTATGTCTGGAATCACTGGCCAATTTAAGCCGAGATGGGTATCAGCAAGATGGATGAAGCTAAAGCTTCTAGGCATAATCCTACCTCATACGTGCCTCAAGAAGGGGGACGCCAGTTAACCTAACTTCCTTTCTCCTACCCGAAGTTACCCTAACGATCGCATAAACTTCTAGTTTTTTAACATAGTACTCAACGAGTCTTGCTTGAGAATCAAAATTTCTGCTTTTGCTTAATATTCTCCCTACTTCTTTAGCTATCTCTTCTATAGAATCTGCTTTCCCCCCCCTTTCGTATAATGTCTTAAGAATGGGCAAGACTTTACTTATATCTCGATGGGAGGGAGGGATAGGAACTTCGATTATTTCAGACATTTCCTCCTCTCCTTCCCCCCTTTTGAAATAATAACATACACTTCGGGTCTGTAGGGTTGCTAAAGCATCCCTCACAGCCATAGCAGCAACTCTGTTTTGGGTTGAAATGTTTGCATAAAAGCTTACATTCTTATCGTTCTCGATTATTTTCGTCGCCAGTTCCCTAACTTTAAAGAAGGTTCCCCAATAATCATTCAAGTCATTTTTCAGATACTTAACTTGTAGCTCTGGCTTCAGTATTTTTAAACTACTCACAGCACTCTCAACCTTCTCTTTGAGTGTATGGTAAAGGTTTGAGGTTATGAATAAAATGAATAAACTAGAGGGATATCTTCTAAGACCAGTAAATACATCAGCTACCCCATCTTTCTCGTCTAAGATAGCAAAATGAATATGTTTAGAATTAGTAGGTATCCTCATAGCTCTCGCCCTCTTCCTCTTCCTTCAAAAATTTCTCAATAAATTCTTTTGAAAGCCGCGTTTCCTTTACTATGCTCTCAACATCATCCTTATATCTTTCCACAGCTTTTTTTAGCGTATTTAAAATCAAATCGTTGAAGTATAAGATCTTAACAGGGACTGGTAAGTTTCCGATGCCTTTTTTAACCGGATTCACCACTATTCCCTGCCCTGGCTTTGCTGTTGCTATAAACTGATCGAATGGGGTTGCATCGGATGGCAAACGCCTGAACATTTCCCGCCTTAAATCCTCTTGAGGTATTCTTAGGATTATAGAGTTCTGTAACTGACTTAACATGACTGGATCTAAAGTCGTGGGATCCTGCATCACTGGAACGTATCCGCAATGGAATTTCCTCGACTGAACTGCAAGATCTCTGTATTCTCTTATTCTAGCCATCGTTTCTTCATCAAATGCTGCAGTAGCTTCTTCAAATACGAAAAGGAAGAGTGGATATTCCATTTCAAACTTAGCCCTGTCTTTACGATATTCACTTCTTCTGTGAGAAACTACGCTATCTAGGATTATTCTTTTTAACCACATTTTCGTCTGTATGCTGGGAATGGCAGACACATCCAGTATCATTATTTTTCCTTTTTTCTGTGCCCTGAAAACCTTCTTTAGTAAATGCTCCCTTCTCCCTTCCCAATCTTCATAGGATTCACTTTCATTTATTGGATAGAGATCTCTAAATTCGTCTTCTTCATGGTCATATTTTATTTGGATTATGTCGGTATTTCCGCTTAAATTCCTTAATTCCCTTATAATTATGTCTAGAGTATTGTTGCTGTAACCGCTCAGTAGATCCTGCCCGTAATGTTTCTTAAAAGCTTCTCTAAGAGCTCTTCCACTTCCCTGCTTCAGAATCCAGTTAAGTGATGATACTGATAATCTATCGTAACGTGGCGGTCTATCCTTATCCTTTTCTCCTGGACCCTCATAGTAAAGTCGAAGAATTCTTCTAAATGCTGGTCTGGCAGGTCTACTTCCCGAGCCCTCTAGAAATCTATCCAAAGGAATCCAGTGAAGTGGGATTCTACTATCCTTATCAGATATAGGATCGGCCAGAATGTATGCAGAGGGATCAAGCACATCGAGTGCGTGATCCTCCCCACTCCTTACGTATTCCCCATGTTCATCGAATATAAGCATACCAAGTGGTAAGTTATGTCTAATAGCTTGATAGGCTATGACTTTAATGGTATTAGACTTGCCACCTTCACTTATTGCAACTAAACCAAGATGGCAGTTAGCTCCAGGAATAAGCTCAAGCTCGTAAGGCAAATCGGTTCCATAGATATTGCCGATATGAATTCTTATGGCGGTAAGCGGTCCCCTTGGTTTACTCAACTCTTTAAGTTCTTTTTTAACATCCGTGTAAACTATGGATCCCCTACGCACAGGGTAAGAAGCAAGTTCTATTTTTGATTGATCCATCTTTCTTTGAAGCAAAGGAGTTATTTCGGCTTCACCATCACCTACTTTAGTCACCGCTCCTATAGTCATGATTCTAGATTGATAATCCTTAATTGCAACTAAATCACCAGCTTTAAGCTCAACTGATGGAAATATAATTGCTCTAACATTCATCCTAACTTGCTGGATAGAAATTCCGGCTCCTTCCTCAACTAGTTTTTCAAGTAGCTTTCTAACATCAGCTCTTCCTAAATCCACTTTAAGAGAGGTTAACAGGTCAGCCACCGTAGCTATGTATTTTTTCTTCTCAAATTTTACATTCTTATTTTTACTAAGCTTCTCAAAGAGTAGTGATAAAATCTCCAGCACTAACCTATCCTTAACCTCGTCAACTAAACGATAAAGGAAGAAGTATTCATGCTCTAATATTTTATTTAGCTCATCATCTGAAATTGGTCGAATGGTTGAATAGGGTAGGGTAACTGTAAGCTTTGGTCCTGGGAGTATGTTTCCATTCTCATTCCTCGCGATTACTACTACTTCCGCTTCATAATCAGCAAGTGGATTATAAACGTCAACATACATTTTGTCCTCTGCTGAAACATCTGGAGCGATATCCACCCCCCTGGACATCTCGCTCAATGGAGGCACTTTCGTTTTCACATTAACAACTATCCCATACTGGGTTTCACCCCCCCTTTCCACTTTTACAAAGCTAGCTACTTCTAAGTCTGGAGGGTGTCCAGTATCTATTTCTCTAAAGAGGTCAGCAGTAACTTTACCAAACTCGCCTTCTCTAACCTGCCCCTTAGATTCTTTCTGATTCATATTGGCCTCACCTTCCTTAAGGTTTTATGAGTGGGATACGCTCCAAGACTTGTAAGTATTAACTGAATTAACTTTCTTTTTGAGGATGCTGCATATAAATGAGCACGAGCTAGTACTAACGGAGTTCCATGTCCAAGAATTATTTGAGCAAGTACTGCTTCATGAAGTCTGTTTAAAAAGCTTGTATTACCGTCTTCTCCTAAACCCTTTCTCAGTCCAAACCCCACTCTTATCCAATCATCAGCTCTGGCCACACCATCTTCCCTCCTAAACCCACCCCATGGCATGAAATAATAACCTGTAACAAATCCAAAACCAAATCTCTCCATATCCCTCCTCTTACATCTAAATGCTGGGCTTCTATCTCCTGATGATTCAAAATATGAACCTAAACCGTCAAAATCCGTTATTAAACGCCGTATGTCAGGTGTATCAAAAATTGCATTAAGGTAATCCAAGGGAGAACCAGCCAGTGGGATGTTATTCTTAGTAGCCCACTCTTTTAATATTCTCTCAGCCTCTTCCTTGTATTTATTCTTCCAATTTTCAATTGTTTCAACTAAGTCTTGCATATCCAGATTACTTCTTTTCTCCCATAACGCTTCATCAAGATGATCGATAATTGTAGTTACGTAATCCTTTGCTAAGGATCCATGCGTTATACTAACTAATAGAACATCCCCTCTAAGGTCCAAAACCCTTTGATGAGACTGAATCAATAATTCCCGTCTAGCTTCAAACCTACCCATAACCTGATTTATCCAAGAGGGCTCAAGAGGGAAATCTACCATCAGCATAATATTGTCTTTTTTAGTTAATGGAGAAAGGTCTTTCTCACGATTTGGGCAATCTTTAAGCCTTGCCTTACAATCATCACAAGGGAATTTCCCCTCAGTTATAAAAGAAACTATGCATCTGCAATGCTCTATTTCCTGAATATACCTTTCTGTATTAACATCAGGAAATGTGAAACCGGGTCTGGGCTTAGTCACAGGACGCAGCACACTCCATTCGTTAACCCAATTCCTCTTGTTTTCACCATTACCATTGAAACAATAAACACATATTCCAGTCTGAGCTACAATCCCTTTTTTAGTCATTCCACGTAGGGAAATATGAGATCCATCAATACCTATCCAAGCGAAATCATCAAAATTCTCAAAAACCCATCTCTTAGCTTCTGCTCGTGATTTGAACCTTCTAAGTCTAGGTGGTGCTGTGTCTAGAGGCTCTAGTGGCTCAACGTACGAGTCTTGTGATTTAAAGAAATTTAAGGGTAAAAGCCTTGCTATAGATGAGAGAAGAGCACTAGCTATTTTTGTTCTTTCATACCACTCTCTCTGAACCCTAAAGGTATCGATTAGTGCTTCTAAACGCATCGAAATCACCTTTTCGATTACAGTAATATTACAGTATTTGACTTATAAAAATTTTTCGCTATTATCCCTATTCGAAAAATTTTTAGCGATATATTTCCCTAACCTTAGTATCGAAAAGTTTTCTTACTCTAGAGGATAGATTTCATTGCCTTATTCGAACGCTAAACCTTCTGAAGTAACTGATGTTTACTGGATTTATGTAGTAAGAAAGAAAAGGGAAATACCTAAAACCAACACCCAGAAGTGGAAAATGGCTAATATTTGTTAATCCTGAAAATGTAGATGATGTGGGCAAAAATCAAGAAAGCAGTAGAAGAAGGGAAATTAGGCGATAGAGCAAAAGTTTCAACGGCAAAACCAAGCCCACTTACCGGTCTTAAAACTTTTGCTTCAAACTCCTTGCATGCTTTACGGTAACTATCCCTAAATCCTTCTTTTTATATCCATGCCGGTAATCCTGCTCGTATTTGAGGTCAATTATTCTATCGAGTTCCTCGAATATTTCTAAGCAAAGTCCTAATCGCACCGGCAAAACTAGATTCCCCAGTTATTTTTCTGATTTTTCAAGTGATTTCAGGTCTAAACTTACGGACTTATAGCCTCTTGATGGCATTTGAAACTTCGCCTTTTATGTTAATGGGGGTTTAACAAGTTTATGGTAAAAGTTTGCGGTACAAAATCTTACAAAGTTAGTATAAGGCATCTATAACATGGTTTACCGCATAACTATGGTTTTATGTACAGGGGTAGTTGCTGCTATAGGATGATGCAAGTTTATATGTGGATTTTGTGTCACTTGGTAGGTTTCGACGCTGGTAAAAACTTCCTCCGGTTTTGATGATTTTATTTTAGCTACCAATCTATTTTGATTCCATCTAGATGGAACTACCAAAATATTATTTAGATGGTTCATGAAATAATTGGTTTAAAGGGGGATTTTAACGAGAAGCAAGTGTGAAAGGTGGTAAAATGGGCGATCGAGATGAGATAATCCTTGAAGAAATAGATACGGCGAAATTAGTTCAGGAAATAAAGGAACGTGTTCAAGAGGCTAGTAATGAAGAAGAATTAAGGGTAGGATTCGCCATAATATGGGGTTGGTCATGGCCACATTTAAAACTCGGTCAATCCCCCAAAAATATTCGATTAACCTGTGGAATTTAAGCCCCCTAATCCTAAAGCTAAAGTCTATCACAAATAAAAAAGAAATGGAGCGGTCATCTAATGGGTAAGTATAAAAGAGGTTCCTAAAATGAAGATTTTAAGTTGATGTTGGGGGGAGCCATGAATGTCAAGTAGCAGTAGTGTTGACTGGAGAACAACAAGAGATCTATTAGAGTTTGAGGATAGATTCAGAGAGAGGTTAGCCGATACGCTAAAGGAGATCGGAAGGAGTTACAGGTTTGGCGAATACGAAATAAATGAAGTTTCTACATCATGGGAAATTCGAGGTAGAAGACCAGATATAACTGTCTTCGTCCAAAATCAACCATTCTTGATAGTAGAATGCAAAAGAGCTATAGAACACTCTCCTTGGGATAATTTTCCGATAGGGCAAGCTTACACTTACGCCTTACTTGCTAAAAAGGATGGATACAGTGTTGATTTCGTCGCTACTGCAAACCAATACTACATGGCGGTATTCAGGGTTCCAGAAAACCTTGAAGATTACGCAAACTGGAAAGGTATTAGAAAGAGAGAATATAACAGAGCCTTCACAAGAGAGCTGTATCTGAAGGCGAGAGCTGGAGATTTATGTGTTATTGATACTAGCTACCACTTCGTTCCTACTAAAGAGGCGCTGTATGACATTTTGAAGAGATTAATTGAGGAAAAAAGAGAAATCAAGCCTGAACCTTTCCGTTACAGAGTAATTAGAAGATTAAAATCTTTTGTCGATTTCCTTTCAGAAGAATCAAAAAATCTAATAGAATTCCACGTAAAAAACAACCTTCAAAACGAGTTCTCGGCATTAAGAAAAAGGAGAGGAGTTAGCCTGATGTATGAGCAGATAGCAAAAGAGTTTGCATACTCGATAATGAATAGGATACTCTTCTACAAAGTTCTTGAAAAAAGTTGGAAGGATTTGGAAAAGTTAAAACCCTTATACGGAAAGGAGATTGACGGTGTAAGAATAGATGACGGTGAAAAATACTTTAAAGCGCTAAAAACTTCCTTTGAGAGAGTTGTAGATGTTACTGGTGATTTTGAGCCCGTCTTTATCCTCGATTTCCACGATAAGTTGATTCTACCATCTTATGTAGGTGTGTTGAAAGCTATTGATGGACTAATTCAGGATCTTGATAACATAGAGCTTGAGAAACTTGGAGATGTTATAGGGTACGTCTACGAAGAGATAATTGACCCACAAGAAAGACATCAGTTTGGACAGTTTTATACACCTCACGGCGTAGCTGAACTCATAGCTAAGTGGTGTATTCGCTCACCTTCAGATTTGGTTTTAGATCCGGGTTCAGGTTCTGGAACTTTCTTAATAGAAGCATATAGAAGGTTATACGAGTTGAAAACTGGAAAGAATCTTGAAGGGATTACTGAGGAAGACATTCACGAACAAATAATTGGAAAGCTTTACGCAATAGATATTGATGAATTTGCATGTCATTTAACAGCCATGAACTTGTCTATGAGGAATGTTCTTCATCCATCACGGGAAGTAAACGTTATCCCATCTGATTTCTTCTTAAGAGAACCAAAACAGGAGGTTTTATTATCTTATAAAGTTTTAACGGTTGAAGGTTTAGAGGAGAGGAAAATTATACTCCCAAAGGTTGACTGTGTTGTTGGGAATCCTCCTTACACGAGATGGGTTGAAATTCCTGAAAAAACTCAGGAATACATTAAACATAACCTTGGAAAGTTTATGAGGAACTACGGCTTAACCCCTCAAGTCAGAAGAGGATTAGAGCCTCCAATTTACCTGTTCTGGATAATAAATGCTGAGAAATTCCTTAAGGATAACGGAAGATTGGGGATGATTATCTCCAATTTGTGGTTGCAAACAGATTATGGTGTTAAGTTTACCAACTATCTTCTCGATCATTTCAAGATTCACGCTATCATCGATATTCCTCTCAGGATTTTCAAAGCTCTGATAACTACAACAATAATTCTTCTTGAAAAAGAGGAAGATAAGGATAAAAGGGAAAATAATGAAGTTGTTTTCGTTAGATTGCCCCCAGACCCTGTTGAAGATATCGAGGTCGATGAAATCTTAAGAGCAATACAAGAAAAGAGACACGATAAGTTTGCAGTTCACGTTTACAAGCAGAAAGAATTGTCAAGGGAAAAGAAATGGATTCGCTATCTCTTTGGAATTGCAGGGATTGAAAAAAGCGATAAGATAGTTGAACTAGGAGAGTTGTTCGAAATTACTCGTGGAAACAGTTTGTATTCCTATTTAGCTAGTAAACGTATTGTAGGTGGAACTGTAGACCTTGGTTCAAATGAATTTTTCTTCTTTACTCCATTAAAAGCTAAAGATTGGAATATTCCTGAGAAGTATCTTTATCCAGCTATAGCAAGTTCAAGACAACTAAAATGGTTCACATTTAGAAAAAAAGATTGGGAAAAGTTAAGGGACAATGATTCTAAGTGTTACATCTTTATTTGTCACGAACCAAGAGAAAATCTACCAGATTCTGTTAGAAAATATATTAAATGGGGAGAAACTGAATGTACTCTTAGAATAAGAAGAAGCAGGACAAGAGGACAGGAAAGAATCGCAGATCAAGCTGAAGCTTCTCAAGCAAGGGAAAGATATCCCGAATACTTCTATGGATGGTATGATTTAGGGGGTTTTAAGCCAGCAGTAATTTTAACGACATACTATACATGGCATAAAACAAGATTTGTATTATGTAATTTTCCTGTAGTGGTAGATCCAGATATTTTGTGTTTCTTCCAAAAAGTAGAATTAACAAAGGAGCAATTAAAAGCTCTCTTAGCTTATCTTAGTTCTTCCTTTACTCAATTTTACGTTGAAACTGAAGGAAGAAAAAGTGGTGGAGGGGCGTTAGGTTTAGAAATCTCTCAAGCAGAGAGAATGCCAGTTTTAGATCCGAGAAAGCTAAGTGATGAAGAGATTAAGAAATTGGCAAACTTATTCGATAAACTTGAAGCTAAAGCCAGAGAAATTGGAGGAGCAACTGAAAGGAGGCAGATAGATCAACTAAGGCCTATAATTCACGAAATAGATAGGGAGATAGGAAAAATCCCCGAATTACCAGATTTTGAAGTTTATGCAATTCAGAATGCTGTTGACCAAATGGTTGAAAGGAGAATAGCAGGTGCTGGAGAAGTAACGAGGCATGCTATAAGAGGGGATGAAGAAATCCCAGAACTTGAGGAGAAAAGTGATGATGAGAATGAGGATCAAAAACAGCTATCCTTAAACGACTTTTTGGAGTGATTTGTATGATCGTAGGCGTAACCTATCCGATTCCGAAGCAGTTCATGGATCGCTTTTTCAAGGAAGGTAAAGACGTTTTTATCAAGCCAGCTACAGTATGGAAGGAACTAAAGCCTAGCGGATCCGCTCCGCGGGAATATGGTTGTTTTTGGGGGGTCGTTTTTGAGGTGTGCTGTGTTGATTGGGTTAGTGGATTCTTTTTTCCCTGATTTTTTGCTCCATTTCGGCTTGGGTTTTGAAGGGCACCACGTCTC
>Ga0180301_10002595_pt1 | contig 14213 bp, 11 predicted proteins | sample GuaBasSediGuay16_FD_121797 | JGI IMG/M metagenome (GOLD analysis project Ga0180301, IMG submission 121797) | Subseafloor sediment microbial communities from Guaymas Basin, Gulf of California, Mexico - Guay16, Core 4569-2, 12-15 cm | ecosystem: Environmental > Aquatic > Marine > Hydrothermal...
CTTTCGAGCCGAGGACCCGGGTTCAAATCCCGGCCGGGGCACCATTTTTAAGTTAATCTTAAAACTTTAGCATCATATCGTCCTAGTAGTTATCTCTCGGATACGATCGCGCTCATCATTTATTCAGCTAAGCCCGCCCTAATTCCTCATCTAAAATTCAATAGATAACTAGAAATATATAAGAGGATTCATCTCCTGTAGCTAGTAGCTTAAACAATACCCTAATGGTGGTCGTATGCTCGACGTAAAGACGTATGATTTCAATGTCCACCTGAACCCATGGCAACCGATTAACATAACGCCGAGAATTGTAGATTTGGTGAGGAGCGTAAGAAATGGTATAGTCAATGTCTTTACGCCAAGTGAGGATTGTGCTATAATTACCATAGAGTACGATCCGCATCTATTTAATGATCTGAGGAAGTACTTAGAGGAGTACCTTAAAGTCAGAGGAATAAGACACTTGACTTCGTCTATCCTAGGGAGATGTATCACCCTTCCTATAGTTAATAGTTCGCTAAGGCTTGGGGCATGGCAACAAATAATCCTTATAAACATTGGTGAAGACCCTAAGGAGGCGCAGATCTATGTCACAATTACGGGTGAGGGTTGAAGAATACGATTTCATAATTAAGACATATGGACCCAATGGGGTATTTAACATAACGCCTTATATAAACGAATTCCTCCGTGAAGTTAATGCCTCAAAAGGTCTTTTAGTAGTGGAGTGCATGGGCAGTACTGGTGCCTTGCTCTTAATTAATCCCAAGTACATTAATGAAATAAAGGAAAACGAACTATGGACTCTAGTACCAGTTAATCTAGACTGGCAACATGAAGGAAATGCCTATGCCCATCTAAGATCAACAGTATTAGGTACACAAATTGTACTACCAGTAAGGAATAGTTCCTTAGCAATAGGGGATAATAAGCTCTATTTCATTGAGAATCAATGCTATACCTTTAGAGAGAGGCATATATACCTCATGTACATGGGATACTAATAATCCTCAACGCCTCTAACAGTACCTACCGAGTACGGCAAGATACAGAAATGAATGCTAGTAATATTTTGTATTTCCTTAAATTTTAAAATATGCATTAACTTATTTACATAGTTAAAAAATATTACGGTTATACTCTTTTATTAATTATATAGTTAACTTTATATAGCGAAAAGATTTAAAAACAAATATCCATTAATGATAGAGAGGGATGTAGTATGAGCGATGATGACCTACGAGTTCTTTTATCATCTCGATTGTACTCTTCCCTTCTTAAGGAAATGTTTCCCTTTAAGAAACCACCAAGGGTGTTCTTCGATAATATGACGCCCATACCATGTCTCCCCAGGGAAATATTCCTAACCGATACAACTTTTAGAGACGGTGCTCAAGCGTTCAGACCATATAGTAGGGAGGAGATAATAACGCTTTTTAATTATCTATCTGCCCTAAGCGGTGACAATGGAGTAATACGCTGGACTGAGTTCTTCCTGTATTCGTCGCGCGATCGAGCAATAGTTAGGGAGCTGCTAGATCTCGACTATAAATATCCAAAAGTAACTGGCTGGATAAGAGCGTCGCTTAATGATCTAAAGTTAGTTAAAGAAGTAGGTCTAGACGAAACTGGAATTTTAACATCTATCTCTGATTACCATATAGTGTGTAAACTCGGTATGAGTAGGGAGAAAGCCATAAAGAAGTATTTACTCGTTGTAGAGGAAGCGCTAAAACATGGTATAACTCCAAGATGCCACTTAGAAGATGTAACTAGAGCCGATATATTCGGTTGTGTGATTCCATTTGTTAAGAAGTTAGTGCGTTTATCAGAGAGGTATGGGTTGCCAATAAAGATAAGATTATCAGATACTCTCGGTCTAGGCTTGCCTTTTCCTCATACATCGATTCCGCGAAGTATACCCAAGCTAGCACATATAATCATCAATTATTGCGAAGTACCCTCTGAATATGTGGAATTCCATGGTCATGATGACTTCTCTCTAGCCATAGCTAATTCTTTAGCGGCATGGTTTTATGGCATTTCAGGAATCAATTGTACGCTATTAGGGATAGGTGAACGAGCTGGTAATACTCCTCTTGAAGTAATGCTCATGTTTTACACACAAATAACTAAGGAAGACCTAGATCTAAAGATAATAACCGATATCGCGAACTACTATAGGGAAAAAATAGGTTATGTAATCCCTGAAGATAAACCTCTAATAGGAGACAAGGTCTTTGCTACTGCCGCTGGAATCCATGCAGATGGTCTAATGAAAAACCCTGAAGTATACCTTCCGTTTGATGTAAAGAAAGTCTTAGGGAGACGAATCAAGATATTCGTAAACGACCGTTCGGGTAGAGCAGGGATCGCTATGTGGATTAATACCTACTTTGGACTAACGGGCAATAGGCGTGTGGATAAAAATGATCCAAGGGTCATCCGTATCTATCGTGAAATAATGCGTGCTTATGAAGCTGGGAGAATAAAACCGTACAGTGATAGAGAGATGCTAGCATTGATACAAAAGCATACTCCTGACCTTCTAGAAGAGATAAACAAATAGCTTAACTGAGGGGGTTGTTAACGGAATGGGCATGACCTTAGCTGAGAAACTAATAAGTCAAAAGTTATCTAAGGAAGTATACGCGGGTGACATAGTAATGGTTCCTGTTGACTGGGTCATCGCTCAGGACGGAACAGCTCCGCTAGCTATACGTCAGTTCAGAAAACTACAAGTAAATGAAGTATTCAATGATCAGAGAATTATATTCTTCATAGATCATGCCGCACCTAGTCCTCGAAGAGAGTTATCAAATGAGCACATACTCATAAGGCGCTTTGCAAAAGAATTCGGCATAAAGATCCATGACGTAGGTGACGGAATTATACATCAAGTCTTTATAGAAAGATACGCTACCCCTGGAGACATAGTAGTTGGAGCGGATTCCCACACATGTACTGCTGGGGCTCTTTGTACATTCGCTGCTGGTTTTGGCTCCACTGATATAGCCGTAGCTATGGCACTCGGATATACTTGGTTAAGGGTACCTGAAACAATAGAGATCATTATAGACGGCCTACTACCCGAAGGAGTATATGCAAAAGATCTAGCATTAGCAATAATCTCTAAGTTAGGTCCTAATGGTGCTTCATATAAGGCGTTAGAGTTCAAGGGAGACGTTATAAAAGCTCTGAGCATGGATTCTAGGTTTACACTAACGAATATGGCAGTTGAATGTGGAGCTAAAACTGCGTTAATTGAAGTTGACGACATATGCGCAGAATATCTCACCGCAAGAGGAAGACCCGTTAAAGAACGCCTTAAAGCAGATCCTGATGCATCGTATGAGTCATCAATTTACATGGATGCTAGTGCTCTAGAGCCACTTGTAGCGGTTCCGCATAGTGTACATAACGTAAAACCTGTTACTAAAGTTCAAGGTATAGAAATAAACCAAGCATTTATAGGCACATGTACCAATGGGAGATTAGAAGATCTAAGAGTCGCTGCATCGATATTAAAGGATAAGCGAATTAAAGAGGGAGTTAGGCTCCTAGTGGCTCCTGCATCAAGAGAAGTATACCTCAATGCCCTTGAGGAAGGAATAATCGAAGTCATAGTTAAGGCAGGCGGTGTAGTCCTTCCACCTGGCTGTGGACCATGCGTAGGAGTCCATTTAGGAGTATTAGGTAATGGTGAAGTCTGTATTTCTACACAAAATAGAAACTTCAGAGGACGCATGGGGAATCCTAAATCAGAAGTATATCTTGCAAGTCCTGCTACAGTTGCCGCATCAGCTATAAGAGGGGAAATTGCTGATCCCCGAGAGGTGAAATAAATGAAGATCCTGGGAAGGGCTTGGTGCTTTGGCGATAATATAAGTACTGATGATATAATACCCGGTCGTTTCTTCCATTTAAGAGGAAATATCAAAGAGTTAGCGAGACATACTTTTGAAGACTTAAGACCAGATTTCTCGAAATCTGTAAGGCCTGGGGACATAATAGTGGCAGGTGAAAACTTCGGTATTGGGTCAAGTAGGGAGCATGCTGTTCATGTTCTTAAAGTACTTGGGATAAGCGCTATAATTGCAAAGAGCTTCTCAAGGATATTCTTTAGGAATGCGATAAACATAGGGATACCAGCAATAGTGGCTAACACCTCAGGAATAGATGAGGGCGATAAATTAGAAATAAACCTAAATAAAGGTACGGTATTCGATATCACCAAAAATCTTAAGATTTCATTCAAGCCCATACCAAGATTCCTAATAGATATTCTAGAAGCTGGTGGCCTTATAGAATATGTTAAGAAATACGGCCCGAACTTGGTGAGACCATGAAGCATCGTGTAGTACTAATACCAGGTGATGGAATAGGGCCTGAGATAACTAAGGCCGCATTAATGGTAGTGAATGCTACTGGCGTTGACATAGAATGGATAATAGCGAGGGCTGGAAGGGTTGCTTATAAGGAAGTAGGGACTCCTCTTCCAGAGGACGTAATAGACTTGATAAGGGAGCATAAAGTAGTACTAAAAGGCCCCCTAGAGACACCAATAGGGACTGGCTATAGGAGCGTAAATGTGGCTCTAAGGCGTATATTCAACCTATTCGCAATAGTGAGACCTGTTAATAGTATGTTCAGCTCTAAGGCTATATGTGATCACATAGACCTAGTCTTAATAAGAGAGGGAGTAGAAGGACTTTATGTAGGCATTGATCACTACCTCGACGTAAATCGAACACATGCAATGGCGATAAAATACGCGAGTAGAGATAACTGTAGACGGCTTGTCAAGTTCGCTTTCGACTATGCTATAAAATATGGACGAAAAAAGGTAACGCTTGCTCATAAGGCTAACATATTAAAGATAACAGAAGGCATGCTAAGAGAGGAATTCCTAGAAGTAGCCAAACTATATCCTAGTATACACGCTGAAGATATACTCATAGATAGTGCTGTTATGGGGTTAGTGAAAGAGCCAGAGAGATTCAATATAATAGTAACAAGCAACATGTTTGGAGACATATTATCTGGAATTGTAGCAGGATTAGTAGGAAGCGTAGGAGTAATCCCAAGCGCAAATATAGGCGAGCAATACGCTATATTCGAAACAGCACATGGGACTGCACCAGAAATAGCAGGTCGTAACATAGCTAATCCTACAGCAATGATACTCTCCTCAGCAATGCTCCTCGATCACATAGGTCTACATAGAGAAGCGCAGATAATAAGGGAGTCGACAGCGAAGGTAATACAAGAAGGAAAGTTCTTGACTAGAGACATAGCCAAAAATGGAAGAGGTGTAAGCACATTAGAAATGGCCAAAAGGATAGCCGAAGTAGTTAGAAATAAACTCGATGAACTCGATTAATAAGAATGAGAACAAGAGAAACTTGATAGGATAAATATCTAACGAGTTTCGTATAAATAATGAGCTAAATATCCCTAAGTTTATAAGTTAGCTTATAAACTTAGCTTAGTTACAAATGATAAAGAGTTTTATAGGAGGATCAAGGATGGAGTAAAAGCCGTTATGTTAAACGAATTGAACCTCTAGGTGAGATACATTTGCATGTAAGCTATTGTGAACATGCGTAATACTAATAATTCTCAAACTAAACCACTTCTCATTATATAAGCTAACCGTTATAGCTATTCTACATGTATGCAGCCTCGTGCGATAATCATTGTAGCTTTAATAACGCTTTTAATATCTTCCTCTATAATCTTCGTAATGATGAATAAGAGGGGGCAAGAGGTCATAATTTATAGGGATGAGTATGGCATACCGCATGTAATTGGAGAGAGCGAAGAAGCAGTAATGTATGGTTTTGGCTATGCTCAAGCAGAAGATCACCTTGAAGATATGATCATAAATTATTTAACGGCTACTGGTAGACTATCAGAATTCCTTGGAGAGAAATACGTTTCCATGGACTATAGAATAAGGGCTCTTAAAATCCCTGATCATGTTTATGAATATAGGAAGGATCAGATATCCGATCACGTCTATAGGCTTGCTAATGCATTCGCTAGTGGTATAAATCGCTATATAGAGGAGCATAAAGATGAGGTGCCTAAATGGATGCGAGGTTTTAGAGTAAGGCCAGAGGACGTCATTGCGTGGGGATATTATATAGTTCTCACTAGAAGCTTAGGGGTTGCTGAAAAGGAGCTTAGGGGTTCTGGAATAGAACCATCCATCGAAGGGAGCAACGAGTGGGTCATAGGGAAGTCTAGGACAGCTGACGGATCGACCATCCTCTTAGCGGATCCTCATCTTCCTTGGACTGGCATGCATAGATGGTATGAGGCACACCTAGTAGGTGGCAACTTCAAGGTCTATGGAGCTACCTTCTATGGTATACCATTCATAATCATAGGACATAATGATAGAATTGCCTGGACTTTTACTAGAAATAATCCTGATCTCGCTGATGTATTCATAGAAAAGCTAAATCCAAAGAACCCTAGAGAATATCTAACAGAACATGGTTGGGAGCAGATAAAGGAAAAGGTAATTAAAATTAAGGTAAAGACTGCGACTGGTTATAAAATAGTTAAAAAGAAAGCATATTACACTAGGCATGGTCTAATAGTGAGGTATGAGCCTGAGAAGAACATAGCATATGCTATTGCCTTGGAGGGTTGGGGTAATATAGCAATGGTTGAAGAGATGTACAGGATTAATATCGCCCGAAATCTCACCGATTTCAAGAAGGCTTTAAAAATTCAAGGATTAATTCTATGGAACATACTATATGCAGACGTAGACGGAAACATGTACTATGTCTATAATGCTAAGATACACTACAAATCCGAGAAATATGATCATACAAAGCCTAGACCAGGATGGAAAGCTGATGCCCAATGGGGCGAAATCATACCTTTTGATAAGCTACCTCAAGTTGAAAATCCTAAAGCCGATTTCATTCAGAACAATAATGTAATGCCATGGTTCACTACAGTGGACCCTGGTATAAATCCTAATGACTATCCTAGCTATTTAGTGAATAAAAATGCGACAATGAACGATAGGGGAAAGCGGGCCTTTGAAATATTAGCTAATGCATATAACTTCACCGTAAAGGATGCTATGGCACTAGCTACGGACACCTTAGTATTGAAGGCATTGGAACTTAAAAACACCATAATAGAAGCATATGAAAAAGTCAGAACGGAGAGAGGAGCTCTAGGTCATGAAGTGGACGAAGCTATCAAAATCCTAAAGGAGTGGAACTGCCGAGCAGATAAGAGTGAAGCTGGCATGACTATATTCTACATTTGGTATACCTACTATCTAGAATCTAAAGACCCAATTATAGCCCTTCGGAAAGCAATCAATTACATGCTGGAGAAGTATGGACGAGTTGATGTAAAATGGGGCGAGGTACACGTTTTGGAAAGGGGAGGTAAGCGCTATCCATTAGATGGCGGTACTAAGCTTCTTCCCGCCTTATGGATGGCTACTGGGCCAGTAACAGATGATGGAATAATGACCTGTAATTCTGGTTCCTCATTCACAATGCTTGTAATATTAAAGGAAGGTAACATAACTGCCTATACCCTCATCCCTTATGGAGAGGGTGAGAATCCGAGCTCTCCTCACTATGCTGATCAAGCACCTCTCAAAAGTCAAGCTAAGCTTAAAAGGGCACTCTTCGACATAAGTGAAATACAACATACTTGTGAGGCAGAAATTCTCAAATATGAAGGGCACTTTAGTCTCTCTCAATGAGCATATGAACCATGATAATATTATTAAAGTAAGGTGGTATATTTAGTATAAGGGTGACGTATCTTATGATGAAATATTCCCTTATCATATCGGAGTTTAGCATAATCCTCTTATTACTCACCTCGTCTTGCATAGCAATGAACGATATTCCTGTTGGTAGGCGCTATGCCGTCGTTTATTATGGTGGTTCAAATGACTATATTACTAAACTCATTCTCGAGAGGAACTATACTATTGTCATCGCTCAACCATTCTTTGTAATCCCTAAGGAGTGGATTAGACATGGAGTTAAGGTATATGCTTATTTAAACATACTTGGTCTTCCTATAGAGAAGCTCGATTGGGTTAAAAAGAACCATCCAGAATGGCTCTTGTATACAAAAGATGGGGAGATAGCAAAATACTGGTTCGGAAAAGCCTTCATGTGCAATATCGCAGTAAAAAGCTTCCAAGACTACCTCATCAACAAAGCTAAGGAATACTTGGAAAGAGGATTTACTGGGGTATTCTTAGACGACGTGCATCCAGAGATAAAGTACTTGGGAGGCGGGTTATATGATACACCTGTCTATGACGAAACTAAGTACGGTAGATGGATAGATGCATTAGTACATTTCATGAATAGGCTTAAGAATGAGACTAGCGCATCTTTGATATATAATGCTGGTTGGGATCCACCATCGCCTGAATTAATGAGCGTAGTTGACGGAGTAATGCTTGAGGGTCATCCTGGTACGTGGAAGGGCAATCCTTGGAAGAATCCTCAGTACTATTATAGGCCTTGGAGTGATATATTGCGTGTATCTATTGTAGCCCAGAAGTATGCTAAGGAAGGAAAAATTGTAGTCGCATTAAGCTATGGCGATAATGAAAGCATCTATGAATATACATATGCTGCTGTCAGGCTTTTCGACTTCTATTACTGGATCACAACGCCTATAATAAATAGAACACTAAATGCAGAGGTTCTTAATATTGATTTAGGTAATCCCCTTGGAGATTATGAGCTTGAGGGCGGCGTTTATTATAGAATTTATGATAGAGGATTAGTTGCAATCAATCCTTATAGTAAGGAATATACCGCTGAGATTAAAGTTCCTAGCAATTGGCTAGAACTAGCTAGAATAAATGGAGAAGTGTATAAAGTCAATAACGGAACACTAAAAGTTTCATTAAAAGCTCATGAAGGAATAGTACTACTCTTAAAAAAGGTTGGTAAATCAAGTCAATCGGCAAGCCGCTCTCAGCAAGGTATAGTACAGGATCATAATGAGAAACGTATCATTGACATATTGAGGGCTCACGAATACGAACTCATGGCAATATTCATAGCATTAATGACCTTAGTAGCTATTCTGATAGATTATTGGAAACGTCATAATCTATCAAAAAGGAATTACTAGTACTAGAGGACGTTACTATCACATGCAAAGCTATCTTATGAGCTAAACATTAAGTTATTATCCTATGATAGATCCTACTATTAATCGGTGTAGTGATGATAGATGGATTTAGGATTAAATATATCGAAGTAATATATGACGATGGCTCTAAAGAGAGATGTGATTTAGGAAATATAATAAAAGAAAGCGAACATAAAGAGAAATATAATTACTTATCTAATTCTGCTAAATTATCGATATTATTTGATCAATATACACTAGGCTTAGTTGGTGAGTTCAGAAAGCCTACTAATAATAGATTTTTCATGAATATTGGCATAGAAATTCAAGGCGCCGAGAAGTTGCTAGTTTTGAGTAATAATCCTTCATACCATTCTGCGTACGATAATGGCTTCTACTATACTGATGTGGCTGCTGATAGAAAGCCTAAGGGACCTATACCGCCAGATAAACCAGAATATCCTGTAGAGGCTAAACCCATGGAACCAGATGAATATATTAAGGGATTCCCATGTTGGGCTTATCCCTTAACACTATTCTCTGTAGATGATATCCCTAGGTATACTCTGTTCGCATTAGTACGTGCTAAGAAAAAGTATTATGCACTACTGGCATTAACTAGCGGCGATGTTACCGGGTTTATAGGTCCAAGTTCTAAGTTGGAATTGTTCATAGGACAAAAGACAAATAATATAGATCTAAGCTGGTTTCTTTCGATAGGCATTGATGAAGATCCATATATTGCGGTCGAGAAAGCGGTCAACTATGCTACGACTAAAATTCCTTTAAAACATCGTAGCACTAAGAAGGAGCCGCTGTTCCTAAATAAACTTGGTTGGTGTTCATGGAATGCACTACTAACTGAGGATCTATCTAGAGATAACATCCTAAGGATAGTACGAGGTCTTATAGAGAAGGGCATACCAGTAAGATGGGTTATTATTGATGATGGTTGGCAAGATGAAGCTAAGAGGGCAGATATATGGTATGAACGTGTTCTAAGAAGACTATCTGCTGATAAAAAGAAGTTCCCTAATGGGCTTCGCGAGATCGTAATGAGGTTAAAGAAGCTCGGTGTCGAGATGGTTGGTTTATGGCACACTATAAATGTTCACTGGAGTGGATTTGAAAGAGCCGTAGTTGATGCGCTTAAAGTAGACTCATATTACTCCACTAGGATGAAGAGCCATATCCCTCCAGCCGAGATGAGTAAGGCAGTTCAGTTCTACACTAAGTTCTTCAGATGGATTAAAGAGAACGGATTTGATTTTGTGAAGGTTGACAATCAATGGATTATCCATGCCCTCTACTGGGATAAGCACACCGTTGGTGAGGCTGCTAGGAACATTCAACTAGCTCTGCAAGTCAGTGCCGCTATTAACGGTCTCGACATATTGAACTGCATGTCCATGACGCCTGAGAATTATAGTAACTACTTCTTAAGCAATGTTTTGAGGATTTCTGGGGACTATATACCGCTCTGGAAAGGCGATGCTAGACTTCATACGCTGTTTAGCGTTTATAACTCATTACTATTCAGTCACATAGCCTATCCCGACTATGACATGTGGATGACATACGACCCGTATGCTAAAGTCCATGCTGTAGCTAGAATATTCAGCGGAGGCCCCATATACATAACTGATAGACATCCAGAGAGGACAGATGTTAGGTTGATTAAGAGGATTGTATTACCTAATGGTGAGGTAATTAGAGTTGATGAGCCAGGATTGCCTACAAGGGACATACTGTTTAAGGATCCATATAATGAGGAAGCGTTATTGAAAATAGCTTCAAGATCAAGGCATACATACGTTATGGCACTCTTCAATATAAATAGGAATGGAAAAGAAATAGAAGAACACATCTCTCTAGATATTCTGCCTTATAATGTACCTGAGGGCAAGTATGCTTACTACAAAGTATTCAGTAATGAGAAAGGCATTATAAATAGGAATGATGAGATTCCTATACGGCTACAGGAACTCGATACAGAGATCTTAGTCATATCCCCTATCATAAATGGTACTGCCATTATAGGCTTAACAGAATATCTACTTCCTGCCTATCCACTAACTGTAATGACTTTAGATAATGGGAGACTGCTTATAATTACAAGGGTTAGCGGAACCTTACTCACCTATAAAGAGGGAAAGTTCATATCAAGAAAAGTTATGGAAGGTGAAATGACTATACTAGAATGACAAATAAAGTAAACAAGATCAAATGATAGCTAACCCTTTTTAAACGAATATTTCTAAATCATAATCGAGATTTTAACGAGAGGGGTAGGATCAGGATGATACGTAAGAGCCGGATGATGATCACTATAGTAATAATTTCCGTTATATCGATTTCTATAATGGCTCTCTATCTACGTCCTCAAGAATCATATTTACATCAAAAAGAGAAGTTGCGTAAGGAATCTCAGAGGCTATATCAAGAAGTTTTAAAGTATGGCAAAAATTTGAAGTTTAATAGGCCACCAGAGCCTCTTTCAAGTCTAATTAATGTACATCCTCGATTACATATAACACAAGATAAAGTAGAGGAATTACGAAGACTCATAAGAGAGGATAAGAAGTATACGCTCATGTGGATAAAGGAGAAAAGCCTTGTAGACGACTGGCTTAGCGAGAAGCCACCTGAAATGACGTCGACTACTGGGCGAAATGAATGGCAACGTAAAGTTGGAGATAGAATTCCTCACTTCGCCTTTTGTTATCTAATTACAGGGGATAAGATTTATCTTCGAAAAGCTAAGGAGTGGCTCTTAACGGCAGTGAATTATCCGATTTGGGGTGAACACGATCTATCCCGTAGTTTTCTCATTTATGGCGTTTCGATAGGCTATGATTGGTTATATAACGACCTCACAGTAGAAGAAAGGGAGATCATAAAAGAGAGATTAGCAATGGAAGCAAGGATCTGGTTTTTAGCCTCGTTAGGTCTAGGCAAGGAATATAACATCCCCTATTCTTGGTGGTATAAATCATATCTACAGAACCATTTATGGATTGCTATCGCTAGCTTAGGGACTGCTGGTTTCGCTCTTTATGGGGAAGTTCCAGATGCTGAAATATGGATAAATCAAGCTAATAGCGTAGTCAAGGAGATATTGAACTCATTAGGTGAAGATGGCGCATGGCATGAAGGCGTCCATTACTGGTCTTATGGTTTAGAATGGTTATTGAAATATTTAGATCTAGCAAAGCAACTCCTTGGAGAGGATCTTTTCGATAATGAATGGCTTAAGAATACTGCTTATTACCGGCTATACAATATGCTTCCGAGGAGTATGTGGGGAGATAGACCATATTTACAGAACTGTCTCGATTTCGCTGACTGTAATAGACGCGACTCTAGGGGATCTGAGCACATATTACGAAAGCTAGCATCTGAATATAATAATAGCTATGCACAGTGGTTAGCTGATGAAATAGATAGTAGTAATACAGGGATTCCAGACGCCTATTGGTTGAATCTAATATGGTATGATCCAAGAGTACCAAGTAAGCCTCCATCAGATCTGCCATTAATGAAACACTTTACCAATTTAGACCAGGTTATAATGCGTAGTAGTTGGAGCGATGATGCGATATTGTTCTCTATCAAATGTGGCCCACCACCTGGTCATAAAGCTCTGAAGATATTTAATTATGATCCAGGCCTTAGTCATGTACATCCCGACGTCAATCACTTCGTGTTAGTTGCTTATGGTAAATGGTTAGTAGTAGATGATGGATATATCGAGAAGAAGCTCACTTCGAATCATAACACGATATTAGTCAATGGAAAAGGCCAGCTTGGTGAAGGTGAAGAGTGGTTTAATCGCAACGATAGGAAGATAATAATGGAAGAGAAAAGATCATGCGCTATTATAAGAGCTGAAAGCAATTCTCTTTTTGATTATGTAATTGGAGAAGCATCTAAGATGTACCCTGATGATGTCGGATTAAAGGAGTTCCTAAGGCATGTAATATACCTAAAACCCGATATTTTCATTATAGTTGATGAACTAAAGACAGCGAATCCGTCGACTTTTGAATGGCTACTACACTGTGAAGGATCCCTTAAGAAGATCGACAATACAACCTTCCTTTTAATAAATCATGATGTTAGTTTAATGATCAAAGTAGTCCTCCCGAGCGCATTCAAAGTTGAGATCTTCAATACTCACTTATCATTCAAGTATAAGAGGGGAACTAAGTATGAGAAGATATCGTCAGAGGACGTGCCCACACTAAAAATCTCAACTTTACACAAGGTTAACTCTACAATCTTTATGATCGTTCTCCATCCAGCAAAAGATTACAAAACGCACCCCACTATCAGCTTTGATAAAGATCGTGGCAGACTATATCTCTCAATAAAATACAATGATAAGGAAATTAAAATGTTATTTAACTTCAAGAGGATGCATGCATACGATAGACTATTCAAACTGATCGGCTTAGAAGAACCTGAAGACACATATCTTTTCATCAGAAAGGTTTAGTTGCCTATTGAATTACCAAGAGTTACATCACAATTGATTAAGTCAACATCATTGTGGCTAACGAAGCGCGCAGAGACGGGATAGTTCAAGTATCACCGTCTTCGAATTAATTCATACATCTCCTCTTACACAAAATCGAGCTAGCACTGGCAACCTAAACCTCACTCCTCACATAAGACATAACAATTCCAGTTGCAATTTCAACAGCTTCTCTGGCCAAGTCGATTAACGTAGGAACATTACAGTCCTTAGCAATACGCAATATCTCAAGAACCCTCAGCCCCTCAATCCACAACTTCTGAGGCATATAAATCATAGCTGAAAGAATACTCTCCCTAGGATCACCGCTAACGTTGATAAAAACGGACGCAATAGCATAAGCCGAATGCTCTATAGCACCAATGCTCATCTCTCTAGCAACTTGATAATCGCCAGAACTAAACGAGGCCTCAGCATTAGAGAGCGCCTCTCCAGCTATTTTAAGCTCATTAATGGATTGACGCAATGAAATCCCCATTAAAGTACTGACTCGCGTTAAATTTATGTTTTAATGAGTACACTC
>Ga0180301_10002598_pt1 | contig 14206 bp, 2 predicted proteins | sample GuaBasSediGuay16_FD_121797 | JGI IMG/M metagenome (GOLD analysis project Ga0180301, IMG submission 121797) | Subseafloor sediment microbial communities from Guaymas Basin, Gulf of California, Mexico - Guay16, Core 4569-2, 12-15 cm | ecosystem: Environmental > Aquatic > Marine > Hydrothermal...
CATCAACAGTCACATCCTGCGTCTTGACAGAATAATCCATATCGGGGTAAAGCGGGCCGTTATAACCACCAAACATCTCCAGGTCGCCGGTGGTTGTCTTGCGGACAGAGCCATTGGCATAAAGCTGGCCGGTCAAGGCCTTGATTCTCTGGAGAATTCCACCGTCCAACTCTGTGTCATTATGCAGCGTGATATCATCAGTAGCCTCGATCAAATCTCCACCGAGAAATGTCGTAGTATCCGATGAATAAATATCGATACTACCGCCGGCGATGAGATTGCCGGTGGCAGTCATATCACCATCTCCGGAAGTCATATTAGCACGAAGAACCATATCTCCATCGACATTCGCATAACCATCCAGTTCAATGTCATCTTCTGCTTCAACAGTCAAATCACTGTTATAGCCCACTGGACGGATACCCAGGCCATAATGTGCATCTATGTCGCCATCGACTATGACGTTATTACCTGTGAGTGTAATATTTCCGCCGCCACTGGCTAAAATACCATCGTCACCGGTAAAACCGTGGTCGTTTGCCAATATATCGTTAGTCTTGGCATCTATATCAATAGGACCGTGAGCGGCTTCCAGTCTCCTGGCGTTTATGTTGCTCTCGTGGCCTGAAAGGATGATACCACCGTTGGCAGTGGCACCAATTGACGCCCACTGGTCAGCAGCATTCTCATCTTTCCCTCCGTCGGCTGTATCAGTCGAGAATACCGAACCTTTGTCGCTAATAAGCGTAAGGTGTGTGGTTCCCTGAAGGCCAAAGAGGAAATCAGCAGTATCCAACGTTGGACCCTGTTGCAATGTTAATTCACTGCCTGTGACACTTATAGTAGTATCGCCCGCCTGTATTTCATTGCCGGCTACGAGGGCAAGTGAATCTGTTCCCGTTAGTGTCTCAGCATTCTCGTAAGGGTCACTACTATTTTTGAGAACCAAATCTGTCCCAGCCGAAAGTGTGGCGGGTAGTGTCACATCCGTTGTGTTGGAAATAGTAAGATTTCCAGCAATAGCGGCAACATCACCGTTAAGAGTTATTGTGCCAGGTTCATAAGTGGGAGTGGAATTACCTACCCACTGCCCGGTATGATACCAGCCAAGCAACACTTCATCCCAGTCATCATATTCCCATACCTTTTGGTTTGTAACACCGGTTACCGAAATATCGATATTACCACCGGCCGTCAGACCTGCGGTCACTATATCGTGAAAGCCATCGATTGGGTCTTCGCCCCAGCGTCCGGTCAGCGTCATATTGTCATCCGCATCAGGACCAGCTGATACATCGGCATCAAATTGAATGCCATTGGCTAAAACATCTATGCTGCCACCAGCATCAATAGTATCTTTGGCATGAACATCGCCTCCAATCTTTACCTCAACCGGCACTTCCTCATAGTAATGTGTCCGCCAATACCAAGGTCCTTCAGTCCAATGGTCCCACTCAGAATCGTACTGAGTCGTCAGACCGGCCTGGGCCTTCAAATCACCTGTTATATTAATAGCTTCCTCGAAGTGGATATCTCCCCGTGCCACCGCCGTCAGGTCCTGGACATTTTCAACAGCATTGGACCACACATCTCCGGCTGCAAGAACCAACTCTCCGGTACTGACGGTACCGGTATTGCCCGATGCATCTATACCAAACTGGTCATATAGATTTGAGCTTGTACCACCAATTGCTCCGTTATCAACGGTGTGATTCTCTATGTGATTGACTTTCAAGGTCTTAACAATAGTGGGACTACCGGGCTGACCAAGAACCATCTCATCACCAGCAACCATCGCAACCAGTCCGCCGGGATTTGTTATTATCGTTCCGGCGTTCAGTACATTTTTGCCAACGAGATAAACGCTGTCAGCAGCGTTGATAGTGCCGTAGTTGGCCACTATCTTGTCCCCCTCGTATGAGGACGGATTCGTAAATACCAAGTCGTTATCTGCATCTGTAACTGCATCGAAGAAAGCGTCATTGGTCATCTTCATACTGGATGCAACCAGTTGGTTGGCATTGACGCTTGAGCCCTCCCCGAATATAATACCCGCAGGGTTAAGCAGGAAAATACGCATATCGACAGCGCTTAGCAGGCCGTCAAACTGTGTTTTATCCCCTGATATCCTGTTGAGCACGGCAGAATTGCTCATCAAACCCTGTAAAAACGTCACACTCTCGGTAGAAGAGGTATCGAAACTATCCCAGTCGATAAATGACACAGCTTGATTGACTGTCACGCTGCTGTCTTGAATACCGTCAATGATAGTCCCTGTACCACCCTCGGTGAAAGTTCCGCCGGTAGGTGCGGCCCTTGCAATCTGAATCGGCATGCCAAAAAGCATATAGCACGCCAAAAAGCAGGCCATAATTTGCCTCAAATAATACTTTTTCGAAATTTTTCTTACTTTTTTCATTTCTTCCACCTTCCCAATAAAACCATTTTTCTGTTTATAGTTCCATCACCGTTTATATCTCCTAATCCGGCCACAAAGCCGTTAAATATTTCTCTTACCATCTCAGCATCATAGTAAAGTTCCATCTGCCTTTACAAAGATCGGTCTCGGTATCCTCCGTTGCCTGTAACGGCCAGCCGTAATAGACACCTCCGGAAAAATTTTCTCCGAGTTCAACAAGCGCACCGGCACCTACCGAGAACAGGTCTTCATACTTCTCTTCCCCTGCCTCCGGGTTTTTTGTTCTTGCCTGGCCATAATCTGCAAAAACCAGCGGGGCCAGTTTTCTAAGCAACGGCTTCTCCTGGCCGGCCTGCTGCCCTTCATAATCAGGCTCTGACTCGTCAAAAGCAACCATGTCAAACTCGTACTGAGCAGACGCCATAATAGCACCGTCGGCAACAACCTCATTTTCCTGGTAACCCCTGACAGAATAGAGTCCTCCAAGGACAGTCATCTTTGCCGGAACCAGCCTGTCTTCCGGACATATCCACCGGAAATTGGTGCTTAGACGCTCAACTTTATTGATATCCAGATACTGGCTGTGTGCGGCAGAAACCGTGTGAAAAACAAACTCATCAGTCGCACCAGTCCTCGCAACGTCAAACTCTGAATCGCTGTCACCGCCTATATTCTGAATCCTTTCAAATGCAACTGACGTATTGGACATGTCATCACGCTGATGGATTGCAGCACCTATGCCCCACAGATGCATCTCAAGGTCATCCTGCTGGAAGGTAGCACCTAATAAATCGGAACCCACCTTGCTCCTCTCGTATCCCATCGAAGTGGTAATATCAAAGAACCATCCGGCCTGCTGGAACAGATTGTATCGCAGTTCACCGCCAATGAATGAACCGCTTCCGCGGAAATTAAAACCAGAAATAGTATCCGAGCTTGTATCATACTCGCTGTACCCGCCGTAAATGTTAAGACGAAGTTTAGGCCCCATCAGGGGAAAATCATAACTGCCGTACAGAGCATAATTTTCATCCCAGTCTGACTCCAGCGGCACCTGATACATTGCCATAAATGTATCATCTATTCCCAAAAGGTTTGTATTGATAAGACCAAATCGCGGAGCCCACTTCCGTTCCTCGCTGCCGGCGTTATCAACCTGGATGAACCAATGCCAAGGATTGGCTTCATAAATATTGTACCCCAAGGCAAGGGTACCAGGTTCGGCGCCTCTGGATATAACCGCAGAAACATATCTGTCAGGATTAAGGTTAAGCAGGTTAACAAAATCATCCACCTCTTTCTGGTTTGCAACCTCGCCTTCTTTCGCTGGTGCCCATTCCATAACTGCGGAATCTTTTAAGTAACCTTCTTCAACTTGCTCGTTTTCGGGGGTGTAATACGTTGTTGTAACACTACTGACAATCGCCTCCAGAACTCTTATGGGAAGAATCTCATCCTCCAACTCCTTACCTGCGACCACTGCTTCAGCGGGAACATAGACATAAATACCAGCGTAATTTTTGGATTGGTAAACAGACAGAATATATTGAGTAAAACCCTGAATTGTTCTTGTGGAAACCTCGCGAGGCTCACCGGGCCGGACTATTATGTCCCGTAAAACTCTAAAGTCGTAAAGGTCTCCGCTTTCAGCTTTGTCCAGCGGCTTGTCTGATGCATTGTAAACCCCGGGTACATCTTCCAAAAGTTCCTCGGTTGCTATCAAAGTATTACCGCTGATACGTAACTGCCTCACACTAAAACGAGTACTCAGGTCTTCTGGTAAACTTAATTTTGCAATTTCTGCTTCGATTTCCGCTTTTTCCCGTTCGTATTTCTCCACATCTTTTTTGTACTTTTCCTCTTCAAGCCTTAGTTGTTCTTCGGTCCGGTCGGGCCGGGCAACAGTTGAAGCCGTTGCTTTCCCTGCTGCGACACAAAAGACAACAAATAAAAATACACTGCAAATTGTTCTTTTCATCCTGGTTTCATAATTCATAATTAGTCTCCTTAAAATGGTTCCCAAATTATCCTGTTAACAAACCCTTTCCTTAACTAATCCTTTCGTTGACCCCTTATGGTTATAAAACTACTACATTTCGGGGCAGAGAACCACTAAAACTTTGTGCAAATAAATAAAATCAAATACTATTATTTCCTAATCATTGAACATGTCAAAAACCCGATCCCAATGGAGCAACGTCTAATAAATGCCCATTTTACTATATTATCAGGGGTAATGTCAAGGATATTTTACCTATATTGCCTATATTGCCTATTTTAACATCGTGAAGTAGGGATTATTGCCTTATTGCGACATATGAAAAAATTTTTAAGAAAATAGTAGAAATCTTGTAAGATTCGTCATTTAGCTCACTAAGATACCACTAAAGAGGGCTGGCAAACTGATAATAATAAGTTTTCTGTAGCTTTAGTTATGTAAGAAATTCTCTTAAAAAACCAGATGAGCACAGTGTTAATGTTAGACTGACTTGTACAATACACCCTGGTTTAAATTGCATAAATCCAAATATCTAAACTTTAGGATTAACCCAAATAAGGGATTCGATGTCTAAGTTTGCCCGATATTCTTATCATAATAATAAGCGTGGCGGCTTTTCACAGCCGCCACGCTTGAAAGTCTTAAATGTTATAACAAACTGCGATTTTAAGGCGCCGGAAACACATACACATGGCGCTGTCTATATCCAAAGTCATCGGTTATGACCCCGCTGGAAATCGGGACGGTACGGCTCTCGAACCATACATCCGCCTGAGTAACCGTTACTCCGGAGATTGTTATCTGCACACCAGTAGCTGCATCACCAATATTAACAGCTATAAGGTACAAGTTACCGTTGTATTCCTTCATTATGGTATGGACATTGAAGTGTGAATCAGTCACCGCTATTGGCGAGGTGTCACTTACCAGCGCCGGACTAAGGGCCTCTAACTCAACGGCAACATCCTGTACCACGTTCCAGAGGTTCGGATGGCTTTGACAGTACTCATAAGAGAACCATATTACCCCATCTGCGGTATGCGCAAGAGCAGCATATGTGGAACAGTAAACATAATCAGAAGTCGGCTCCGGATCGGCCCCTTCAGCAAAGGCACGCAGAATCATCCATACGGGTTTATCAGGACCGGCAGAGTCACGAAGGACATCCATCTGGTCTGTCAGGTTCCACATATTCCATTCGTAAACATCCGACATATATATATCAACCGTGTCAGCATACTGATACATATTGCTGGAAGCCCACGGCATCACGAGCACACTGCTCGGATGATTGACGTCCACTTCGGCAATTTTTTGCGACATAAAACGAATTTCCGGCGGTGGTACGTTCCACTTGTTGTGGTCCGGCTCGTCACAATTGTACCAGCACAGAACAGCAGGATGATTCTTCAAATGGTTAACGGCAATTCCGGCATTCTCAGGAACATGGCCCCTGGCAACTCCCGTAAGGGCCGGCAGTGCCATCAGTCCGTAAGTCTCACAGTCATCGAGAATCGAGAGCATATGATGACTGCTGTCAACACTCGTGAGGGTGTTTATCGACGTAGGTCCGAGGACAGACGGCTCACCGCCGTATATGCCGATTGGGAAGTATGCACTGCCATCGATCAGGGTTTTAGTCTGACTGGTCGTAACAATACTCGGAGGTCCCTGAGCCCAGCCGGGATCATATCCAGGAACGCCGGCCTTAGTACACGATACTGCATCAACATAAAGCGTCCCGATACCTTCAGCAAAGAAATACAGCAGTGAACTGGTTGCTGAGTTAGCGGTGAATGAATACGTGTACTCCGTCCAGGTTGTCGGAACCGAGAAGGTACTCGAGTAGAATTGGCCGCTTAGAGCACCGCCGACGAAGTTATGTCGCATCTCGACACCAGGCTCGGAGCCTCTTGCCCAATAAGTAAGTTCCCAATCACCGGCTTCGAGTGGAAGCTCATCTACACCATAGAAACCACCTCGACCTTCTGTCAGACAGATAATGCTCATAGAGTACTGGCCTGACTTGGCGTTGTTTTCTCCGGTGGCCCCGGAGAACAGATAATCGCCGCCGTCAAACTGGCCCCAGGAACCCCAGTAATGCATTCCCAACTCGAAATCACCATTCGGAACGATGGTGTCGGGGTCTATTATTATAGGCTCTCCCGGCCAGAGATTCTTAAGCCATCCGTCATCATTGCCGCCTCTGGTTACACGCAGGTTGTCTATATAAATCGTAGCATGCTCGTTTCCGGTGAACGTTTCGTCCGTAAACAGCAGCATCCTGTTGAAACGCGTCGTATCCAGCTTTGACGCCAGTCCTGCGATGTTATACTCAACTGTAGTACGGCCGGGTCTCAAGAGGTAGTAAAATGAAGTATAGGAATTCCAGTTGACATCCCAGAATTTCCCAGTTAGCGTCATCTGTGTACCTTCGAGATAAATATCAAACTCAAGCTTGTCATAACCGCTGATATCAATCTCATCTCTTGCATACTCAAAGCGAGGCGCAACCTGGCCATAGTTTATCTGCAGACAATTGTCGCCTTCTGTAACATTACGATTAGACAAAGACATACTTCCGGTCTCTGAAGTCCAGTCATTGGTTATGTCATTCTGTGTCTCGATGGAAGTCAGAAGCAGTGTTTCCTCTGTGGTAGTTGTAAAGCTCCAGACATCACCCGTAGTTATACCGCCTGGACTTAGCTCGTCAATACGCCAGTAGTAGGTTGTACCACCGCTCAAGGTGCCTGGGTCGAAAACTGTGGATATCTGGTTGCCCTGGAATGTGCCGGGGCTGCTGGTACCAAAGTAAACATCATGGGAGGTGGCATCTGTACCCTGCATCCACTTCAGGTGAATACCGGTGCTTACCGTTGACAGACCGTCAGCCGGCCTCGGGCTGCTTGCTTCCGGTCCCTGGGCCTGCGGTGCCGATTCGGTCGTAAAACTCCATACATCACCCGCCCAGCTTGAGGGACTGTTAACTTCAGTAATGGACCAATAGTAAGTCGTATCGTACTCAAGCAGACCGGGACTGAACATAGCACTGGTTTCATTGCCCTGAAAATCACCCGGCCTGGTCGTGCCGAAGTACACATCGTGGGAAGTTGCATAACCTCCAGGTGTCCACATGAGAAGTGAACTCACTTCAACATCATTGGCGCCGTTAGGAGGATTAGGATTGGAAGCGATTGCGTAATTGAAGCCGGCAAGGTCTGCTATTTCCTCAGGTGATAAAGCACGGTCATAGACACGGACATCGTCCATCATACCTTCCCAATGCCGCCAACCTACTTCTAATGATGGAGCACTTCCACCAATAACGACATCGTCGTTATTTATGCCTATCGGCCCGGAGGCAGCCTGCTGGACATCTTCAACACCGTCTATATACACATAACCCATAGAACCGTCATAAACTCCGGCAATATGGTGCCATACACTGCCACCGACATTCGTCGGGCCTGATATCCCGTTCCAGGGCATCCCTGAAGCAGCAACGTGGAAGCTGATTCTTTCATTATAGCTGGCTGTTTGCAGCTCCCATGCGGTCTCCTGACCCTTGCTAATAACAGTTGCATAGTTTGTCGCATAATCGAGTGTTATCCAGGCTGAAAGTGTAATTTGGCCTGTGATGTCGAAGAAGTTCGGGTCACAGGTTACCAAACCATAATCATGGTTGCCGTCGAAATAAAGGGCATTACCTATCTTGCCCGTTACCCACTGTGGGTCACTGTTCGGGTCGTCATCAAGCAAAGCAGTATTGCCATAACCGCTCGAATCGGCGGCAGTAGTACCGGAACTCTCATCGAATTTCCACCATCCAAGTATGCCTGGCCCAGCAGATGTAGTCACTTCCGTAGTGAAACTCCAGACGTCGCCTACTGTCGTTCCGCTATTGCTGACCTCATCAATTCTCCAGTAGTAAGTCGTATTATTGGCTAAGGCGCCTGGGTCGAAGATAACACCAACCTGGTTAACCTGGAAATCACCCGGACTGGTTGTGCCGAAGTAAACGTCACTTGAAGTAGAACCGCTTCCCGGCAGCCATTGCAATTTAGTCATTATACTCACGCTGGTAGCACCATTCGATGGAGTTGGGTTGCTCGCCTGTCCTCCAACCGGGGCAGTTGCCGTCGTAAAGCTCCATACAACACCGGTGGTTGTGCCGCCGGCATTTATCTCGTCGATACGCCAGTAATATACCGTATCGTAAGACATTGTACCGGGGTCATAGGTCGTCGCCGTCTGGTTGCGCTGATATGCGCCCGGACTGCTTGTACCAAAGTACACATTGCTTGAGGTAGAACCACTGCCAGCGGTCCAACTCAAATCAGCATTTATGCTTACGCTGGTAGCGCTGTTAGCCGGGCTGGGATTACTTGCCTGTCCCGGAGGTGAAGGCACACCAGATTCGGTTGTGAAGTTCCAGACCGTTCCTGTGGTAGTGCCGGCTGTATTAATTTCGTCTATACGCCAGTAATAAGTCGTATCATTGGCCATTGTGCCAGGGTCGAAGGTTGTAGCCGTCTGGTTGCCCTGGAAACTGCCCGGGCTGCTGGTACCGAAGTATACATCTCGGCTTGTCGCACCGGAACCGGCACTCCAGCTAATATCTGCATCAACGCTTACGTCGGTAGCGCCATTACCTGGGCTTGGACTGCTTGCTTGTCCAGGCGGTGTTGGTCCGGCAGACTCATACAACTGGCTCTGCGGGATTATCTCTTTGGCTTGACTGGCACTTGACCAGCGTAATTCGGCCACAGCGCCGCCGCCATTCTCATAGTAATCCATCTGGATGTCGTATTTAACGCCGGCTGTAAGTGCAATTGTTCCGCTGTGCTCAGTAGGACCCTGGTCTATCCAGGAATCTACTACAAGCTGACTGTCCACCCACAGACGCACTCCGTCGTCCGAGGTGGTATAGAAGGTATAGGTCTCTGAGTACAACGGCTCAACTTCACCGATCCAGCGCACCGAGAAGGTATCGGCGCCTATTGACGGGTCGGGTGAGCCGCTTCCCCAGTCGAAATTAACTGTTGCGTCAACACGGGTAAACACATAACTCGTAAAGTCTATGTTGTCATAATAGTCACCAGTCAACCCTGTTCCGGTCTCGCCACTGGTGATAGTTGTAAAGCTCCAGACATTACCGGTGGTGGTTCCGACAGCATTAATCTCGTCGATACGCCAGTAGTAAGTCGTATCATTAGCCAGTGTGCCGGGGTCAAAGGTAGTGGCTGTCTGGTTGCCCTGGAAACTGCCGGGACTGCTAGTGCCGAAATACACATCACTTGAAGTCGAGCCGGTACCTGCCGTCCAACTTAAGTCAGCATCAGTGCTTACACCTGTAGCACTGTCAGCCGGGCTTGGACTGCTTGCCGCTCCCGGCGGTTGCGGAGCGACAGATTCATACTGTGGCCAGTCAAAGTGTGGTGCGCCAAAAAGAGTTTCCATTATCTCGGCAACCATAATGTGCCCCATCAAATCAGGATGATAGTCATTTGCCAGTGATGCCCAAGCAAGCAGTTCACCCCTGTACGTCATCCAATGGGTTACATCAACATAAGCGACCCCTTGTGCAGCCGCAAATGCCCGCATCATCGAAGATATCTCATCTTCGAAGTCGATTATATGCGATCCGCCCAGAGTCGGTGAGGTAATGATAATCTGGCTGGTGTGCGTCTTTGCCTCAGCAATGAGATAGGCGGTATTATCTAACCAGGTTTGAATTTGTGATGTTGACGTTACCCAAAAGAGGTCATTGGCGCCGAATTCAATAATAACCACATCCTCTGCCTGGGCAGAAGCCAGGTCTGCAGCTACAACACTTTTAGCCTGCTCACTCGTCCATCCACCGTATCCAAGTTGAACATAATCTATACCGCTGTAGCCGTAACGTGCCTCGAGTAGTCGCTCCAAGTGGCCGAAATAGAGGTAGTCTGGAACATCGTTGCCGTCTATCCACCAGTTGCCGCGGTCGGCTTGCGACCCAGCGGTCACAGAATCACCGAAGGCATAGATAGTGAAGGGTTGCTGCTGGTTTAGCCGCGTAACCGTCGGGGCTAATACGCTGGCCTCGCCCACAATATCAGCGGTGTTAATTGTAACATCTGGCCTCGTCTCCTCCGAAATAGGAGGATTGGTGATGAAGTCGGGGCTTTCACTCCCGATACGGTCGATGATATACCAGCCGTCTTCAGTGGGAGTCGAATTCAACCACATATCGAACTGCCATCCGCCGATACTGGGATTTTCAGGCGTTCCGCCAAACGCCGACCAGGGGATATCATATTTCTGCCAGGTGGTGCCAATCGAGAACTGGTGGGCGTTGTTGATGTTTAATGTAATATTACTCGATGCCTTGGCATACATGGTCAGACCAGCCGAGCCGGGTGGAAATACATCCTGGCCACCGAGTTCCCAAATCTCCATTGAGAAACCTCCCAATGCACCTGCAAGGTAGTCAACTCTCAAGGCAACGCCATCAGTAACAGATTCTTTTGTAGCGTAGATCCGAGTATTTATGGGATATAAGTCGCTTAGACTGCTGAATTTCGGGGCACAGTACAAGCCAGCCTGATTTTCCGAGTTAATATCACCATACGCCATCGGCTCATAGAAGGATTGGCCGGTTAATACAGTTGTAAAGCTCCAGACCGTTCCTGTGGTAGTGCCTTGGGCATTGACTTCGTCGATACGCCAGTAATAAGTCGTATCATTATTCATTGTTCCGGGGTCAAATGTAGTAGCTGTTTGGTTGCCCTGAAAAGTACCGGGGCTGGAAGTGCCGAAGTAAACATCATGACTTGTGGCGCCTGAGCCTGCACTCCAGCTAAGGTCGGCGGTTATACTTATATCTGTAGCACTGTCAGCCGGGCTCGGATTACTTGCCTGTCCCGGAGGTGTAGGCGAAGCAGATTCGGTTGTAAATTCCCAATAAGTACCGGTTCTTGCACCTGCCTCGTTGACCGAATCGATGCGCCAGTAATAGGTCGTATCGTTTGCCATTGTGCCGGGATCAAACGTTGTTGATGTCACATTGCCCTGGTAAGCCGCAGGAGCGACGGTATCGAAGTAAACATTATAACTTGTTGCACCTGCGCCGCCTGTCCAGCTCAGGTCTGCGTCTACACTTACACCTGTTGCATAATCGGCAGGATTCGGATTGCTGGTCGGGTCCGGCAATCCAACTATTGTCGTAAAGCTCCAGACATTACCGGTTGTCGTTCCACCGGCACTGATTTCATCGATACGCCAGTAATAGGTTGTATCGTTTGCCATTGTCCCGGTCTCAAACGTCGTAGCCGTCTGGTTGCCCTGGTAACTGCCTGGACTGCTTGTACCAAAATAAACATCGCTTGATGTGGAGCCACTTCCTGCCGTCCAGCTTAAATCAGTATCAATAGCTATGTTTGTACCGCCATTAGCTGGGTTTGGATTACTCGCCTGAGATGGTGCTGCAACAATAGTCGTAAAGCTCCAGACATTTCCAGTTGTTGTACCCTGGGCATTAACCTCATCAATACGCCAGTAATAGATCGTATCGTTGGCCATTGTGCCGGGCTCAAAGGTCGTTGCCGTCTGGTTGCCCTGATATGAGCCGGGGCTGCTCGTACCAAAGTAAACATCGCTTGATGTAGAACCGCTTCCCGCCGTCCAGCTAAGGTCGGCATCAATGCTTACATCTGTTGTGCTGTCAGCCGGGCTCGGATTGCTGGCCTGTCCGGGCGGAGAAGGCGGTGCAGCCTCCGTCGTCAGCTCTACCTTGTCGCATATCAAGGTTTGGTTTTGGAAGTAGTTGACATTGACATTGACCAAAGAATAGGTTCCGGCAGAGCCAGCATCTATCTCAAAATCACTTGTAGCCGTACCGTAAGCCGGAACAACCGCCTCATTCATAGTGTACCAACCGGTTCCGTCTTCTTTGCGGTTCGGGTCGGTGAAGCTAATCATAGGTGAGAATGTTATTTGTGAAGCGGAATTATTGTACCAGGTTGTAATAACTCTCTCACCGGAAACAAAGTCACGGGCAGAGCCTGTAACTCCCTGGTAATCGTAGGCGGCATTGTTTGCTACCACAATCGTTGTTCCGCCCGGACCGATAGCAACATAATCGGTGTAGGTATCCTTAATCACTGTATTCCAGCCGATAGGACCGAAGACATTTTGGCCCGCTGTAGCGCCGAAATCTACCAGAAGAACAGTACCGCTATCGACAGTGGTGAAACTCCAGACATCCCCGTACCAGGTATCCACTCCATTGACTTCATCGATAGCCCAATAGTAAGTAGTGCCGAATGACAATCCGCCGGGATTGTAACTATTGGTATCCAGTGCGCCTACGAACACACTTGGGTCGCCATTGTTGACATCATCAAAATCAGTGCCCAAATACAGTTCGTGTCCGGCCGTGGCTACCACATAAGCTCCCGATGTCCAGCTAAGAACCGAATCCAGAGGCACATTTACATCAGTATCGGAAGGATAGGGATTGCTTGCATATCCTGATGTATCCTCAGTTGATACGCTTATATCATCGTAATATGCCGTTCCGGTCCCCATTCCCAATATTAACCTGACTCTGAGAATAACCGTTCCGGGCGGTGAGACAAAACTATCACCATACTCGGTATAAGCTGTATTACCGGTTGCAGAACCAACAAGGGATTCACTAATTATCCCGTAACCGCTGTCAAGGAACTGGAACCAGATTTCTGAAGTAGTAGTCACATCAACGGTCTTCATCCATCCTGATACATAGTATGTCACGCCTTCCTGGGCAGGGTCAATCAACTGTGATATGAGCAGCCATGTGTTATTTCCTGTTATCTTTGCGGAGTTAATCCCGCTGTATGGGTCCTCATTTGATACGCCGCAGAAATTGGCATCAGTGACAGACCAGGGGCTTATTCCGCTCTCAAACCCGGGATTGGTAAGTAGTTCCTCACCACCCATTTCCGGTTCGGTCGTGAAGCTCCAGACTGCACCGGTTGTTGTACCCGCCGCATTGAGCTCATCAATACGCCAGTAGTACGTCATCTCATTGGCCATTGTGCCGGGATCAAACGTTGTTGCCGCTTGATTGCCCTGGAAAGCACCGGGACTGCTTGTGCCAAAGTAAACTTCATGGCTTGTTGCACCAGAACCTGCCGCCCAACTCAAATCAGCGCCAACACTTACAGATGCAGCGCTGTCAGCCGGGCTCGGACTGCTTGCCTGACCGGGTGCTGCCACTATCGTTGTAAAACTCCAGACAGCACCTGCCGTAGTACCACCAGCGTTGACTTCATCAATACGCCAGTAGTAAGTCGTATCATTAGCCATTGTTCCAGTATCAAAGGTAGTAGCCGCCTGGTTGCCCTGGAAACTGCCCGGGCTGCTCGTGCCAAAATAGACATCATGACTCGTTGCACCGGAACCGGCTGTCCAGCTAAGGTCAGTATCAACGGCTATATCTGTAGCACTGTCAGACGGGCTCGGACTGCTCGCCGCTCCGGGTGCTGCAACTATTGTCGTAAAGCTCCAGACACTACCTGCCGTAGTACCACCGGCATTCACCTCATCAATACGCCAGTAGTAGGTCGTATCATTGGCCATTGTTCCAGTATCAAAGGTAGTTGCCGCTTGGTTGCCTTGAAAACTGCCGGGGCTGCTCGTGCCAAAATAAATATCGTGGCTTGTCGCACCGGAACCGGCTGTCCAGCTAAGGTCAGTATCAACGGCTATATCTGTAGCACTGTCAGACGGGCTCGGACTGCTCGCCGCTCCGGGTGCTGCAACTA
>Ga0180301_10002599_pt1 | contig 14205 bp, 12 predicted proteins | sample GuaBasSediGuay16_FD_121797 | JGI IMG/M metagenome (GOLD analysis project Ga0180301, IMG submission 121797) | Subseafloor sediment microbial communities from Guaymas Basin, Gulf of California, Mexico - Guay16, Core 4569-2, 12-15 cm | ecosystem: Environmental > Aquatic > Marine > Hydrothermal...
GAACAGCCCCTGGACGGTACAATAACATGAACTGGTTGCCAACATCAGTTAGGCTAAAGCATAGGTTTGTTGCTTAACTGTTCTTTCTTAACGCTCGCTAACGCTCTCAGACAGTGAGGCAACCTATACCGGATTGCCCGTATGCGATAATATTTTCAAAAATCTAAACTGATACGCCTTTTCGAAAATCTAAACTCATACCTATTCTTTAATCTGTTTTCTATAGCCGCAGTCTTTATTGACACACTTCAAATAACGCCCCTCTCTTTTTGTTGTCCGCTCAACCAGAAAAGAGGCTCCACATTTAGGGCACGGTTTGGGCACGGGTTTATCCCATAGGACAAAGCGGCAGTCCGGATAGCGGTTACATCCATAAAAAACTTTGCCCCGCTTTGACCTTCGCGAAACAAGCTCTCCATCGCATCCTTTCTCGGGGCACCTGACACCGGTAGGTTCTGACTTTGGGCTGATTTCCTTGTTCAAAGAACGAGTGTTTTTGCACTTCGGGTAGTTTGAGCAGGCAAGAAAAGGGCCAAAACGCCCCTCCTTTCGCACCATGGGGCTTCCACATTTTTCGCATATTTCGTCTGTTGCTTCTTCCAGAGAGGGCCGGCTGATTACCAGTTTGCCTTTTTCATTTCTGGTATAATTGCAGGTAAATTTACAGGCTGGGTAGCCGGAGCAGGCGAGAAAGGGACCGTTCTTGCCTATCTTGATTCTGAGCGGTTTGTTACATACCGGACAGCGCAGATCAATCGAGAGACCCTCGCCCTTGAGGCTTTTCATCTGTTTTTCTGCCTGATCTAAGGCTTTTTTGAATGAGTCGTAAAAATCTTGTAAGACATCAATAAAGCCGATTTTTCCTTCTTCTATCCTGTCCAGGTTATCTTCCATGTGTGCGGTAAAAGCGACGTTCAAGATATCTGGAAAACTTGCTGTCAACAGATCATTGACGATAAAGCCGAGCTCAGTGGGTCTGAAGTATCCCTTGAGTAGCTCTACATACCCCTTGTCCCTGATTGTGGAAAGAATCACCGCATAGGTGCTGGGTCTCCCGATACCGTTTTCTTCCAGCTCCTTGACGAGAGTCGCCTCGGAGAACCGGGGGGGTGGCTGTGTAAAGTGCTGTTTTGGTTTCAGGGCATGACATTTTAGTACCATATTCTCAAATAGCGGGGGGAGAGTTATATCCTGCCTTTCTTCATCCTTCTTCTGGTTTGAGGAGGCATATACCGCCATAAAGCCCCGAAAACGAAGGACTGAACCTGAGGCCTGAAACATATACGGCCCCGCGGAAATGGTGACCATAGTTTGATCAAAGAGGGCCGCTTTCATCTGGCAGGCCACAAACCGTTTCCAGATCAACTCGTAGAGCGCCGCCTGATCAGGTGAAAGAAACCGGGCGATGTCCTTCGGCTTGCGGAAGACCGATGTAGGCCGTATTGCCTCGTGTGCATCCTGGGCTTTTTTCTTATTCTTGAAAAGATGAGGTTTTACAGGTAGGTATTTATCCCCAAACTCGTTTTGAATAATCTGCCGGGCCTCGCCTATTGCCTCCTGAGCTACGCGGACGGAGTCGGTTCGCATATAAGTGATAAGGCCGACCGGTTCCCCCGGGCCAAGTTCAATCCCTTCATACAGTTGCTGGGCAACTATCATGGTCTTTTTAGCCGAAAAGCCAAGTTTTCGAATAGCCTCTTGCTGAAGCTTGCTGGTGGTAAACGGGGGGAGGGGATTTTTTCTCTGAGTCTTCCTGGACACCTTTTCCACGGTAAAAGAAGCACCTTTGAGGTCTTTCAAGACAGCCTGCGCTCTTTTTTCATCCGGGATGTGGAGCTTTTTGTTATTCTTTTTGGCAAGTTTGGCGAAAAAGGTAGGAGGTGTTTCTGCCTCAAGCTCTGCGGTAATGTTCCAGTATTCTTCAGGTTGAAATGCCTGTATTTTTCTTTCACGTTCACAGATCATTCGCACCGCCACAGACTGGACGCGGCCTGCACTCAATCCCCGCCTGACCTTTTTCCACAGGATGGGCGAAATCTTATAGCCTACCAGGCGATCCATGATCCGTCTTGCCTGCTGAGAGTCGAATTTGGCTCTATCAAGTTTCCGGGGTGACGCCACTGCAGAACGAATGGCATTCTGCGTTAATTCATGAAACAGTACCCGGTGAAACAGGCGGCCCTTTTTCTCGAGAACCTCGGCTGTGTGCCACGCTATGGCTTCACCTTCTCGGTCGGGATCAGGTGCAAGGTAAATCTCTTTTAGATCGCCGGCTGCTTTTTTCAAGTTTCTTATGACCTTCTCCTTCCCCTTGATGGTGATATATTTCGGTTTAAATCCCTCTTCTATCGAGACACCCAGCTCTGATACGGGAAGATCTTTGATATGACCTAAGGTGGCTGCCACATCGTAGCCTGGGCCAAGACATTTCTTGATCGTTCGTATCTTTGTGGGGGATTCAACAATAACAAGAGATTTACTCAATGTGCCTTTTCCTTACTCGTAACAATTTTGGTTTTTGAAAGCATTTGTGTCGATCTTTTAAGAAATATAAAGTGTTATCCTTCTTCAAATCGATTTGGATTCAACCCTGGTAAAAAGTTTTCCAGGACTCTGCGTCACAAGCCCTTTCAATTCCAGTTGAAGCAACAAGCTCGATACCTTGCCTGCGGAAAAGGAGACCTGCCGAACCAGTTTGTCAATATGTATGGGATAAGGACCCAATTCATTCAAGATTTTTTCCTCATCTGCTGAGAGCAAGATGTGCTGTACTTCCTCATGGAGTGCCGGAGGCATGGCCTGTTGTATGTTTAATTCTTCAATGATATCGTTTACATTTTCCACAAGTTTCACGCCCTCCTTGATCAAGCGATGAGTCCCCATACTCTTGAACGAGGTCACACTACCGGGGACGGCAAAAACCTCCCGGCCCTGCTCGGCCGCGAGTCGTGCTGTGATCAGGCTTCCACTCTTGTTGGTAGCTTCCACAACAACTGTTCCAAGGGACAGTCCGCTGATAATCCGATTTCGGATGGGAAAGTTGTGTGCTTCAGGGGGAGTAAGAAACGGAAACTCTGAGATGACAGCCCCGCTTTGCGCAATTCTATGGAAGAGACCTTTATTTTGGGCGGGATAAATAGTGCCCAGGCCACACCCCAGGACGGCAATCGTTTCCCCTCCGGCACTCAGCGCGCCTATATGGGCTGCAGAGTCGATTCCCTGAGCCATCCCGCTGACCACGGTAAACCCGCGTCTTGCAAGATCCCCGCTCAAGCGCTCGGTTACCGTGCGTCCATAGGATGTAGCATTACGCGAGCCCACAATGGCGATATTAAGGCTGTCCGGGCGGAGTTTGCCATATATGTAAAGGACAGGGGGGGGGTCATGGATGTGACGGAGCAGGCTCGGGTAGTCTGGATCTGAGAACGTAATGATCTTGAAGCCGCTTTTCTTGACGAGGTTTAGATCCTCTTCTACTTGAGCGGGAACCTTATAGTTGTGGATCACCGATGAGAGGTGGTTGTTGACACCTTCTACCTTCAAGAGTTCTCCTGCAGAGGCCGTGAAAACCTTTTCCGGTGTTCCGAACTCTTTTACAAGTTGTAGAAAGAGGCGGTTACCAATACCTGGAACAGATTTTAAGGCAAGCCAGTGGCTGATAGATTCCATGACGTTTCAAAGGACTCTCTGACATTAGTTGAGATTAAGCGGTTTGTGGTGGATTTTCTCGCACCGTCCCTATATGAAGGAACTGGTTCTTGTGTCAAGGCTTTTTACGGGAGGCGATATGAAATGAAGTGCTCACGGCGGACTAAAGATTTTTGAGCTCTTTCAGTTTGGTTCTTGCTTTAGTTTGTGCGTCACTGAACGGGTAATCCTTAATGACCTTTTTTAAGAAAGTGCGGGCGTTATCGATATCTTGCAGGGCGATATAGGCGTACCCGATCTTAAGTAGAGCATCCGGGGCCTTATCCCTGTCTCCATACCGAGTCACCACATTCTTAAAGGCACTGATAGCGCTCGGATATTTTTTCATGTCATAGTAAGTCTCTCCAAGCCAGTACTGCGCATTATCTGCAAGCTCATGGTGCGGATAACGTTCTAAAAATCTCTTGAAATACCGTAGTGCCCGATCGTAGTGATGTTCCTTGTAAGCCGACAACGCTCTCTCATATTCCCCTTGAGCCGAAAGCCTCTCAGGTTGAGTTGCTTTCTTTGGTTTTACCTGCTGTTTTGGCTTGCCACCGTCCGGAGTGATTCTTGCTTTTTCAGGTAAGGACTTTATCGGTGCCGCTGTTTCTGATCTCGATGCTGGTTTTTGGACGACCATGGGAGGGGAAGGTTTTTTGTAGAGTTCAGATCGGGTGGCAAACTTATCAAGGTCCTTTTCAAGCCTGTCTATTCTGGCATCAAGAGTCTGAAGATGGTAATCAATCTCTTTCATCCCTTGCCGTATAGCGGCATTTGAGCTTGCAATTTCATGCAATTGCTTCTCGATCCCTGCCGTTTGAGCCTCTTTTTTTGGTGGAAACATCCTCTCAAATGAAGTACAGCCCGAAACGTGTGCCAGAAAAAATATCCCTGCAGCTATTTCCATCCAGGTAGCAAATCTGTGGAAATATCGCTTAGTTGTATCCATTTTAGTCTTCCCGGATTGACAGCGCATTAACGTCGTTTTCCCATTGAGCGGCCCTTCAATCTCGCCTGCGCTTGCTGCCAGGCAATCAGAACAGGGCTTGCGACATAAATAGAAGAGTAAGTCCCGACAACAACCCCGATAATCATGGCAAATGCGAAATCATGGATAATGCCCCCCCCCAGCACAAAGAGCGAGACAACCACAATCAGAGTTGTCATGGACGTTAACATGGTTCGACTCAGCGTTTCGTTGATACTGCGATTTATGATTACATTGAAAGGTTGCCGGTGATATTTTCGGCTGTTTTCCCGAATCCTGTCGAATACAATAATGGTATCGTTTAGCGAATATCCGATGATAGTAAGCAAGGCGGCAATGATTGGGAGGGTAAATTCCCTGTTAGTCAGCGAGAAGACACCTGCCGTGATCATCACATCGTGAATCAGCGCAACAATAGCTCCCATAGCAAATCTGAGCTTCAGGTAGAAACCGAGGGCCAGTGTGACCAAGACCGCCACGATAATAAGAATCGGGATACTCAGGCCAACTTTTTTTAAGGCCAGAAGTACCACAATTAAGGAGGCAGCCATAACGACGCTGGGCATCCATTTCAATTCGAAACGGCCGGAGATATAGACAATGAGCAAGAGCATGGCGGAGAATATTGCCAGCAGAGCCTTTTCCCGGAGGTCTTTTCCCACTTTAGGACCTACCATTTCCACCCGGCGAACTTCGACTCTGTTTTCGGGATGTGAGGATTCCAGATTCTTCTTTATGTTTGCAGAAAGGCTTTCCAGGGCGGCGGAGGTTTTCGCCGCTCTGATTAGAAATTCATAATTCTTCTTTTCCCCAAAACTCTGTACGGAGGTAATCTCCATATTTACAGGTTTAAGGGCTTCCTTTATAGCGTGAGGCGTAATTTTCTGTGAAAACCGGACTTGAACGATAGTGCCCCCGGCAAAGTCGATACCGTACCTGGGCCCCCCTTTTGCCACAAGTGAAATGATGCCGATGGCAATCAGGATCAACGAAGCTGCAAAGGCGAATTTCCTTTTGCCTATAAAGTCAATCCTTGTATCGGGTTTAATAATCTCCATAGCTTGTCTTTCAAATGCTCAAACGCTTTATCCTTTTCTGGAGTACAAGATAGTCAAAGACGAGCCGTGTGCCGATAATCGCTGTGAACATGCTGGCCAGTATCCCAATGCTGAGGGTTACGGCAAACCCTTTCACAGGTCCGGTTCCAAACTGGAAAAGGACCAGTGCTGCAATCAGGGTTGTAATGTTGGCATCCAGGATGGTGAGGGTTGCTTTGGAGTATCCTGCATCGATTGCAGCGCTGGGGGTCTTGCCATGGCGTAATTCCTCGCGAATACGTTCAAAAATAATTACATTGGCATCGACTGCCATGCCTATTGTCAGAATGATGCCTGCGATGCCTGGCAGTGTAAGTGTTGCCTCAAATGCAGCGAGCCCCGCTGCGATGAGGATAATGTTTAACAAAAGGGCGAAGTCTGCAATAATACCTGCTGCTTTATAGTAAATGCCCACGGATAGCACCACAAGTAAGCCCCCGATACACATGGAAAGGAGGCCTTTACGGATGGACTCATGACCTAAGGAAGGGCCTACAGTGCGTTCTTCGAGGATCTTGACGGGTGCTGGAAGGGCTCCTGCGCGTAGCACGATGGCCAGGTCGTGTGCCTCTTCAGTGGTAAAGTTCCCTGTAATACGGGCGTGGCCCCCGCCGATCTTTTCCTGGATAACAGGAGCGGAGTAAACACGGCCATCCAGGACAATAGCAAGGCGCTTTTTTACATTTGCCGCAGTAATACGTTCAAAGAGCCGTGCCCCCTTTTTATCGAAGTCTATAGCAACGTAAGGTTCATTGAACTGGGAATCGATCCTGACCCTCGCATCTGTTACATACGTTCCTGTCAAGGATGCCCGCTTTCGAACCAAAAACGGCCTCTTGATGCTGCGCCCTGTAGTTCTGTCTACGCTTACCTGATAGAGTATTTCGTCGCCCGGGGGTATGTGGCCTTTTAAGGCTTTGTCCACATCATGTTCTTCATCTACCAGCTTGAATTCGAGAAGAGCTGTCTGGCCTATCAAGTTAACGGCCCTTTGAGGATCTCTAATTCCCGGCAGTTGGACCAGGATGCGGTTTGCCCCCTGGCGGCGTATGTCCGGCTCGCTTACCCCAAACTGGTCGATTCGGTTTCTGATGGTTTCCATGGCCTGTTTTGCAGCCATCTCTTTTATGTAATTTACTTCTTGCTGAGGCAACTCGAGCCTGACCAAAAGGCCGTTCGTTTCGCTGGTTCTGGAGACAGAATGCAGACCCGGGAAGTCCTTCTCAAGGATTCTGTTAAAGCGTTGGATGCTTTCCTGTCCCAGGATGCGGACCGATATTTGTGAATTCTTCGTGTGCCTGAGCTCGCTGTATCGTATCTTTGCCTTTCTCATGGCTGCCTTTAAGTCCTGAAGAGTACGCTCCACCCTTGTTTCAAGGGCTTTGTCGGTTTGTACTTCCAGCACAAGATGCATTCCCCCCTGCAAGTCAAGCCCGAGATGAATCTTTTCTGTCGGAAGGATACCGGAAGCACTCCACCAGCGAGGGAGATTGGAACAGGTGGATGGCACCACATATACCAATCCGATTGCGACGAGCGCGACAGTAAAGAAAAGCTTCCACCTATGCTGTTTCAATCAATTGCTCCCCGGTAATGTCTTTTGTTCATTGAAAGGTCTCTGCCCCAAAGCTACTTTTTTCCGCTGGCATTTTGGCTCTGGACAAGACCTGCAATGTTTCCCCGCGCCACTTTCACACGGACCTTTTCAGAGATCTCAATGGTTGCCACGGTATCGCTGAGTGCTGTAATGCGGCCGTAGAGTCCACCACTCGTGATTACATGGTCCCCTGTTTTGAGATTGCTGAGCATCTGGCGGTGTTGTTTCTGTTTCTTTTGCTGAGGTCGGATCAGGAGGAAATAGAATATTGCAAACATGAGGATCAATGGGACCAATGCCCCGAATCCCCCTCCCTGTCCCGAGGTTCCTCCTCCTGTGCCCATGGCATATGCTAAGCTAAGCAAGGTGACTACCTCCTTTGTTTTCGATATTTGTTTTCGGGTTATAACTTAGATGTTTGAAAACACCTGTGTCTGTTGTTTAAAAGAGCTGAAGTGTTACATTTTTGGCTGATCTCGGATGTCCGATGCCGGCCAACTGATAACTGACAGCTGCAATAGCGCACTCGATCCTCAGCAGGCTGTTGCCCAAGTCCGTTTTTTTAGACAACAGCCAATTGGCCGATGTCGGGCATCCAGGATTGAGATTCCCATTTGTGATTTTCAATCATCTGAGATTCCATCTCATCTCCGCCGTACCAAGAATACTGGTAATAATAAGCTTAATATCCCTTGTTCTCTCTTTGATAATCGGACTTCCTGTTCCAGGCACTCTGGATGGAAATCTAACCACGTAAGTGGACTTCCACGGAGTGATATATGGGAAAAAGTAAGACGTAACAGCATCTCCCCTCTTGACTTTCCTCACTTCAAGCGGTGACACCCGCTCATTTTCATCATTTACCAGATAAAGCCTCCACATCGATCTGGTCTTGCTAAAATCGTCCCATTTTTTTTCCGGCACAAAGATTGCCATGACGAACTCGTGCCACCGCTTGCTCGATTGCAGTTGATCTTTTAAAAAGTTTCGTTTTTCCTCAGGTGTTAATCTATATGCCCTGGCGTATTCTTCCGTGTAGGACCGCCGAAACTGCTCTGATTTGAATGTGGCCGAAACGATGAGTCTTACCTCAAGACCTTTATGTATTCGTGCTTCCCGGCTCCATGCCTTGCAGCTTTTTTCATAGTGGTTACTTTGATACCGCTCTGCAGATTCAGTGAGCTGTGACACCGTCGTGCAGTTTCCGCAAAGAAGCAGCAATGCAAATGCAAGAAAGACAGAAGCCTTGGAGCGAGTAATTGAGACCGTCATATCTTTTTCGACTTTTCTTCTGAGTATTACAAGCTTTCTACAAAGAATCTTCCGCTTTTCCCCACTCGCCCCTTGCCCAGACACCTCGTTTGCATGCCGGATAGCCTGTAACAAAAAGTAAAGGGCCAGGACAGGCCAATCGCGGAGCTAAAATTTTTCAAAGACGCGCCTAAAGATGGTGTTCACATGCCTTAAATATGAGCTCACGTCAAATAGTTTTTCCACTTCATCTCGCTTCAAGTGATTTCTGATGGCCGGGTCATTCAGTATCAGATCTTTGAAGTCTCTGCCTTCCTTCCAGGCACGCATGGCCTGTTTTTGAACCATACGATAGGCATCTTCCCGGCTGACACCACGTCTTGCAAGCGCAAGAAGTACCTTTTGTGAAAAGATAAGCCCGCGCGTAATGCCAAGATTTTGCTTCATCCGCTCTGGATAGACAATAAGATGCCGTATGAGGCTGGTCATTCTGTCGAGCATGTAATCAATCAAGATTGTGGTATCAGGGATGATAACCCTTTCAATGGAAGAGTGGCTGATGTCCCGCTCATGCCACAGTGCAATATTACTCAACGCTGCTGATGCATTGGAACGTACAAGCCTTGCGAGGCCAGACAGATTTTCGGCACCTACAGGGTTTCGCTTATGCGGCATGGCAGAAGAACCTTTTTGCCGTTTTGAAAAATATTCCTCCACTTCCAGGACCTCTGTCCTTTGTAAGTGGCGAATTTCAATTGCCATCTTTTCTATTGAAGAAGCTGTAATGGCCAGGGCGGAAAAGTATTCCGCATAACGGTCTCTCTGGATGATTTGATTGGAGATAGCAGCAGGCTTAAGCCGAAGTTTTCTGCAGACATAAGCCTCCACTTCCGGTGAAATACTGGCATAAGTGCCCACTGCTCCGGAAATCTTCCCAACACTGATTGTTTCCACGGCCTGTTCGATTCGCCGGCGATTCCGTTGCATTTCGTCGTACCAGAGAGCAAGCTTAAGGCCAAACGTGATCGGTTCGGCATGCACGCCATGGGACCGACCTACCATAACAGTATCCTTATGAGCGATTGCCTTTTTTCTCAAGGCAGTTAGCAGGCGGTTGCAGTCTTTCAGGATGATCTTTGAGGCCTCGCGCAGCCGGACCGCCATGGCAGTATCCAGAATATCGGAGGAGGTCAGCCCCAGGTGGATATACCTTGCATCGGGGCCAACAGTCTCTGCTACGTTTGTTAAAAAGGCGATCATGTCGTGTTTAGTTTCAGTTTCGATGGCCTCGATCCTTTCGATCGAAAAACGCCCTTTTTCCCGGATCTTTTCTACGGCTTCAGCGGGGATTTGACCAATTTTTGCAAGGGCTTCACAGACCAAGATTTCTACCTCAAGCCATGCTTGAAACTTGTTTTGTTCGGTCCATATGCGCCCCATGGCTTCGCGAGTATAACGTTTTATCATTGGACTTATCTTTGCTCTAATGCTGTGAGGAAGTTATTGTTCCGCCGGCAGCCACAATGTCTCTCCATCAAACTCTATCCGGCTGACATCCTTATAGTCAATTATGTCTAAGAGGGAAAAGACTCGACTCATGTTGTAAATGACTATCTTGCTTAATGGATGGATAATATTGAGGTCGGTATCCAGCTTGCGCTGCTTGATATTGTATATGTAGACCAGGTCTTCAGAAAATTTAAGGATCTTGCCTATTCCAGAACTATAGCCCAAAGGGTTTGGCTCGTCGGCCAGGGGTGAAAGTTGTATCCCTTTGTTGTCATAATAGTCTTTTAAAAGCTTGAAGTGGATATCCCAGATGTTTTCGCCAGGTTGAACCACATGAATCCCGAATTCATCCGTCTCCTTTGGCATTGCTCCGGTTATCAAATCTGTCTCCAGTATATCTCCTTCCCTGAGTCGAACCTTTTCCAGGATCTTTTTCATCCGAACGGTTTCTTTGCCGATCTTGATCGATTCATCAGGTTTGACAATCATATCAATGCTCTTTTCAACTCCATACTGTGCTTTCCGCTTTTCCATGAGGGCGCTCAGCGCTGCATCGCTCTTTTTTTTCATCTTGTTGTAGTTGATCACCTTCTTGGTGGTAATAGGCCTCCTTTTTTCCGCACGGTGAGGGGGCATGGCTTGAGGGTGTGTAACGGGCTTCGTGGCTTTTTTCGAGAAAAGCCAAAGCCCGAATCCTACCAGGAAGATGCAACAGGCACCAAGTACAAGATACTTGCCTGTTCTGGACGATCTGGCATGCAGTGAACGTGCAGCAAGCATATTGGCTATTCTCCTCGTTTGCGGGCTAATAGGTGCAACCTATTTACAGTATTGGACAGACACTGTCAATATCAATTGGATTGTTGACCAAGGCACGGTTCCGTAGAGAGCCTTTAGTTTCACTTCGCTAATGAACGAAATGCTGAAGCTTGATGGGGATGGGGAGGCAGAGGCCTTAATCTGTTTTATCATACATGTAAAGCGCCATACCCACCGCAGCCGCTTCTTCTCGGGTAAGAGTTTTTGGTGAAGGTCGAGACTGGAGTTTTTTACTTTGCTTCCTCGTGTCCAGCAGCGAGAAAATCCTGCCTGTAACCTGCATTACTATTTGCAGCACACCAAGGACAACAAATATGCCCACAAACCGGATCACCAATGTAGAGATCGCATAACCCCAATCAACAACTTGCGGTTCCACTGGAAACATCCTTTCTTTGCCTTAACCAAACATGGCGATAAACATGCCCGCTGCTGATGCACTGCCGATGACACCCGCCAGATTTGGGCCGATGGCGTGCATGAGCAAAAAATTATGAGGATCTTCCTGTTGTCCCACCATCTGAGAGACCCTGGCCGCCATAGGGACCGCAGACACCCCTGCCGAGCCGATCAGAGGGTTAAGTTTTTCCTTTGAAAAAAGGTTCATGATCTTTACTGTTGTTATACCACCTACAGTACAGATAGCAAAATCGACCAGACCGAAACTGAATATGAGCAAGGGCTTCGCTGTGAGAAATTTTTCAGCGTGCATGGTTGCACCGACCGACAGCCCGAGAAATATAGTCACGATATTCATAAGCGAACTCTGGGCAGTGCCCGCCAGCCTGTCAACAACACCACTCTCCCGCATGAAGTTCCCGAGCATGAACATCCCCATCAAAGGAGTCACCGCAGGGATCAAAAGAGAGGTCACCCCTGCCACCATGAGAGGAAAGAAGATTTTCTCTCGCTTTGATACGGGCCTCAGTTGTTTCATTACGATCTTTCGCTCTTCCTGACTGGTCAGCAGTTTCATAATAGGGGGTTGGATCAAGGGGACCATAGCCATATAGGAGTATGCTGCAAGGGCATTCGGTCCAAGCAGATTTGGAGCTAACTTTGCAGTAAGATAGATCGTTGTTGGCCCATCAGCCCCTCCAATAATTCCTACCGAAGCGGCTTCTTTTAGTGTAAAGCCACAGAAAAGGACCCCCAGAAATGTGACAAACACTCCGAGCTGTGCTCCGGCTCCAACTATCAGGGTCTTTGGGTTGGCGATAAGAGGCCCAAAATCCGTCATGGCTCCCAGCCCAAGAAATATAATACACGGGATAACCTCCCATTCAACACCATAATGGTAGAATATATTGATAAGCTCCCGTTTCCCGGATGCGTCAACACCCATAAGGGGTGTCAGCGGGAAGTTGACAATGAAGATTCCAAAACCGATAGGCAACAGGAGTAGAGGCTCATATTTTTTCGCAACGGCCAGATAAACGAACAGCAGACCAATCCCCCACATAATAACAAGCTTGTAGTGAAGATGGAAAAGGCCTGTCTGCGTATACAAAATAGTTGACAGAATATCTATAAACTTGTCCCAACTCATTTGATAATTCCTTTAGAAGTATGATTACTCGCAGATAATACGGCTTTCTCCGGGTTGCATGGCCGGATTTCCCTCTATCGTTATGGTCAGATTTTTCTTTGCCTCTACGTCTAAGAGTTCCTTTCGCTTTCTGTTTAGGAGATAATCGGCCACATTCACCGGTACGATCCCCTTAACCTGAGTTATGTTCTCTTTAAGGACTTCAGAGCGGAGTTTTCTCAGGAATTCAAGAGATAGCCTCTCAGCCGATGGAACCAGGCCTTTTCCCTGACAGTGCGGACACGGGACAAAGCTGCCGTATTCTATCGAGGCGCTGATTCTCTGTCGAGTCAGTTCCATCAGGCCGAACTTGGATATTGTGCCCACACTGATCCGGGCCTTATCCAGCTTGGTATACTCTTTCATTGCTTTTACAAGAGCGTGCTTGTGTTTGCGCTCCCGCATGTCGATGAAGTCAATTACGATCAAGCCGCCCAGATCGCGCAACCGGAGCTGCCTGGCAATTTCAGCCGCTGCCTCCATGTTGGTGGTGTAGGCTGTGTGTTCCATGGAGGTTTCCTGAGTCGATTTCCCGGAATTTACGTCAATTGCCACCAGGGCCTCGGTCGGGTTGATCACAATATGCCCCCCTGATTTCAAAGGAACACGATTTGCGAAGATGGAGGCAATCTGATCTTCGATCTGATACTTTGTGAAGATTGGATCGGGGTCTTTATACAGCTTAACGATCCTGGTGTGCCTCGGAGATATAATGTGCATGAATTCTTTGACATCGTGATAGACGTCTTTGTCGTCTACCAGGATTTCGTTGACATCAGATGTGAAATAGTCCCGAATGGCCCGAATGGCCAGATGACGCTCCTTGTAAAGAAGACATGGGGCGGGGCTGGAAACCCCCCGTTTTTTGATATTTCCCCACAACCGAAGGAGATAACGAATGTCTTTGGAGATTTCGCGCTTCTGTTGTAATGCCCCGGCTGTGCGAACAATGACACCAAAACCTTTGGGAATATTTAAAGAATCTATAATACTTTTGAGACGTTGTCGCTCTTTTTCATCTTCTATTTTCCTTGAGATTCCCAACCCTTTACCCCCCGGCATCAGCACAGTGTATCGCCCTGGTAAGGACAAATACGTAGTAAGGAGTGCCCCCTTGTTCAAGATCGGTTCCTTGGTTACCTGGATGAGGAGCTCCTGGCCTGGCTTAATAAGATGCTGAATAGTGCGGATGTCCTTGTTGGGGCCGCTTGGCTCGTCCACATAGTAGTCGCTGTGAATCTCATGTTGGGGCAAGAAACCGTTTTTCACTGTGCCGTAATCGACAAAGGCGGCCTGCAGACTTGGTTCAACGTGTGTAATGATCCCCTTATAAATGTTGCCCCGGGTCAATTCGCTCGTGCTTGTTTCGATGCTGAAATTCTCCAGTCGGCCTCTTTTTATCAGAGCAATTCGGCATTCTTCTGGATCAACGGCATTGATCAGTATTTTGAGTGCATCCCTTTTGCGTGCCATGATGTGACGTTCACTACCACTCTCTTGTCAAAAAAACAATGATTTTACGTCTCACTTTAGCCTTATGGTGACACTTTAGCTCTTTTAAAAAAACAGACATACGGAGCGGACAGGCCATCCGATTGGAGACCGTCTCAAACTCAGACAGTGAGCCAGTCTCCAATCGGATGGCCTGTCCGCAATAATATTTTCA
>Ga0180301_10002600_pt1 | contig 14203 bp, 12 predicted proteins | sample GuaBasSediGuay16_FD_121797 | JGI IMG/M metagenome (GOLD analysis project Ga0180301, IMG submission 121797) | Subseafloor sediment microbial communities from Guaymas Basin, Gulf of California, Mexico - Guay16, Core 4569-2, 12-15 cm | ecosystem: Environmental > Aquatic > Marine > Hydrothermal...
CGGCAGTAGAGTTCGTTCATCCGTAAGTTTGCCCACATTACTTCAAGCATTTCCAGATTATTTGCTACAACATCTTTCGACCTTGTTTCCAGTTTCTTCTGTTCTTCCTGCATGGAGCCGAGCTTCTTATCGATATTTTTTATTATTTCGGGTTTGCTCCCTTTCATTTCTGAGGATAGCTCTACATCTTCCCATTCAACCTTTTCCAGAACAGAATTTACCCTGGAATTATCACGTTTCATGGTTATAAGGAGCATGTTGATTTGGCCATCCACCCGGTTAAACGGCAGCAGAACAGAGGGAATTTCTTTAAGCCCCATGGTCAGTGTTTCTACCCGGGATTGGGGTACTCTGCCTGTCTGAATATTGAGAAATGAATATTTGGAACGTGTAATTAGATTGGAATCAACTTCTCCGAACATATTAAGCTGGCGCTTCATATCTTCCAGCCGCAGAATCTCCTGTTGCAGGTATCTCTGCTTCTCCCGTATTTCCTGAAGTTCTGCTCCCAGCTTGTCGAGCATTTTATCAGCCTCATCCGGATTTACAGGGACGAGCCTGCCAATGTCGAGGTTTTTCCCCTCTTCCAGGGGAGTTCTACCTGCCAATGATAGAAATGACTCTATCCGTTTCCGTAACGCTCCTACAGTATCTTCTGAGAAAGGAGGCTTTGCCGCTTCCAATCCACTCTCCCACACTCCTCCCAACTCTCTGACCTTTATGAAATGGAGCACTCCTTGTCTCAACAATTCCTTTGTCACTCTGTCTGCGTCCCTTGCAAGAACTACAGCTATTAACTGCTTCATCTTTGCTGTGCTCATAGGGCTTCCTTGAGTTTATCGGGAGGGATATTGTAGTATTTGGCATTTATTATGGTGATTATCTTATCCATCTCCTTCTCTTTGAGTATAAAGTAAGCAAGAATTATGCCTATTGTAAAGGGATAACCAGACAGGATATGACGAACTTCGTATTGAGTTATTTCATCAAGAATGTGTTCGAGTAATTCCAGACGCTGCTCACCTTTCCCTTGCTCTGCCCCCAAGAGTGCTCCCAGTGCAGAATGTCTCTTTTTAAGTATTTCGGTAAGCCTTTCTGTAATATTCTCAGTATCAGATACGCTTTCAGCTATTTCACCGGTCATCATGTATCCATGAGGAATCATATTTTTAGCAGCTTCTTTCAAAGAAAAACCGTAGAGCTCTTTAAGCCTTATAATCCAGCTAATGTTCTGTATATCAATCTCAATACCGATCATGCGTCTGGCAATATCCCTGTCCCTCCCTTTAAGCTCTTCTGCGGCTTCTGTCAGTTGATCGTAGAAGTACTGATCCAGCTTTATCTCCACCGGAAAGATACTTTTATTCGCCTGTACCAGTCCCGCATTGTCCCGAATTATTCTGCCGTAGGGAGTATCGTTAAGCATATAGGCTATCTCTTCCAGGGAATCGGAGCTGATAATTCTGTCTAATTTCAAATCATAATGGATCTTCTCTCTGTATAGATATCCTACCCCTTCCTCTATATTTCTTCCCCGAATGGCTCTTTCGAACCATAGACGAAGTGCATTCTTTAAATTGTTGATCTCGAAACGGGTAGTGAGAGCCACCACAAAATGAAGGACTTCTCCGGTTACATACCGCTCTATTTCCGAATACAGTTCCAACTCACGGATTTGGATTTCGTATTCACACATTTTTATATCTCCGGTTCTGGTGTAAACAGAATCCAGAAATGAGTAGTAAGTAGCTCTTAAAAGTTGCATGATTTCTACCAGGGTGTGTGTCTTTACCAATCGATCTATAAACTCATCGCTTAGAAGTTTGCTTATTCTAGCCCTTAGTTTTGCATTTATGAAAGCGTACTTTTTTAACTGACCAGGCATTTTCAATCTTTCCTTGCGTACTCCGGGGTAATCAAAAGGGAAACAACTCTATCCACCACTTGCTGGATCTTTTCTCTGTTCTTCTTCACAAAATCCTCATTTTCTTTTTCTGCCTCGAAAAGGGCTTCCCTATACCGATTCTCCGCATCTTCCCTGGCTTTCTCAATTTTCTCCTGAATCAGATTCCTGGCCTCTTCCCTGGCCTGGTTTATCTTCCGATTGGTCTCCTCCTCTGCCTGTTTCTTTAAGCGGGCCTCTTCCTTCCGGGCATTCTCTACTATTTCTCTGGCTCTTCTCTCTGCCTTAAGCACCTCTTCCACTATCTCATTCATGTCTTTATTTAATCATAATTTAACTATTTAGTACAAGCCATTCGATGATTGTACCGGAAGATGCGTTAGTAATATAATATCTTAAAGATGTTCTAAATCATCCAGATCTCTACATCTTCCACTATCTTGCCTATTTAACTTTAGGTGATTCAAATTAATTATCTTAACCTCGACACCTTCTAAAACATCAATAATTCGTTCAGAATAACATTTTTCAAACTCCACTTGCGTTTTTCTTAACGCCTTGCCACCCAAAAAGCCATATCAACGGTTGCACGTGGATACCCATGGTAACCAACGGCATATCCGCCTATAAGAAGATACCTAACTTGATGTTAAGTGAACAACTTCAAAAACTCTTCGAAGCCTGACGGTATATGGATCGTAGCCGTAATTTATCTGCCTCATCAATTCAATCGCTTCGAGACGTTCCTGTGGAGTTTTAGAAAGCCAATATTGCCTTTCATTTGTTTCATCAAAAATTGAATTAACCGAAAAGCGGCTTCTATCCATTCCAAAGTTATCTATTGAAATCAATCATTTTTCCCCATTTCTAACCACATAAACCCTAAAGCTATGACGGGTTTAACAAACCCCATCACCTCTACATTGACTTATATGCTAACACAAATCCGGCTTTATTAAAAGCACAAGGGAATCTTTCCATCTTGGAATCAAGGTAAGTTACAAGATTGCCCCCTTTAATAACAAATGATATTATTTATCGGTGCGCATCACGGGAGGTAAATACCTTAATCGTAAAATAATCTGCCCCAGAGAAGACATTCGTCCCGCCATGGACAGGATGCGGGAATCTCTCTTCGCCACCCTGGGAGATATTTCAGAATTGGCCTTTCTCGACCTGTTCAGCGGATCGGGAGTAGTTGGAATTGAGGCTGCATCGAGGGGGGCGGAGCCTGTAGTGCTGGTAGAAAAAGATTCGAAAAAGAAAAAAATAATCAGGCGCAACATGAGTTTTGTCGAATCAGCCATAGTTTTACACACAACTTCAGTCGAAATGTACATAAAACGATGCAAAGACCTTTTTGATATAATCTACATCGATCCCCCTTTCTCTTATCATAGAAAAAAAGGACTGCTTGAAGCAATAGCAGAAAGAAGTCTTCCCGAGGAAGGGTTTAAAGGCAGCTTTGGTGGTATACTCGCAGCAGGAGGCAGAGTCATTATTCACCATCCGGCGGAAGAGTATCTTCTTGAAAAAATAAAAGCACTGACATTGTACGACAGAAGAAAATACGGCCGATCTATACTCTCCTTTTATTATGTGTGATAAAACGGTTGGTACAAAGAGAGAAATGATCACCTGTTGAATTTTCCGGATAAATGTACGAGCAGAGCTAAAGAAGAAATGAGATGAAACATAAGTTAAATATCATCACCCTTGTATCAAAACCCTTTCGTCTTTACACCGGTCTTCCCAGAGATATTTATATTCTCTTCTTTGCCCGCCTTGTAAACAGTATGGGCCATTTTGTATTCCCCTTTCTTACACTTCTGCTTACAGAGAAACTTGGTTTCTCTCCCGGGGCAGCCGGTAAGTGGATTCTCATTGCAACTTTCAGCTCTGTTCCCGGGATGATTGCTGGTGGGAAGCTGGCCGATATCATAGGCCGGAAAAAGATACTTCTTATATCACATCTTCTCTCTGCAGCTTTTTTCTTACCCTGTGCATTCATGGGAAACTCCGTAACGATGGTGTGGTTCTTACTGGGCTCCTTTTTCTTCCTGGGTGCTGCAAGACCTGTAATGATGGCTCTCACTACAGATATAACCACTCCGGACAACCGACAGGCTGCCTTTTCATTTCTCTACCTGGGGCACAATATAGGCTTTGCTGTGGGTCCTCTCATCGCAGGGTTTTTGTTTAACAAACACCTGCACCTTATTTTTTTAGGTGATGCGGTTACTACCTTTATTGCAGCAGTGCTTATACTACTATTTGTAGGAGAGACTCTTCCCACCGAAGAAGATATGCAAAGGGCAGGCGATATAAATCCAGAAGAAAGGGCCGAGAAGGGCAGCTTTTTGAAAGCGCTCTTGAGGAGACCTTTTTTATTAGCCTTCATGTTTATAATAATGCTGTTAAACTTCGTGTACGGCCAGTACGAGTTCAGTCTTCCCCTTCAACTAAACTACAGTTTTGGTGCCGATGGAGCCAAGTTTTTCGGAATCGTGATGACATTTAATGCAATATCTGTAACTATTTTAACCACTCCGGTTATTACTCTCATTAAGAGGAATCCTCCAGTTTTTAATCAATGTATTGCCGGGTTACTCTATGCAGTGGGATTCGGTATGATTTTTTTTCTTAAGGCATTCTGGCCGTATTTGATCTCTGTTATTATCTGGACTACAGGGGAGGTAATCTCTGTAACAAATACCGGTGCGTATATTGCAAATCATACTCCCAGCTCCCATAGGGGTCGTTTCAACTCCATCACCCCTCTTATAATGGGTGCAGGTTTTGCAGTAAGTCCTGTTATAATCGGAGGCTACATAGAAAGCCACTCCTTACGGGATGTGTGGATTCTTGTTTTCTGGCTTGCACTTATTTGTACGATCATGCTTTTTATTTTAGGAATTGTGGAAAAATCGATAAAAGCTGGAACTGCAAAGAGGGGTTATTTAAATTCTCTGGAAGAATGATTCCTGCCCTCTTGATTGCACCTTTATGATGTTATAAACTTTATCCGATTCGTCGATAAAGTTTATAAATATAACTAAAGAGGATAATCTTGGAAAAACGTACGGCAACAGTACACAGAAGGACAAAAGAAACCGAGATAAACTTAAGCCTGGATTTCTCCACTCATAAGGAGACAGACTTATCCAGTGGTATACCTTTCTTTGACCATATTCTGGAAGCCATGGCTTTTCACGGAGGCTTCAGTCTCAAGATAAAGGCAAAGGGGGATGTGCATATTGATCCCCATCATCTTGTGGAAGATACGGGAATAGTCATGGGGGAGGCACTGCAGAAGATTGTTAAAGATTTCGGGTCGGTGCACCGTTACGGTTATGCGGTAATTCCTATGGACGAAGCACTTTCAGAGGTGAGTATAGATGTGTGCGAGCGTTCTTGCTTGGTGTTTAAAGCTTCTTTTCCTCAGGAGTTTGCAGGCAGTTTTCATGTAGTACTGGTAAGAGAGTTCTTGAAGGCGCTTTCAAACAGGGCTAAAATAACAATACATGCAGCATGCCGATACGGGGAAAACAGCCATCACATGGCAGAATCCCTCTTCAAGGCTCTGGGGAAGGCGCTTTATGTGGCATATATGCCTGCATGGGAGAGTAAAGAGGGAATGTCCACAAAAGGGACTCTTTAAAACCATATTCAGCTATTGATCTTATTCTGAAAAATCACTATCTTAGTTCAAAGGTAAGAAATTGTTTCTATCATGGGAAAAAACGATATTTTAAAAAAGCTTCCTCTGCAGGGTTTTCTTAAAGTAACAAAGGAGAGGCCTTCCACGCTTACAGCTCAGCAAAGAACAGCACTTGTACGGAAGGGTAATGAGCTGTTCAACCAGGGGGAATACGAAAAGGCTAAACGTGTATTTCTGACTGTCGGATATGCAGATGGTATTTCCAGAATAGGAGATTATTACTACAAACAGAAGAATTATATCGAGGCTTTAAAGATGTACATGCTCGCTCCTGCTCCTGATAAAAAGGATAAGGTAGTAGAGCAACTCTCTTCTGTAGTTAGAAAATGGCTTAAAGAAGGAGTTTGGGAGAAATGAATTTCAAAAACACGGTAAAAGAGACAAAAATGAAAAAAAACCAGCAGAATAATAACGAAAAGGGCAATGAGAAACCTCTAAATGAATCCCAGCTTAACGAAATATCGGAACTATCCAAAAAGGGATACCAGAGCTTAAAAGAGAATGTTCTCGATGAGGCTGACGAATACTTCAATAAGATTCTCGAAATAGACGAAGAGAATAACTATGCTCTGGTTGGGCTTGGTGATTCTGCAAGGAAGAAAAAACAGCACAACAGGGCAATCGATTATTATAAACAGTGCCTCAAACACCATCCGGGGAATAACTATGCCCTCTTTGGATTGGCCGATTGTTATAAAGCTCTAAACCAGTACAGTAAGGCAATCAAAATCTGGGAACAGTACCTTCTTCACGACAATGAAAATATAACCGTACTTACCAGGGTTGCCGATGCTTACCGTAAGGTCAGGGATTTCTCCAGATCGAGAGAAATCTACATGAAAGTTCTGAATATGGAATCTGACAATCCCTATGCACTTATTGGCCTGGGGCATCTTCATTACGACTTTAAAGAGTATGAAGAGGCGATGAAATACTGGGAGAGGATGGTGGAGGTAAACGAGAATGATGTAGATATTAGAGTGCTTACCTCTCTCGGTAATTGCCATAGAAAACTAAAAACCTTCGATAGAGGGCTTTACTATTTTAAATGTGCTCTTGAGATTGAACCAAATAACTTCTACGCTCTTTTTGGTCTTGCGGACTGCTACAGGGGTTTGAACAACCATGAAAAATCACTGGAATACTGGAAGAGAATTCTTGAAATCGATCCCAATAACAAGGTAATTCTTACCAGAGCAGGCGATGCCTATCGTAACATGGGAGAGTACAAAGAGGCAGAAACGTGTTATAAAAAGGCTCTCAATATAGAGTTCGATTTATATGCGATTCTGGGACTTGCCCTTATAAACAAGCTTCGAGGTAATTACAAAGAGGCGATCGACTCACTATACGGACTTATGAAAAATGATCCAAAAAATCACCGCTTATACACCGAAATTGCAGACAGCTACATCAAGATGAATCAACGAGAGAGGGCAATCGAAGTTTTAAATCAATTTCAACGATTGGGTATTCGCAATCAATATGTTACCGAGATGTTTGAAAAAATCTACCAGGAACAGTAGAAATATTACAAATACATTATCCGTAGTATTTTACGGAGAAAGATTTAATGCAATCACTCAATAAAATCTCTCTGGCTGGTCTTCTTCCCGAAGATATAAATAAAACTTTTTCCCTAACTCCTGCATACAGGGGGGTTCAGATATTTGAGAGCATCTATAAAGGTTTATCGGATATAAACAAGGCAACCGCAGTACCGCTCTATTTAAGAAAAAAACTCTCGGAATATGCCGTAATTTTCTCATCGAGAGTGTTAAATACCTTTGAAGATAAAGACAAAACCGTTAAATTGCGGCTTAAACTGAAAGACGGAAAATACACAGAAACTGTGCTACTGGTCGATAAAAGAGGGCGAAAAACCGCCTGTCTTTCCTCTCAAGTGGGATGCCCCATGTCGTGTGCTTTCTGTAATACCGGGAGAATGGGTTTCTCCAGAAACCTGGAAACTGCAGAAATTGTTGAGCAATTCCTTCATCTCAGAAACAGGTTTGGTAATATCTCCAACATCGTGTTTATGGGTATGGGGGAACCCCTTCTTAACCTGGAATCGGTAAGACAATCCATCACCATATTAACTCATCCCAGGGGCGCCGGTATCGGTCACAAAAAAATCACCATATCTACATGCGGAGTGATTAGAGGTATAGTCGATTTAGCCGAAAAGGGACCCCATGTTCATCTGGCCGTCTCTCTTATAAGCGCAAACCAGAAATTAAGAGAAAAACTGATGCCAGTGGCAAAATCCAATACTCTGGAAAAATTAAAGGAAGCCCTCTCTTTCTATCAGAATAAAACAGGAGACAGGATAACACTCGAGTATGTGCTTATTGAGGGGATAAACGATAGAGCCGAGGATATACGAGCCTTAGAGAAGTTTATAGGTCATTTCAAATCTCTGGTAAACTTAATTCCCCTGAATCCAACCGATAACTCATTCAGAGCACCTTCCGGCGAGAATCTAAGACGCTTCTACATAGAACTAAAAAGGAAAGGCATCCCTGTCAGCAAAAGATACAGACGGGGTAGAGGAGTTCAGGCTGCCTGCGGCCAACTGTATGTCAGGGTTCCTGCCCGTTACTCTTAAGCACGGCGCGAATTCTTCTTACTCCGGAGGATGAAGACTGCTCCTTTGTTATTTTAAACTCGCCAAGAACCCCGGTCCTCTCTACATGAGGCCCTCCGCATACTTCTATAGAAAAATCGCCTATTGAATAGACCTTTACAGTATCTTCGTATTTTTCACCGAAAATGGCCATTGCTCCTCTCTCTTTTGCCTTCTCCAGTGACATGATTTCCATAGTAACAGGGAGATCTCTTCTTATCTGCTGATTTACTATGCCTTCTACTTCTCTTATCTGATCTGTGGTAAGTTTTTCCGGATGAGAGAAATCAAAGCGCAGCCTCTCGCTGGTGATGTTACTCCCTTTCTGAATAACATGTTCCCCCAGCACTCTTCTGAGGGCTTCGTGGAGCAGGTGTGTTGCAGTATGGAGTTTTTTTACCTTTTCCGAGTGATCGGCCAATCCACCTTTGAAGCTCTTCTCCGACCCTTTTTTAGAAATCTCCTGGTGCTTTTTGAAGGCTTCATCAAACCCCTCTCTGTCCACGGTTAATCCATGTTCCGATGCCAGTTCTTCTATAATCTCAACGGGAAATCCGTAGGTATCGTATAGTCTGAAGGCAATTCTTCCCGGTATAATCCTCGCCGAGTTTTTTAAGATGTTGGGAAGAATCTTTTCGAACTCACTCTCCCCCTTTCTGAGAGTTTGGGAGAAGCGCTCCTCCTCCTTGGTAAGTTCTTCCCGTATAAAATGGGCTTTTTCTTTTAATATGGGATAGATTTCTCCATACATATCAATTACAGTATTTGCCAGGTGTTCGAGAAAGTTTTTCTCTATTGTTATTTTCCTGCCGTGCCGTATCGATCTGCGTATAAGACGCCTCAATATATAGCCCTGACCGAGATTTGAAGGGACAACCCCCTTCTCATCCCCCAGGATAAAAGCAGCGGTCTTGGCATGATCTGCAATTATCCGCACAGAAACATCGCCATCCTCGTTTTTCCCGTATTCGACCCCAGATAGTTCTTCGATTACCTTTACTATAGGTGTAAACATTTCTATATCGTACACCGAGTCCTTACCCTGAAGTACAGCGGCGGTTCTCTCTATACCCATCCCTGTATCCACACATTTTCGTTTAAGAGGTTCGTAAGAGCCGTCCGCTTTTTTATTATACTGCATAAAAACATCATTCCATATCTCAAAATATTTTCCGCAGTGACACCCCGGCTTGCAATCAGGGCCACAGGGCTCCTTTCCGGTGTCAACAAACATCTCTGTATCAGGCCCACAGGGGCCGGTGGTACCGGCAGGACCCCACCAGTTATCGCTTCTCGGCAGAAAAAATATCCTTTCATCGGGAATACCCAGAGAGCGCCAAACTGAGGCAGATTCCTCGTCGGGGGGAACATCATCATCCCCTTCAAAAACAGTTACGGAAAGTCTCTCCGCAGGGATACCCAGCCAGCGGGTTGAGGTAAGAAACTCGTAACTTAACTTTATGGCTTCCTCTTTAAAATAATCTCCAAGAGACCAGTTGCCAAGCATCTCAAAAAAAGTAAGATGACTGGTATCTCCCACCTCATCTATATCCACGGTGCGAATACATTTCTGAAAATTAACCAGTCTGTTTCCTGCAGGATGGGATTCTCCCAGAATGTAAGGTACAAGAGGGTGCATTCCTGCAGTTGTAAACAGTACTGTGGGGTCATTCTCAGGGATAAGAGACTTTCCCGATATCTCTTTATGATCTCTGGATACGAAAAACTCTATGTATTTTTTTCTCAGCTCATTCGCCGTCATCGAGTTCATGTTGTGCTCCCCGGGGTTAAAAATCTTCAAACTCCATTCTGGAAGGATCTGTTTTCAACTCTGGAAATACATAGGCAATAATCCCATTTTTAGAAACCCTCATCTCTGCATAACCGCTTTCCGCCAGTTTATCCAGGTATTTTTTTGCTTTCTCAATGGGAATATCGGCTTCCAGAGCTATCTCAGTTGGCGTGACTACACCGTTATTCTTCTTTGCAGTTTTTAAAATAACTCGTTCTATTGATTCTCTGTTTTTCTGCATACCGCCAAGATATACAGATCTGGGTGGAAAACCCTCCTCGTAAAGCAAAGTTTCTCTGTATCTTTCTCGAAGATTGGCCTCTTTTACCTGTATGGGTAAGGTAAAAAAATCATATATGGAGCCAAGCATCCCAAGCCCGCCGGTAAGAAACCAGATAATCCCCGTACCTATCTTGTTAAGATAAAACCTGTGAAACCCCATGGCTCCGAATCCTGAAAGGAACCAAAGCAAATAAGCAAATCCTAAAGAATACACTTCGGCAACCTCCTGTCAATTATTCAATAAGCCTATCATCGGCCCTGCGTCTTGTGATCTTTCCTTCTTCCCGAAGCTCGTATAAATACTGAACAAACTCAACGGTAAACTTATCCACCTCGGATTTTCTGACTGCCCCGAGATGTAGGTATTCTTCCTCTACCATACTGCGCCTTCGGGCAGAAATGTTGCTTAAAATCTTATCCTTAACTTCTTCCGATTTACCTTTAAGAAGCAGGGCAAGCTCCTGATCGGAGAACTCGTTTAAAATCTTCTGAAGATCCTGATCGTCGATCATTAAAATATCTTCTATGGTGAAGAGCTTATCCTTTATTTCTCTGGAGAGCTCCAGGTTTTTCTCGGCTATCCCTCTTATAATCCTCTCCTCATCATCACTATTCATATATTTCAATATTTCCACAAGCCTTTTCCTTCCGTCTATTTCTTCCGTAACTATTCTTCCCTGTGATCTGATTCTCTCACGCAACTTTTCTTCTATTGATGCAATTACCTCAAAATCTACCTCCTGCATGGTGGCTATTCTTCGAGCTACCTGTTTCTGTGTCTCCGGTTCCAGAGAAGAAAGTATCCTGGAAGCTTTTTGAGGTTCAAGAAAAGTTAAAATAAGGCTTATCACCCTGTGTGATTCACCTTTCAACAAAAGCATAATCTGTTCATCTTCCAGGTCGTTTAAAAAGTCGAAGGGTCTTCTTCCTTCGTAGGGAACAGCTTTTTTTAACAGCTCGCCGGCCTTCCCCTCTCCGAAAGCCTTTAAAAGTATCTCCTTTGCCCTATCTATACCTCCCCTGGGTAATCTTATCTTTTCTTTTAGAAAATCGAACTCAGTTAAGAGTTTTTCCGCATCTCCTTTATCAACTTCTTCTGTGAATGCTATTTCTTTTACTATCTTTTCAATTTCATCCGGTTCAAGGTGCTTTAAAACCTCTGCAGCTCTCTCTTTTCCCAGTAAGAGCAGGAACTGGGCCGCTTTCCTGTATCCCGATTCACCACTGGCAGTTTTGAGTAATCCGGTGGTTATTTTGTTATTTACGGCCCTGTTACTGTTAGCCAAACCTTTCCCCATTACTCTCTTAGTCCATGACATAATATCAATGCTTTAAAGCAGGGTCAACTTTTTCCTGGAAGAGAGAGTCTTTCAACCATTTTCTTAAACTCATCGGCCTGAATTGTTTCCACTTCCAGCAACCTTTCAGCAATTTTCTCCAGATTCTCTCTGTTCTCGGTTAAAGTCCTTAATACTATCTGATATCTTTCTTTAATAATCCTGGCTGTCTCCTCATCTATGTACTGCTGTGTTGCCTCGGAGTATTCTCTTGCTACGGCATACTGTTCTTCCCCCATGAAAAGACTGCTCTTTCTATAAGGAAGGTATACATTATTAAACCTCTCGCTCATTCCGTATTCAGTAATCATCTTCTTTGCAATGTCCGTTGCCTTTACGAGATCGTTCGCAGCGCCGGTAGAGACTTCCCTAAATATTATCTCCTCTGCAGCTCTGCCTCCTAGTAAAACATCGATTTTGCCCAGTAATTCCTGCCGGGTCATTAAAAATCGTTCTTCTGTTGGTAACTGAAGTGTATATCCTAAAGCCCCCAGACCACGCGGTACTATAGAAATCTTTTCTACAGGATCTGCTCCTGGAGTGAAAAAAGCAACAAGAGCATGACCTGTCTCATGGAAAGCCACGATTCGACGCTCCCTGGGATTGATGAGCCTGTTTTTCTTCTCAAGTCCTGCTATAACTTTCTCTATGGCCGCATCAAAATCCTCCTGAAACACTCTGTCCTTGCCGTTTCTTACAGCCAGAAGTGCAGCTTCATTTACAATATTGGCCAGATCTGCTCCTACAAGTCCCGGAGTAGCCCTGGCAACCTTTTTTAAATCCACAGATTCATCAAGCTTTACACCTTTTGTATGGATACGTAATATAGCCTCACGACCGTTAAGATCGGGTTTATCAACCAGTACCTGCCTGTCAAATCGGCCCGGTCTCAACAGAGCAGGGTCGAGTATCTCAGGCCTGTTGGTTGCAGCAAGAATAATTACTCCTGTTCTAGAATCAAATCCGTCCATCTCTACCAGAAGCTGATTTAGAGTCTGTTCTCGTTCATCATTGGAGCCAATAGTATTTGCCCTGCTCTTTCCTATTGCATCCAGCTCGTCAATGAATATTATGCATGGAGCTTTCTCTTTTGCCTGCCTGAATAGATCCCTCACCCTCGCTGCACCCACTCCCACGAACATTTCAACAAAATCTGCGCCACTCATTCTAAAAAAGGGTACGCCGGCTTCACCCGCAACAGCTTTGGCGAGAAGAGTCTTACCCGTACCTGGTGAACCTACTAGCAATACTCCCTTGGGTATTTTCCCGCCTATGCTCGTATAACGTTTTGGATTTTTTAAAAAATCCACCACCTCTTCAAGTTCCATCTTTGCCTCGTCTGCGCCTGCCACATCACTGAATCTTACACCGGTCTCACCTTCGGCAACTATCTGGGCTCGGTTTCTCCCGAAGGACATGACATCGGGACCGAGCGTACCTATCCGCTTGAAGAGTATCCTCCATATTACAATTAAGAAAATGATAGGTACCACCCAATTTAGAAGTAGGTTAAGAAGGGGATTGCTCTTCTGCGGTACTGCATAATATTCGACTCCTGCAGAATCCAGCAACTCAACAAAATTTGGGTCCTCTACCTTTGCGGTTCTGTAAATATAAATCGGCTCTTCTCTTGTTTGTGAAGATATTTCTTCCTTCGTAAGTGTAAGGCCGGTATAATAACTCTCCCTTATTTCTATTCTCTTTATCTCCCCCGATTTTACCAGCTCTTTAAACTTGCTGTATTCAACAGTAGTTACATTTTCTAACGTTGGAAAGAACAGCATATTTAAAAGAATGATAACCACAAGGGCTGCAATAAAATACCAGATAGAGAAATGAAATTGACCCTTATTAAATGGACCTATCAAAGGAGGCTTCTCCCGTATTCCCCCTTTATCTGATTTGCACTTCTCCCAGCATTCCTTATTGCCGTTTTTTTTTGAAGCATCTGCTTTTTCCGACATCTTTAAACAACCTCCTTGAAGTAATTCATTCGGACAATACCTTTTTAATAGTTTCTTTAACCCGAATCTATTAACTGTAAAATCCCCGATTATAATAAATTAAAAAAAGAGAGAATTCTGCCTTAGCTCATAGCACATGGCAATCTACCTTCAGTTGCGATTGTAGATTGCGATATTATTGAATATAAATTTATACTTATAAATATATTAAAAAAACAGGCACAAGTTAACAAAATAGTATCAAGTATTACGGCTATCATCTTGACTTTTTTTAAAGCCTTTTGTATATGTTTTATTGAAAAGCCGCTGTAGCTCAGTCGGTAGAGCAGGGGACTGAAAATCCCTGTGTCAACAGTTCGATTCTGTTCGGCGGCAAGTGCCCCCTCAACAGAGGGGGCACATTTTTTTGGGGTCAGGACTTTACTTTTTCAGCGTACCTGAAGAAGCTCCACTTTAGGAACATCTTCTTCAAGTTCGATAAGTGCGTACCTTCCGCTCTTGAATGCTCCCGGGTTAACCAAAAGGGTATCTTCAAGACGATCGATTCCGACCGATTCGTGGATATGACCCGAAATACA
>Ga0180301_10002601_pt1 | contig 14201 bp, 15 predicted proteins | sample GuaBasSediGuay16_FD_121797 | JGI IMG/M metagenome (GOLD analysis project Ga0180301, IMG submission 121797) | Subseafloor sediment microbial communities from Guaymas Basin, Gulf of California, Mexico - Guay16, Core 4569-2, 12-15 cm | ecosystem: Environmental > Aquatic > Marine > Hydrothermal...
GTATTAATCTTTCGACAGGACCATCAACATGGTAGCTGTTTCTAAAGATGCCGCCGGAAGACGCGCATGTGCCAACTGCTACAACTACCTTGGGGTTAGGAGTTTGTTCATAAATTCTCCTAACTTCTGCTGATGTTTGCTTAGTTAAAGGTCCTGTGACGACAAGTATGTCTGCATGTCTTGGACTTCCTTCTAAAAGTATGCCGAAGCGTTCTACATCAAATTTTGGCGTTAAAGCGTTAATAATCTCGATGTCGCAGTTGTTACATGAGCCCGTGTTTATGTGCAAGATCCAAGGGGAGCGTTTTCTACACCATGTGGCAAGCTTGCTAAGCAGCTTTACCACCCCGAGCGGCGTTAACATAAGCAGGCAAAACTTGGGTTGTCCTAGTATGCTTATCCCCTATTTTAACCTTAACCTTGCTACGTAGCAATGTTCGCGACCAATGCACATAGTTCGCTATGATTCCTACACGATGGCTCTTGTGCAGCCTTTCTTATGCTCAACAGCTAATGATTACTACTGGTTATTAGTGTCACTACAATACAGTCACTGGATGATGTCTTTAGCTAGCTTAAGCAAGCTCGGGTAGCCATCTAGCGTTAGCTCAAAAATTATCCTTTAGTAGCTTGAGAGCATCACTTGAGAAATACACTCGGCAAAAGAACCTTACACAGAATGTATAATGGGATAAATAAGGAGGCTACTTGGCTTTCTCTATTGCTTCAGCAAGACTGATCTTGTATGGTCCCAACTTCCCTCCGTAATTAGCAGCCGCTATCTTCTTCACTCCACTCACCTTCGAGGCAGCTAAGGCAGCTAGCCCCATAGCTTTCTTAACTAGGTCTACATTTAAGCCGTTGAAGACGAGTTCGTAGACGCATTTCACGTCCTGAGGTACCTTACTGTCTTTAATCACGTCTCTAAGAGTAGGGCAGTATAGGTGGTTGGTAGAGGCAGCTAGCTTAGCGTATTTTAAAGAGCCCACTTTAGAGCCCGATCTCACTATGCCTCCTGGAAACGGAGCAATAACCCCTTTAACGCTATTTCTTACAGCAGATATGGCCTCTTCAGCAGCCCTGAGTCCACTTTCTTCGTCTTCAGCCAAGATTAAGATGTTCCCCCCAGCGACGGCTTTAACTACACCGAATGAGTCTTCAACAATGAACTCTCCCTCCATGACGGGTATTCTCCAAACATCTCGATTAAACATCCTATCCTTCTTCTCAAAGCCATCACCAAACTTAGATAGCGTCCTCCCCACGCGTATCCTTCGCTTAACCTCTGGTAGCGCATCAAAGGCCCTGGTAGTAGGACATGTTAGCACACACTGCCCCATCCTAGCTACGAGTTGCCCCTTAAGGTCTGGTAGGGACCTATGGTATATCTGAATCAGGACCCCCACTCTGTTGTCTGGCGTTTCTGTAGGGCTTACTACATTTTCTACAGCTGCTTCTGCAGGCGACATTATAATTGATGAGGCAAAACCAGTAGCTACTTGAGCTGCTGTTAAAGCCCATTTCTCATTTAAAGCAGTTATCAAAATCCTAGAGCAATACATTGGAAAAGCCTCAGCAAAAGTCTCCTCAACTTCAGCGTAATTTACCTTCAAGTATACCACCTTTACTGAGGCTTATGTGATAAAGTAATAACCCTTATCCTCCAGAATTCTTCTGATAAAAAGCTGAAGAAAGCCAGCTTACACGTTTTTTACAAAAGTGAAAAGGGGGGTTGAAGAGTTTACTGAACTACTTTACTACTTTCTTTAGCTGCGGTATGATCTCCGAATAGCCGACGGCCATTATGTGGCAGCCAGCAGCAGGCGTGCCTTTGAGGTGCTCGAGAAGCTTTGTGAAGAACTCTATGTTGATCTGATCGATTCTTTCTTTCTTCTTTTCCTTGTCTTTTATCTCCTTAGCCTCCTTTAGCTTGTTTAGGTAATCCTCTGGTACCTTAACCCCTGGAACGTTTTCATGGAAGAACTTAGCTTCAGCATAGCTTTTCGCTGGGAAGATCCCTATTAGTATTGGAATGTTCACTCCGACTTCCTTGACCTTGTTAAAGAAGCGGTCGATGACCTCGGTTGAGAAGACTACCTGTGTCTGAACGAATTCAGCCCCAGCCTTTACCTTGCGCTTAAGCTTATATACTTCCATGTCTAGGAAGGCGGATCCAGGGTTGGCAGCTACCCCCACGTGAAGCTTTGGCGGGTTTCTTATAGGGTTCCCTTGGAGATCCTTGCCCTCGTCCACAACCTTCCTAATCATGTAAGTTAACAAGGTGGCATCTAGGTCAAAAACTGGCTTAGCTCCTTTCGCATCCCCGAGGGATACATAGTCACCTGTTATGGCCAACACGTTCTTTATTCCCAGCACGCCAGCAGCTAATACATCTGAAAGTAGGGCTAGCCTATTCTTATCAGCGCATCTAAGCTGGCAGATGCACTCCATTCCGGTCTTTGTTTGAACAACATAAGCTGCTGTAAGGCTGTCTACATATCCAAAGCTCTGAGGATTGTCGGTTACGTTACAGGCTGTTACGTGCCCAAGTAGCTTCCTCGCAGCTTCTACCGTGCTCTCGATGTCTCCTTCCTTTCCAGGCTCAAGTTCTCCAGTAAATACAAACTTGCCTTCTGAAAGCTCTTTCATTAAGTTGCTAAAGATCCTTCCGCTAGACACCTTTCACACCCCCATTGCTTCTAAGGTGCTCTTAAGCTCCTTGAGTTTACTCATCAAATCTATTGGCGTGACCGATAATCTACGTGGCCTTATAGCTAAGCTCCAGTCTTTAGGTACTCTAATCTCAAGGAACTTGTCTAGCTCCCCTATCTTCTCCAGCCTCTTGAATATCTGGAGCCAGGCGCAATCCTTCTCTGGATCCACTTCGCACTTCCCATCTGGCGTCGTTCCTCCACATGGACCGTTCAATAGTCCTTTCGAACACTGAGTCAATGGGCATATCCCTCCAGTCTCAGCGAGCACGCAATCTCCACATCCCATGCACTTCTCTACGAAGTTTGATGGTCCTTCTCCGACAGAGCCCATGGCATTGTTAGCTGTGAAAATGGGTTTAACTATGTTCATCTCGTTGTCTAAGTAGCTTCTCACAGCCTGGGTTCCGTCTCCGCATGCCATCATGAGAATTGCGTCTGCTTCAGCTATCACTTTTTCATTAGCTTTTAGGAACTGTGAGCTCATAGGCAAGTAGCAGCAGAATACTCCGAATGGAAGCTTTATCTTTGCTAGTACTTCCTTACCATGCTTTGTGAGTTCATCAGCCATCCTATCTATGGCTTCAGGATCTCCTGTGCGGAAGATCGTTGCGCAGCCTCCGCATCCCATCAGAACTATCTTTCGCTTTCCTTCAAGGTACCTTAGAATCTCTTCAAGAGGTTTCTGCTTTTGACCCATCATAGGCGGTCACATCACTACCCTATTTGGACAGATTTTTAAGTTTTTATATTAGGCTACAAAACTTCTTTAACTAATGTCACGTCTCAGACTTAAAGAAATTTAAAAACTTAAAGAAATTTAAAGTTCTCTGACTTGCTGTGGTATTAACTTGCCCGTTTTGTCTTGTCTTTGGCAACTCTTCGTATAGAGTCTAGCAATGTGCTTGTCTCTGAAGATCTTTAGCTATACAAATGCCTTTTAAAGTAGCTGCTCTGCTCAGCTTTAAAGAGATGCGCTTAGACATAGAGGTTGTTGAAACACATTACTGGCTTCCAGGGCTTAACCCGGTTGAAGAAGTTGTTAAAGCTGTTAAAGACAAAGTTTCCGATGGCGATATTGTGTTTATATCAGAGAAGGCTATTTCAACAGCTTTAGGTCGTTTAGTAGATGAAAAGCATGTAAAGCCTTCTCGGGTTGCTAGGTTTTTCGTCAAGATATGGGTTAGAGGCTTATGGGTTCTCTTCTTCAGCAAGATATGCCATTTAAGAAGAGAGACTGTTGAGAAGTTAAGAAAATACCCTATTGAGCTTGGAGCAAGACACAAGATTGTGGCGTTGAAGTTTTCAGGCATATTAGCTTGCTTAAAGCATTTCTCTGAAGGGGGTATTGACGCAAGCAACCTGCCTTACAGCTACGTAGCTCTACCTTTAAACGATCCTAAAATCGCTGAGGAGATTTGTGAAAAACTTGGAGCTAAGGTGATAGTTGCCGTTGTCGATGGAGATTCTACGTTTAAGATTGGTAACGCGTTTTTCTCAACTAGGAAAAGTTACGTTAAGGGCATTCAAAGCTTTGGAGGTTTCCTAACTTATTTGATTTGTAGAGCTTTGAGAGCTGAAGAATACCCCACGTTAGTCGCTTTAGCTGGTGGAAACGTTGAGCTAAGCTGGCTTATGAGGCTAGCTCGAAAAGCTGTTAAAGAGATGAGGGGCTCGCTTGGAAGAACTGCATGGGATGTAGCTGAACACTTCGGCGTTGGCTTAGATCAAGTTACGTGGAAAATGCTCATGTCAATTAAGCATAAGCCGATAGCTATAGTTAAAGCTAGTAGCTCCTCGAAAAAGGGTTAGCTTTAGTAAAGTAGCTTTCTTCTTCACATGTTAGGAGGCTTTACGCTAATGAGCCACTTAGTTTTCATAAAGGAGGTCGAGCTGGATAACGCGATTTTGCTTTTAGGACTTGAAGGCTACGCGGATGCGGGTGGAGCTGCAAGCTTTACCTTAAGCTACTTGAGGAGAAAGCTTCAAGCTGAAAGCTTGGCGATGATCTCGCACGTAGCTATGCAAGATTACACAGCTTATAGACCTATAGCCTTAATTGAAGGAGGCTTAGTAAAGGCAGTACATCCACCTTTGAGCAAAATATACTATGCTAAAAGCAGTGATAGATGGGTGGTGTTAGTTCAAGGACCTGAACCTAGCTTTAGCTGGTTTCAATACATCAGGTATATTTTAGACTTAGCTTCGAGGGTTAAGGCCTCGAAGATTTTTACCTTCGGCGGCTTCGTAGACTGGGTTGAAGCCCCAAAGGTCTCAGCTGTTGTGAGTAAAGAGGAGCTTAAAAACATGGTGCTGGAAGCTGGTATAGGCTTAATAGATTATGAGGGGCCATGCAGCTTGTACACCGTGCTAATCTATGAGTGTGCAAGTAGGGGTATTGACGCTATAAGCTTATGGTATCACGTCCCATTCAAAGACTACGCAATCTTAAAGCACATAAACATGCTAGACTTCAGGTCGACTAAAATGCTCTTAGAGAAGCTTAAGGCTTTAACTGAAATTGACGTTGATTTAAGCGATGTTGATGATGATGTCAAGAGGCTTAATGAGACGCTAACAGCCTTATCAAAGAAAAGCGCTGAAGCGAGGAGGTTTAGGGCTGAGCGCAGAAAATACGGCCCAAGCTACATAATTTGAGACACGGGTTTTAGGAAGCTGCCTTTCACATCCCCTACTATAAGCTGATAGTATGTTCCTTTACATGAGGTTACCTCTTCTAGAACTCCATACGCTTCTACAGCTTCTCCTATACGCGCAGCTTCTGTAAAGCGACCTCTAAAAGAAGTTATGGTTACCTGTTTAACGCTGTAAACAGGTTTTTCAAGTTCAACTACGTAGCGGCATGGCGTGAAAATAGACTCTTCATCATCAATCACTTTACCGCGCACGTAGATTTCTCCAATCCTCCTATACCTCTTATCTCCATAGCTTTCCCCATACTCCTCAGGCTTCTTCAACAACCTGACAAAGTATTCACGTCCACCATAAACTCCTTCAAGTACTTTCCTATTTTCTAGAGCTTTAAAGAGCTCAAACGGTATGGGGTTTTCCTTAACCCTAATGCTGTAAAGCTTTTCAAGCAAAGGGTTTTCATACTCATGAGTTAAACCACTTTTCCTCATGGTTAAGAAGGTGTTGTAAGCTTTGAGACAACTCTCCTTGCCGTAGATCACCAAGTCTATGTCGGAGAACTCATCGTGCATATTTAGCAGTATTGAGCCTGAAATCCCTATGTTAAGCCAAGGTATGTTTGACATCTCCTTAACCTTCTTAGCGAAATCTAATGCTTGTCTCTCAACGTGGTCTAAAAACTTCCTTCTCTTAAGGCTTTGAAGCTTAGTTTCAGGAAGGTAGTGTTCCCTCACGTCACTTAGTGGGACTTCGACCATGACTCTATCGAAAACCTCGTCGAAAACAAGGTATTGTGGCTTAAGCTTCCCTAGGTAACTAAACCTTTTCTCAAGCTCATAGACTTTCTCATAGCCTACTCCATACCTAAGCTTCTCAGCTTTCTTAGAAGGTATGTACTTGACAAAAGCTATCACCTTATTAGGTGGGTGTACGTAGCCTTTAACGTCATAAATTTCCCCATCCCATGTCTCGATGAAATCTCCTTCTATAAAGACCTTAAACTTACGCGTCAAGCTTTCTTCAGCTCAAGAAAACTTCTTCTCATGATACTTGATCCTCAAGTTCAGTATACACGGCATTCCGCGATTGCCTCCAAGAGGTGTTTGCGGCGTCCCCAGGTTGTGCATGCACCTAGCCATTATGGCAGCCCCCGTAGCTAAGCCGTCTTCAACAAAGACCACCCTCTCCTCAAGCTTCCCCTTAATTAATCCTATTTGCTCGACAGCTCGCATTACACAATATGGCTTTAAACCGGTTATACCAGCTCTACCAGTTACTCCTATTGAAAACTTTTCATTTAATATCCCCTTTTCCTTGAAGATCTTTAAAATGGCGTAAACTATTCTGCCGATTAAGCAGTCCATGACAGCTGCAAAGTGGTCTAAGCCTTTCTCCTTGTAAATCTCTTCCCCAAGCTCAGATAGCTTGGGTAAGTCGCTGCCGTTTTCTCCAACATCAACTCCTACAAGTGTTATCCCAGAATCCCTGGCTGCCTTGGGGTTTACAGGTATTGTGCCGAAGTGCGTAACTTTCTCAGGGACCTCGACCACTTTCACTAACCCTAAAATCTCTTCAGCGTCTTTCTCAACTACATGCCAATCAACGTGTTTATATGACGGGGGTTTCTTCTCGTAAAGCTCAAGAGCGCTTTCAAAGCCGATACCTTTAGCCATCGCGTCGAAGATAGCTCCTCCAAGGCCAGTTATGCTACCTATGGTATCTGCATATGGAAGCTTATCGTTCACAACTCTCCCCTTAAGCGTTGTGCCGAAGTCAAAGCTTACGAGAGGGTGTCTATAGTCTACGCCAACCCACTTAGCAGCAGCTTTGATGCCAGCTGTTGAAAGCTCAGCTTCCATTTCATTAGCCATAACCTCTCCCTTAGACCTAGGAGGGATAATCCCTGTGATGGCTCCGACGAAGGGCACTTTATCGAGGTATGAAAATTCTCTAAGTTCGCGTGGCAAGCCGTTTTTCGTAGGAGAAGCTACCATCTTAGCTGGAGGAACGCCGGCTAAGAGGCATCCTTTTGCCAAAGCCTTGATCATCGAGTCCACCTCATCTGGTGTAGCTAAAGCTGATGTGACGCCTGTAGACCTCACGACAAAGTGTAGATCAGACTTTATGTCCATTTTAGCGCTTTTTAAAGCCTCTAAAACAGTATCCCTAACGTACTCGGCTACAGATTGCTCTGTCAGCTCAACACCCCATATCGTCTTGCCAAAGACAACTTCTCCTATCTTAGGCTTCCTAACTTTTCTAGTAAGCTTAACGATCTTCGTTACTAAAAACGTCTTGCCGCGTTTTAAGTCAGTTGAAGTTATGATACACTTAGTCGTCGTATTGCCCAGTTCAACAGATGCCACGTTGTATAGGATTGGCGGCTTATATTCCTCTGCTACTTGTTTAAAGCCGAGCATGTAGTCTATTCTCGGTCTACCAGCACCCTCCTTAAGCTCTACAAAGCTTTTGTACTCACTCTTAGCAATTCTAGGGTGATATCGCTTAGCTAACTCAGCCATCTCTTTAATTCACTAGCTTGACACAAGCTTCTTAAATGGATGGTATTCAACAGGCTGAATTTCCTTAAACTCCCACGTAATAGCTTCAGCTATCATAGCATCAGCTGTAGCGCAGACGGGGAAAACCAGTGAAGCGTTACCTATAGGCCCGTAAAGCACAAAGTTCGCCCCCATCATCACCTGCATCGCGTTAGTAGCTATGTCCACGTGCTTGTAGATATCCTTGCCGTCAGGTCTATCCTTCTTTAAGCTTAAAAGCCAAACCCACGATGAGACAGCGTTGTGAACGCCACTACCTGTTGGGTAACCAAATTTAGCTTTAACCACGTAAGTTGCCATCAGCGCTTGTCCAGCTGACGTGCCGATAGGTAGGACAGCTACGTCTATCAAGATTTTCTTAATGCCACAGTCTTTTGCTAAGTCTATTAGCCCTTTAGGAGCCATGCCAGCACCATTCGTTAACACGTCAATTCTATCTTTAACTCCTCCTCCCTTCGGGTTAAAGGCTAACACTATAGCAGCTTCAACACCAGCTTCTTTAACTCCTCTAAGCTCATCTTCTGTTGCCGAGACGTTTATTGAGTTGTAGACAATTCTATCTGCTAAGCCAACTTCTCTAGCATACTTAGCTCCGTGGACTCTAACCTTAGCTTCCGTTGAGTCAATTAACATGGGGGCATCCGTCACGCTGGCTACAAAGTCTAAGTACTTTACAACAGCTTCCTCGTATTCGCTGAAGACCTGCACCATGCATGGATTGCCAGTAATATCAGACATCTCGTCCTGCTTCTTAATCAAGTCCTCCGCGGCTGCTTTATCAAAGTCCCCTGTTTTGGGGTCTTTGACGATTTTATGCCCCTTATAGAAGATGGTTCCAGCTAAAACCGTTGGGTACTCTCCAGGTTGCCCACCAACTTTTACTCCAGCTATGTCGTAGACGACTTGCTCTTTAGAGAATTTAAACACTATTTTTACACCTCCTTAAAGCAAGTTGAGCACAAACTTAAGTATTATGGAGATCAGCAGGCCTACGAAAAGCCCGTAAATAAAGCCTATGTGCGTGCCAAACTTCAAGCCCTCTCTTTGAGTAACCTCTCCTAGTACAAAGCTAACCCTATCGTCGATTTCGTCCAGCTTAGCCATAATAGCCTTGAACTCATCTTGAGGCGTTACAACAGTTGGAGCTCTGAGCTCTTCTTCCATGACATCACGCTCCAAAGAAGAAGTGCAATATCGAAGCGAAGACCACTACTGAGAATATGAAGCCAAACATGAAGCCTCTCACAACACCTGAGTAAAAACCAGCTGCAAACCTATTTTCCCTACCTATCATCAATATCCTCGTCTTAATATCAGAGATCCTAGCCTCTATTGTAGCTAGTTCAGGCGTATAGGCTGTCGGCAAGGTCCTAACTCTCTTCTCCTCGCTCATCTAGGCTCACCCCATGGTAGTGAAGAACAGTAACAACGCGTAAACACCTAGAGACAAGGCTAAGCCTAAACTTAAGCCTAAAGCTCTAAAGGAGCCTACACCTGATATCAGTCTCCACGTTCTACCGATAAGCTGCACTCTATACCTCATGTCGTTTAGTAAAGCCTCTATTGAAAACATCACCGGCTGAGCTATGGACGCCAACGGTATCTTGAGGACCTCCTCAACTTTCTTCTCCTCAACCTCAACTTTAACAACCATCGGCGGCTCGGGGAAAGCTCCAGGATCATTTGCTACGAGCTCAGCTATCTTAGCTTTAATAGCCCCTACGTCCTCTACGTTTATCATGTCAATAAGCTGAACTTGTCTCCTAAACCTGTCGACGACTTCTTCGCTTAAGTGCTCAACATAGGGTATTGCACCTGGCGCATTCTTAATCCTCTTATCAGGTTGAATACCGTGTTCATAAAGCGCTTTCAGCGAGCCACCAGTTACATGCCCCGTAACCTCTGTACCGCATACTATCAAGTACCTGATATTCGGGTTTGAGATCACGTTAGCTATTACCTTTTCAATGCCTATGTTTTCTGTCTTAACGGGCCCTACTATAGCTACTCCAGGGGTTTCAGCTATGTCCTTGACTATAGTCTCGCTAGCTAGCGCAGCAACAGCAACGGGTCCTTTTGGATCGCCTACCTTAATCTCTCCCGCCACGATAGGCCAGCCGCTAGCGGGCTCAACTTTAGGCTTTTCTTCAGCCACTCGTTAAGCACCTCCAGCTAGCAAGCTGTAAAAAGCGAAGGTTATGGCGCCGAAAGCCAGTGAGCCGATGAGAAAGCCTAACGCCACGTTGCTCATAATCCCTGAGAGCCTATAGACGCCCTCCCTCCTAGGCCTACTCGAAATTAGAGGAGCTGACCTAGGCTCAAGAGATGATAAGAGCTCCCTTGACAGCAAATCCAATTCCTCAACTGCTTTGATAACTGGCTCTAAGTTGAGCTGAGCTACGTCAACTCGAGCTTCGCCAACTAATTTAAAGTCTTCATCTAATACGACGTTTAGCTCACGTGATATCAATATGGTCATTTGCTACCACCAACTCTAGGCGGAACACCCGTCCAAACAACAGATGCCGACTCCCTCTTACAAACTCTAAATACTTCAAAGACTCCATAAGCCCATATTATGACCCCTAAAATCACGATTAAGACAGCTTCAAACATAGAGCCCCACTGGTTAATCATAGCTAAGTAGCCAAGCCTAAAAACGCCAGCTAAAGTTATTGCCATGCCACTTGTGTTGATAGCTACCCTCAAAGTCCTTCCTTGCCTTTCAGCTGCTCCAAGGCTAACGTTGTATGGATGAAACATGCTGAGCGAAGTAGCCCAGTAGATGGGGATAGCGAAGCCAGCTGCAAATAGCGCGACAGCCATATCGCTGAAGACTTCTGTCCCCAATACTAGCGGAGCATGCCCCAGCTTAGCAATGCCCTCCATGAGCCCCATTAACGCTAAGGAAGCAGCTGCCGCCAGCTCTGTTGCGAAGCGCCTTAGATGAGGTATGTTAAGTATCTTGAACTTATCTACGAAGTGTCCAAATATGAAGCCAGTAGCTGCTCCCATAGCTAAGCCTAGAGCTGGCGTATACTTTAAGCCAACTAAAGCTGATATTACGCCGATACTTGCAGCTAAGTTGCCTATAGATGGTACTCCAGTTCCAAGACCATACGAGGCAATCCTCCTGACGGCATCAGCACCCCATATTATGGCGGGTAGTGCTAATACGGCGGCTATAGCGGGGATCCCAGAATATACGCCAACTAAGCTAACTGGTACCGCTACTAAGGCTATTTTCTTAGGGTCTATCGACACCTTAGGTGGAGGATTGGCTGGGCTGTGAACCATATAATCACCTCACAACGCTATTAAGGAGACTAAGACTCCGAAGACTAAGGTGACTATGAAGCACGTGATCGCGGCTTTAGGCAAGTCCTTGAACTTCGGGTCCCACCAACCCTCAATAACTCCCTTAATCATGTAGGCTGTTATGTTAGCATTTATGAAGAAAAGTCCAAGCGATACAAGCACAGCTAAAGCTATTGGTATGATAACTTGATGTGGCGCTATGCCAACTAAGGGTGAGAAGATTTCGAGTATGTTTATCTGCTCCTTGCCTAAAACCATCTTAAAGGTAGCTAGCTTAAACACCGTCAAGAACGTTATGCTACCTCCAACTCCAGCTATGAAAGCTCCTACCATGCCGTCTAAGAAGCATGCCGTCGGCACTCCATGACCAACGGTGCCAGGAGTAACGTATTGCTTTACATCTTCCTTAGTTATTGGGTCTTTATCTCTCATAGCTAACGCTGGGGGGATGCCCTTTCCCAACACTATTAACACGTTTGCGATTAGCATGACTACGCTCATCATGATTGCTGAGCTTATTCCGGCGTTTAAAATTATGATCCAGCCAGGCTGGTTATAGAGAGCTGCAGCCATCAAAAGCCCGGTAATTCCCGAGCCTGCTAACATCATCTCAGTACCTGTAGCTAAGCCCGTTGCGGTCGCCATAGCAGCTGGCGCCCCTCCAATTGGCAAGAGTATTGTGCCAACCGAAATCAATACACCTGCGACAGCTATTATCAAAGCAGCTAGGATTAGGATGAGTGGATCTATCAATTCAAACCCTCCTATGAATATGGACCAAACTTCTTCCTAGACCATACCTCAATATACCTGTTTAGGAAGAATAGTATAGCTAATACTAAAGCTCCGATAACTATGTTAATAGCCACGTTGGCAAATAAGTTGCCAGTAAGTAGCCTAAAGTTGTCTAGTAGCAAGATTAAGCCATAGGTAAATCCTGTCATAACGCCTCCAAGCTTTGCACAGAACCATACGATGTCCATGCTGTTTCTAACACCTAGCTCAGCGTATACAGTTATGTAGCCATAGTGTTTCATCGGGACTCCTTCGCCGAAAGGAACGTGTTGAAACTCTCTTTCAGCTCCATAGTGTAGGTCTCCTGTTGAAGAGCCTATAGCGCCAGCTGTTATACCAAGCATTAAGCTGAGAGCAGGGATAACTACTGGATAGCCTATGAAGCCCTTGATCTCAGGCACGAGCGGCATGACAATTGAAGTATAGAATATGTAGGATAACGCGGTTATAGCGGTCACAGCCATAAAGCCGTGAGCAGCTATCAACGGTAAGTGTACTAGTAGCACGTCCATGTAAAGCGGATGACCATATGTGCTCGCGCTCGCTATTCTAGATGTATGTGCGTTAAAGGCACAGGTTACGTGAAAAACTTCTGTTAAGCCAGTTGCTAAGGGCAAAGCTATTAGCGGGTGTAGGTGAAAGCCCTGCCAAAATACTACGAAAAGCCCTCCAGCTGTCCCTCCTAGGAATGCATATAGCGCGGGCTCTCCTGATATTGCCTTATTGAAAAACCTATGTACAACTCCCATCTGTGGAGCAAGCTGAACCTGTGAATTAGGGTTGCTTTGTGAACCTATTTCAGATTCGAGATCTTCAAACCATCCAGCTATAAAAGCTAGCGCAACTATAATCGCGAGGAGAGCTAAAAGCAATAGCTGCCATGGCGCCAATTAACAACCCTCAGCTCATGTTTTGGGGAAAACTACTGCCTCTGCGTGTAATATAAATCTTATTAGGTAGGTAAAACTTGGTTACCAAGTTAAATTTAGAAGCTACATTTTCTTAACAGGTTATGTGACTTAATATTAAGAAGTTTTAGGTGAGGTTCTGCTTGACGTTCAGTTTCATAGCTACTACGACGACAGGCTTTGAGGATATAGCTGCATGGGAAGTTGAAAAGCTTATAGGGGCTAAAGCTCGACAACTCCACGGCAAAATACTCTTCGAAGCTTCAATAAACCAGGTTGTTGAGCTTAACATATGGTCTAGGACGCTGCACCGCATAATCCTCTTACTGTGTAGAGATCGCGTTGAGACGCTTGAAGACGTATATAGGGTGACGGCGTCGATAGACTTCACTGACTACATTGAGCGGGGGCAAAGCTTCGCCGTCAGAGCTGAGAGAATTGGTGAGCACCCCTTTACTAGCATAGACGTAGCTGCTAAAGCTGGTCAAGCTGTTATAGATAGCTTCATGTCTAAGACAGGGCATAGGCTTAAAGTAAACTTAGATAAGCCTGATGTCGAAATCTTCTGCCAACTTAAAAACAGCGACTTCTACATAGGCTTAAACACAACAGGAGAATCTCTACATAGGAGAAACTACAGGGTCTTTGATCATCCAGCTGCTTTAAAGACGACGATCGCATCAGCGATGATATATTGGAGCGATTGGAGTTGTGAAGAGCCTATATTAGACCCTATGTGCGGTGGCGGCACGATACCTATTGAAGCTGCGCTGATAGCTAGAAACATTGCTCCAGGGCTTTTTAGGAGAGAGTTTGCCTTTGGCAAGCTGTTCTTCATAGATAGGCAGTACTACGAGGAAGCTGTTGAGAAAGCTAGGTCTTCGTCCAATAGAAACTCGTATAGGATATATGGTTCGGACATCTCGCCTAAGTTTATTGAAGGAGCTTGGAGAAACGCTGCTTCAGCTGGTGTTGAAGACACTGTAAAATTTCGCTGCGTAGATGCTACTAAGCTTGACAGAGTTGAGGACTTAGAAGTCAAGTACGTGGTAGTTAACCCTCCATATGGCATTAGGTCTTTAAGAGATAAAGTTGTTGAGAGGCTCTACGTGAACTTCTTGTCAGCTTTGAAGAGGAAAAGCCGTGGGCTTCTTGTGGCGATAACGGCTAGCGATGAAGAGTTTAAGCGAGCATTAGATGTCAATGGCTTAGAAGTATTAGGTGTTAAACGCGTTTTTCATGGAGCTCTTCTAACA